>ERZ772875.3384-NODE-3384-length-9884-cov-3.029199_pt1 | contig 9884 bp, 5 predicted proteins | sample MGYA00580585_ERZ772875 | MGnify/ENA primary metagenome ERZ772875 (study PRJEB29015, sample SAMEA2737736) | human gut metagenome | biome: human gut; feature: human-associated habitat; material: faeces | place: China | collected 2012 ... | reverse complement strand
TATTATCCTGGATCTTGTCGCTGTTGATGGCCAGCTCCAGCACCCGCAGCTTATAGGAAAAGTCCGCCTGATAGGGCATTTTCACCGTAAAGCGGTCCATATAGTCCATAGAAATATAGGACGCCTCTCCCAGATGGATGGCATCCACCTTTGCCAGATCCCCCGTTTCATCCAGCACAGCCAGCAATTCCAGCAGGCTTTCCCGCCGGGTCTCATAGGCCGCATCCACGGCGATCTGGGTCCCCACAGAGGGGGCCAGCAGCTCACAGCCGTCAACGGTGGGGTATCCCGCGGCGGTATCCGTCTGCTCCACGATCTTTCCTGCAGGACTCATCAGCCACACCGTCCCGTCCTGCGTCCAGGCCAGAGGATCGCCGCACTCCTGCACCTGGATCAGCAGGGTGTCCGGCAGCTTCCGCTGAATACGGGTGTTTTCGATCTCGATATAGGGCAGGGCCTCGGCGATGTTCCGGATCACCTGATACTTGTTCAGCAAAAAGAGGTTGTCACCGTCCTCCACGCCGCTGGCCTGACGGATCTCCGCCTCCGTATAGCGCTTCTCCCCAGTGATGACCACCGTATCCACCCGGAAAAACAGGGTGATGGCCGCCACCAGACAGCCGCAGATCAGGAATACGGACAGCAGCTTATAGAGGAAGCCGCTGCCTCCCCTTCTGCGCCGCCGCGTCGATCCTCTCCGTCTTGCCATGATGGTTCTCCTTTACAGTCTGTCTCTCAGGGGGAGGCCGTCTCCTCCACCCGCCGTATATCCGCGCCCAGCGCCGCCAGATCATCCTCGATGCTCTGATAGCCCCGGTCGATATGGGTAATGTCCGAAATGGAGGTCTCTCCCTCCGCTGCCAGAGCCGCTGCGCACAGTGCCGCGCCGCCACGCAGATCCGTACACCGCACGGCGGCTCCGTGGAGCCGCTCCACGCCCAGCACCACCGCCGTCCGTCCGGAAATCCGGATGTCTGCTCCCATGCGGGCCAGCTCATCCACATGGCGGTAGCGGCTGCTGAACAGGTTTTCCTCAAATACCGCCGCCCCCCGGCACCGCAGCAGCGCCGCCATCAAAATGGCCTGCGCGTCGGTGGGAAAGCCGGGATAGGGGGCCGTGCGGATGGGCCGGGGCGCCGTCAATCGTCCGGTACGGCGGCACACGATCCCGGCGCTGCCGCCGGTCACGTCGCACCCCGCCTCCCGGAGCACCGCCGTCACAGCGGAGAGGTGCTCCTCCCGTGCGTCCCGGAGAAAGACCTCGCCCCCGGCGGAGGCCGCCCCGCACAGGTAAGTGGCCGCCGCGATGCGGTCCGGCAGAATGGTGTAAGTACCGCCGTGGAGGGGCCGTCCGCCCCGGATCACCACCGTGGATGTGCCCGCGCCGGTGATCTCCGCGCCGCAGGTATTCAAAAAGCCTTGCAGGTCTTCAATTTCCGGTTCTCTGGCGGCGTTGGAAAGCACCGTGACGCCCTCCGCGCCGCAGGCCGCCAGCATCAGATTTTCCGTGGCCCCCACAGAGGGGAACCCCAGCACGATCTCCCGCCCCGTCAGCTTTTCCGCCTTGCAGTGCAGGGTGCCGCCGGTATCGTCGATCTCCGCCCCAAGTGCCCGGAGGCCGGAGAGGTGCAGGTCGATGGGCCGGGGACCTAATTCGCAGCCGCCGGGGCTGGTGAGGCTTGCCTCCCCGCACCGGGCCAGGATCGCCCCCAGAAAGATCACGGAGGACCGCATCTCCCGCATCAGCGCGTCAGGAACATCGCAGCCGGTCATCCCGGCGGTGTCCACCTCCAACACATCCCCCCGCCACCCGGCCTTGCAGCCCAAGGCTTGCAGGATACGGATGGACGCCTCCACATCCCGCAGACGGGGACAGCGGCGCAGCTCCACGCTTCCGCCGGTGAGAATGGTGGCTGCCAGAATGGGCAGCACGCTGTTTTTCGCTCCCTGTATGGTGACTTCCCCTTGGAGGCGGTTCCCGCCCCGGATCAGCAGTCGGCTCATATTATTGGTCCCTCCCGATGAAAATGGTATCACGGGCCATTCTATGGGGAGAGAGCAACTTCGGTTCCTGCCGCCGCTTTATCAAAAGGGCTAAACGCCTGCCGTTTTCTCGGATACAGGGCGCTTTCGCCGTCTATTTTTCGGTTTCTTTGATACTTTATCACGGCGATGGGCCGGTGTAAAGTCCGAAACAGTAAATTTACAGCAACTCCTGAACGGTTTCGTAAATTCGCTGGGCCGCATCCCGGATGCCCAATTCCGCCATGGCCGACGCCATGGCTTCCCGCCGGACATCATCATGCAAAATGCCTGCTGCCGTCTGAAACAGCGCCTGCCCGGAGGAATCCTGCTCCAGCAAAACCTCCACGCCGCCGTGGGTCTCCAGCGCGCGGGCGTTTTTCTCCTGATGGTTGTTGGTCACATAGGGGGATGGCACCATGATGGCCGGCACGCCCAGCGCCGTCAGCTCACTGACGGTGGAGGCTCCCGCCCGGCAGATCACCAGATCCGCCGCCCGCATCACTGGGGCCATGTCATAGATGTATTCCCGGACCTGCAGGGAGGGGTGGTCCTTCAGGTCCACGCCCTTCTTCGCCAATGCCTTCAGCACGGCAGCATATCCGCTCTTGCCCGCGCCGTGGATATGATGGAACGGCTCCTTCCCCGCCTCCAAAGCCAGCATATCCGCCATCTGGGCGTTCATGCCGGAAGCGCCCAGAGACCCCCAGAAGGAGACGATCAGCGGCCGTCCGTCATTGACGCCCAGCTTTTCCTTGGCCGCCTCCTTGGTCAGGGCGAAGAAGTCCTCCCGGACCGGGGTGCCGGTGACGGCCACCTTCTCCGGGTGCTTGTAGTGCTGGCGGCAGGATTCAAAGCCTACCATGATCCGCCCAGCGTAAGGCTCTAGCAGCTCCGTGGTCAGTCCCGGCACGGCGTTGGACTCATGGACCGCCGTGGGGATGCCCATTTTGGCGGCGGCCTTCACGGTGGGATAGCTGGCGTAGCCGCCGGTGCCGATCACCGCGTCAGGTCGAAACTCCTTCAAAATAGCCCGGGCCTCTGCCGGGGAGCGGACCATATTGTAGAGGGACACCAGATTGTGCTTGATCTCCGCCGGCTTGAGGGAGCGGTGAAAGCTGGAGATGTGAACGGTACGGAATTCGTATCCCGCCTTGGGGATCAGGTCCTTTTCCAACCCCCGCTCCGCCCCCACGAACAGTATTTTGATCTGCGGGTTCTTCTCCGCCATCAGCTGCGCCACGGCAATAGCCGGGTTCACATGGCCCGCCGTGCCGCCGCAGGTGAAGATCACCCGGTCAATGCGCTTTTCCACCAGCAGCGCCCCTTTCCAAAAAGATGTCAAAACAGGCCGAAAAGGCAGGTGTTTACCCTGCCTAAGGCTATCAAGAAAACGGTAAGGAAGGATGTGCGCGGGAAACCCAAGAAGGGTGTCCTGCGCCATTAAAATCCAATATTTTCAGAACTAACAGTTCTGAAAATGTGTCAGCGGGGCGAAAAAACTTTTCGACACGCTGAGGCAGGTGTTTACCCTGCCTTTGTTGGCTTCATTTGCCTGGATACGCTCAGGATCACGCCCATCTCCGCCAGCTGGATAAGCAGGGCGGTGCCGCCGTAGCTGAAAAACGGCAGAGAGATACCGGTGGTGGGAAGCAGTCCCGTCACCACGCCGATGTTCAAAAACACCTGTACCGCCAGCTGTGTGGTAAAGCCCACCGCCAACAGCGTGCCGAACCGGTCACGGGTGTGGAGGGCGATCCAGTAGCCCCGGAGGATCAGCGCCGCGAACAGCAGCATGATGATCCCCGCGCCCACCAGTCCCAATTCCTCGCAGACGATAGAGAAAATGAAATCGTTGTGCTCCTCCGGCAGAAACAGGAATTTTTGCCGGCTCTTGCCAAGGCCCAGTCCCCACAATCCGCCGGAGCCAATGGTAATGAGGCTCTGGCGCAGCTGATAACCCTTATCCAGCGGGTCCTCCGCCCAGGGGTTCAGCCAGTAGGTAACGCGGGAGGTGTTGTAGCCGATGACGAACAGCGCCACATACACCATGCTCACCGCCGCGCCTACGGCAGCGCCTACCCAGACCCAGTTGATGCCGCCCACCAGCATCATAGCCGCCCCCGCACCCAAAATCAGGATCGCGCCGGAAAGGTGGGGCTCAACGGCCACCAGGCCCGCCACTACCACCAGAATAAAGGCGTAGGGTAGCACGCCGTAGCGGAAGCTGCGCATTTTGTCCTTTTTTCGGGAAATACTGTCGGCGAAGTAGATGATGACCGCCGCCTTGGCGATCTCCGAGGGCTGGAACTGCACACCGATCTTCAGCCAGCGGGTAGCGCCCTTGGCCGTCACCGCGATGGGGTTGTGGGGAATGATGACCAGGATCAGGAAGATCACGGACACATAGATCAAGGCTCTGCCCGCTCCGCGAAGCCGCTGATAGTTGAATTTACTGACCAGCAGCATCACCGCCGTACCCAGCACGGCGAAAACGCCCTGCTTTTCAAAGTAATACAGCGGGTTGTGGCGGGAGGGTGCTTTCTCATAATAGGCGGAGGGAAAGCTGGCAGACAGGAGGATCACCAGACCGATGGCCGTCAGCAGCATGACCAGCAGACAGAAGGTCAGGTCGATGGGACCTTTGGCCAGTTCCCGGCTCTCTTCCATTTTTTCCCGGCGGCGCTGCTTGCGCTCCTGAAGGGCCAGCTTCTCCTGATGGGTCAGGGGACGGCGGCGGGGCCGTGTCTGGGTCATGGATGTTTCCTCCTTTCTCTCCGAATCAAGTCAAGGTCTTACCGGTTTACAGATAGCGGCCCCGGATGCCGTAATACGCCAGCAGGCAGAACACTGCCGTAATGGACACAAAGACCGTTACGATCTTCACCTCGCTCCAGCCGCACCGCTCCAAATGGTGATGCAGAGGGGCCATTTTGAAAAACCGCTTGCCGTGGGTGGCCTTGAAGTATCCAACCTGTATAATATCGGATAAAGTTTCCAGAATGTAGATGATTCCCACCGGGATCAGCACCAGCGGCATATCAAAGGCAAAGGCCAGCGCCGCCACCGCGCCGCCTAAAAACAGGCTGCCGGTGTCTCCCATAAAGCACTTGGCGGGATGGCGGTTATACAGGGCGTAAAAGCCCACCAGACTGCCGCACAGGGCGGAGGAAAAGATCCCCAGCGTGGTGAATTTCCAGATCATAGCGGTTCCCATGAAGAACGCCATGACCACAGCGGTGACGCTGGAGGCCAGACCGTCGATACCATCGGTGAGGTTCACGGAGTTGACGCAGCCCACGATGACGAAGGCGGCGAAGATCAGATACGCGATCCAGTTCACTGTCAGCGTCACGTTGATGAAGGGGATATAGAGATCGTTGGTCAGGAGGCCCTCATACCGCATCAGGCACAGGAACACCACCGCCGCCAGAAGCTGCAAGGCAAACTTCTGCTTGGCGGTCAGGCCCTCGTTCTGGTGCTGGCGGACCTTGCGGTAGTCATCCACAAAACCGATGAGGCCGAAGATCAGGGCGAACAGGTACACATACAGATGGGCGAAGTCCCCCGTCAGCATCTGCTGCCAGCCGCAGGCAAAGGTCACGATGCCGCTGCCCAGAATAAAGGCAATACCGCCCATGGTGGGGGTGCCCGCCTTGGAATTGTGCCAGGTGGGGCCGTCCTGCCGGATCTCCTGTCCGGCCTTCAGCTTCCGCAGCTCCGCCAGTACGAATTTGCCCAGAATCATGGTCAGCACACAGCCGGCCAGTAACGCCACATAGATACTCATGCTTTCTCCTTATCCCGGTCCTGACAGCTTTCCCCGTCAGGGCCTTTCTCTTGCTGACCGGCCAGTACACATCCGGCCGGTGTTTTCGCCGCTGCGCGGCTGTATTTATGAAACGGGAATGCCTAAAGTCTGCCGGACCTCAGCGTCCGCTGTTCAGGTGCTCCGCCACGATCTCCCGCTCATCCATGTGGAACTTCTGGTGGTTCACTTCCTGATAGGTCTCGTGGCCCTTGCCGCACAGAACGATCACATCGTCCTTCTGGGCGTGGTCCATGGCCCAGCGGATGGCCTCCACCCGGTCCTCCACCACTTCGTAAGGGGTGTTGCTGCCGTCAAAGCCCGGCAGAATGTCCCGGATGATGGCCGCAGGTTCTTCGGTCCGGGGATTGTCGGTAGTGACAACGGCAAAATCGGACCAGTCCGCCGCCGCCTTGCCCATGCGGGGGCGCTTGGTCTTGTCACGGTCGCCGCCGCAGCCGAACACCGCCACGGTGCGGCCCTTGGCAAATTCTTTCACCGTTTGCAGCACGTTCACCATGCTGTCCGGCGTGTGGGCGTAGTCAATGAGGATGGTATAGTCCTTGCCGGGGGTGGGGACTACCTCCACCCGGCCCTGCACATGGGGGACCTTGGCCAGAACAGCAGCGCTGTCCTTCAGGGAAATGCCCAACGCCAGTGCGGCCCCCAGCACATCCAACGTATTATACACCATAAAGCCGCCGGGGATATTCACCCGGATGGGTACCCGCTCGGTTTTTGTCACCGCGTCAAAGGCGATGCCATTGGCAGACAGCACCACGTTTTCCGCCCGGAGGTCCGCCTCGGACTTGACGCCGTAGGTGCGCACCTGACAGGTGGCATCCTTCAGCAGCCGGGGCGTCCACGGATCGTCACCGTTCACCACGCCGACGCCGCAGTTCCGGAACAAAATAGCCTTGGCATCGCAGTAGTTTTCCATCGTTACATGGAAATCCAGATGGTCCTGGGTCAGATTGGTGAAGATGCCCACCGCATAGTAAACGCCGTAGACCCGGTCCAGACACAGGGCGTGGGAGGAGGTCTCCATCACCGCATAGGCGCACCCGGCGTCCGCCATCTCCCGGAAGAGCCGCTGGACCTCAAAGGATTCCGGCGTGGTGCGGTCCGTAGGGATGACCTCCTGCCCGATCATGTTCTGATTGGTACCGATAAGGCCCACCTTGGCCCCCCGTGCCTGCTCTAAAATAGCCTTCAGCAAATAGGTGGTGGTGGTCTTGCCGCAGGTGCCGGTGACGGCAATCATGGTCATCTCCTCGGCGGGATGGCCGAACCAGTTAGCCCCGATCACCGCCAGCGCGCGGCGGGAATCCGCCGTCCGGATATAGGGACCGTCTCCCTCTGGCAAATTCAGGCACAGTACCGCCGCCGCGCCCTTTTCCAGCGCCGTGGCGATATACTTATGGCCGTCTGTGGCGTAGCCGGTCATGGCTACGAACAGGTCGCCGGGCTGGGTGGCCCGGGAATCATAGCTGACGCCGTTGATCTCCATTTCCAGATCCACCGCGCAGGACGCGACAGGGACGCCGTTGAGCAGTTCCCGCAGTTTCATATCGTATTCCTCCATTTGATCGGTATTGTTTCACGAACGTCCTCCGAAAGCCCTTCTCAGGGCAGTCGGCGGCTGTATACAAAGCACTCCTTGGCTATTGTAGCAGGTTTTTCCGGAAAGCATACCGAAAATGGTGTCATAAACCTGGCAAAAAGTGCGGTAAGCGGAGGTCAGTCCGTGGTTTTCGCACCGAAGCGCACTGTGACCACGCTGCCGGCAGCCAATTCCGTCCCCGCCTCCGCGCTCTGGGAAATGGCGGTGACGCTGCCGGTGCTGCCGCCGGTGCTGGTGGCGCCGGTGACCTTCATAATGAGGCCCGCGTTGGTCAGGGCCTTGTTGGCCTCCGCCGGGGTCTTACCTACCACGTTGGGGACGGTGCTGGGGGCATTGGGCTTCTCCACGCCCAGATAGAGCACGATAGAAGCATTGTTGGGCACGATGGCGCCGCCCGCCGGGGTCTGGTCCGTCACGGTATCGCCACTTCCCACGGTGGTACAGGCAAAGCCCGCCGCCTTCAAAGCTGCCTTCGCGTCCGCTGCACTCTTGCCCACCACATAGGGCACGGCGGCATCGGCGCCCGCCAGCTCCGAAGCGCTGTAATTCGGTTCAATACCCAGTGCGGGCAGGATCTCGCCCATGATCTGACCGGCCACGGGAGCCACCATGGTACCGCCGTACACGGCGGTGCCGGTATCACGGCGAGGGGTGTCCATAGTCAGGAGCATGATGTACTTGGGATCGTCCGCCGGGGCGAAGCACATGAAGGACACCACCACGTCGCCCTTTGGGTTGTCGTTGGTCTTGGTGCCGGTCTTATCGGCAGTGCCGGTCTTGCCGCCGATGCGGTAGCCCGCCACCCGGCCATTTTTGCCGCTGCCGGAGGAGACCACATATTCCAGCGCCTCCCGGACAATAGCGGAGGTCTCCTCGCTGATGACCTGCCGCACCGGAGTGGAGTCATGCTGGGACAGAACGTTGCCGTCCTCGTCCAGCACCTGCTCCACGATGTAGGGCTGATAGAGATAGCCGCCGTTGACGCAGGCCGCCTGAGCCCGGATCAGCTCAACGGGTGTCACGTTGAAGGTCTGGCCGAAGGAGTAGGACGCCAGCGACACCACCTGAGAGTTGAAGCTCTTTTCATCCTGAAAAATGCCCTTCACCTCACCGATCATGTCGATGCCGGTCTTATCCATCAGACCGAAGGATTTCAGATACTTGTAGTAGGTCTCCGTTCCCACGGACAGGCCCATGCTGATAAAGGCAGGGTTGCAGGAATGGCCCACCGCCTCGATGAGGGTCTGCTGACCGTGGCCGCTGTGGTTGGAGCAGTAGATGGCCTTGTTCCAGCCCTGCACATGGGTGGAGCCGGAGCAGTAGAAGGTGGAGTTTTTCGTCACCTTGCCCTCCTCCAGCGCCGCCGCCAGCGTAATGGGCTTATAGGTGGAACCCGGCTCGTAGGTGGAGTCGATGCACTTGTTGCGCCACTGGGACTGAACGGCGCTGTTGATGGCCGCAGACCGGGCCTCGGCATACGCCTCCTCCGATTCATAGGTGGAGCGATTTGCGTCGATCTTGGCAAGCTCCGTATCCAGCTTGGTCTTCAGGGCATCGTCAAAAATCGTGCCGTAGTCATTCAGATCGTAGTTGGGATAGGACGCCATAGCCACGATAGCTCCGGAGTTCACATCCATAACGATGCCGGTGCCGCCGTTTTTGGCGCCGTATTTTTTCAGCATACTCTCCAGACCGTTTTCCAGACTCATCTGGACGTTGGCATCCAGCGTCAGCACCAGACTGTGCCCGTTTTCCGCATCGAAGATCTGCTCGTAGTTGTACATCAGTTCCGTGCCGGCGGCGTTTCGGGCACTGATGGTATACCCGGCAGTACCGGTAAGGGTATCGTCGTACTTGGCCTCCAGACCCACGCTGCCCACGCCGTCGGAGTTGACAAAGCCCAGAACGCCGGAAGCCAGAGATCCGTACAGGTAGTACCGCTTGGAATCCGGCTGGAGCCAGACGCCCTTCAGCTTCACCTGCTGCCCCTCGGGGATCTCGTTTCCCTCCGGATCGATCTCGCCGTTGATGAAGCGGCGGACTTCGTCAGCCACCTCCTGTTCCACCTTCTTGCGGACATTGTAATACATGGAGCCCAAATCCTCCATGGCCTTTTCTATATCAGCCTGGTCTTTTTCCAGAATCCGGCTGAGGCCACGGGCGATATATGCCTGATCCCGTATCTCCGGAGCCGTATAGCTCTCGCCTTTCTCAGCGGCTTTGGCCGCAGCCTCCTCAATAGCTTTCTCCTGGCTCTCTACAAATTCCGCAATTTCCTTGGGAGAGATGTTGATAGTCTCCGCAGTGGCGGAGACTGCCAGTGTGTTGCCGTTTCGATCATAAATGGTCCCGCGGGAGGCCGTCACCACCGCGCTGCGGGTCTGCTGATTCACCGCCCGGGTCTGCATAGCCTCATGCTGATTGATCTGC
>ERZ772875.3376-NODE-3376-length-9899-cov-3.622613_pt1 | contig 9899 bp, 3 predicted proteins | sample MGYA00580585_ERZ772875 | MGnify/ENA primary metagenome ERZ772875 (study PRJEB29015, sample SAMEA2737736) | human gut metagenome | biome: human gut; feature: human-associated habitat; material: faeces | place: China | collected 2012 ... | reverse complement strand
GAAACTGGGAGAACAGCAAGCACCTGATCGTGAATATGTCCGTTCCCAAATTTGATGTAGTCTCTGATTTTGACCTGGGAGAAGGCCTTCGTGCCCTTGGTGTCACAGATGTATTTGATGCCCAAGTGGCCGATTTTACCCCCATGACTTCGGAAGTTGCAGAGATCTTCCTTTCCAAAGCCGACCATGCAGCCCGTGTGACCATCGACGAAGAGGGTGTGACCGCATCGGCATATACCGTCATGATGATGGCCGGAGCTGCAGCGCCTCCGGAAGAGGAAATGGATTTTGTACTGGACCGTCCGTTCCTGTTTGCCATCACTGGCTATGATGGATTGCCACTGTTCGTTGGCGTAGTCAATCAGCCGGTACAATAAATTGCTTGTTTACAGAAGCGGGGTAGAGAAAGGCACCCCCGCAGAGGGGCATCAACCAAATACCGTTCATGAGCAGAGCATGAGGCCACCGGATAATTTCCGGTGGCCTCGCTTTGCATTATATAGGCTGATGCCCCTTATTTGCCCTGATAGGCGCGATACAGGAAGGTAACAATCTGGGCACGGGTGCAGCCGTTATTGGGGCTGAACGTCGTAGCGGATGTGCCGTTGGTCACACCGTTTTCCACAGCCCACGCAACAGCGTCAGCGCAGAAGGAATCAGCCGCCACATCGGTAAATCCGTTCACCGTAGTGGGAGCGGTGCCCATCGCACGGTACAGGAAGGTCACGCTCTGGCCGCGGGTGCAGGTGTTGTTAACCCCGAAGGTGCCGTCAGCCAGGCCGTTGATGATACCGTTTTCCAGCGCCCATGCCACTGCGTCATAGCAGTAGCTGCCAGGGAGTACGTCAGCAGGAACCTTAGCCGTACCCTTGGGAGCAGGAGAACCGGCGGCGCGCCACAGGAAGGTGACGATCTGAGCGCGGGTGCAGGAATCGTTGGAGCCGAACAGGCCGTTAGCCTTGCCGTTGGTAATGCCCTTCTTCACAGCACATTCTACAGCCTTGGCATAATACGCATCGGCGGGAACATCCGCAAAGATGGAAGCCGCCTGTTCCTCGACAAACTCAGCGGAAACAGTGACCTTGCTGCCGGGCATGGTGAAGGTATACTTACCGTTGCCCTTATCGGTGAGCTTGAGCTTATTGCCGCTGGCATCCTTGACGGTGAGTTTGTCCAACTCGTAGCCCTTATCAGGGGTCACAGTGATGGTCACGCGGTCGCCCTTGGAAGCGTTCTTGGGAGAAACGATCACATCGCCGTTCTTGGTGCTGGGGGCGGTCACTGCATAGCTGCGGCCGGAAGAGCCGGAGGAACTGGAACCGGAACCGCTGTTAGACTTCTTTGCGGTAGTCACGGTGAAGGTCAGATCCTGATAGCCAGTTGCCTTGACAACCAAGTTGTAGCTTGCGCCCTCACCCTTGGAGAACGGCTGTGCGGTCAGGTCGATCACGCCATCCGTCTTAACGATGGTCACAGAGCCTTTGCCGGAAGCTGCATAGCTGGTGCCATCAACCGATACCGCAGAAATTGCTTTCAGATAGGTAGCAAACTGCTCCTCGGTAATGGCATCCAATGCCTTGACGAGCGCCTTCTTGGAAGCATCATATTTTGCGATAATATCCGCTGTTTTCAGTTCAAACGTCGTGGAAACCGGCGCATACTTTCCGGCACCGTCACTGACCGTCAGTGTGTAAACGCCGAAAGCGGGTGTTCCCTCCCAGGTCAGTTTTCCATCGGCAACGGTGAACTTGAATTCACTGAGGCCTTCATCGCCCTTTGTCACGGCGTAACTCGGCACAAAACCCTCCGGCAGACCTGCCGTAGTGACCGTCGTTTCCATTGCGGTGTTTCCTGCGTCGGCAACGGAAACGGACGCGCCTCTGGAGCTGTAGGGAACCGTGATATTGGTGCTGATGGTACGGACAGTCCCGTCGTTCAGATAATAGGTGATCTTGTCGATGGTCTTGCCTTGCAGCCCCGCATAGACGCCGGTATCTTCAAAGCCCAGTTCCCTGCCGCTCCAGATCTCCGCCACATGGCGCAGGCCATAGGTCTGATCGTCCGTGGTGTGCAGCGTCACAGCAGAAACCATCGATGCGATATCTTTCGGCAGACCGTCGGAAACCTTCTCGGAAACCTTCTCGGAAACCTTCAGTTTATAATAGGTGTGGCGGCTACCAGTCTTCAGGATGACGCTAGTACCGTCAAGTTTCGTCATTGCCGCGGTGGTCTTGCCGAAGGAGAAGGAGCCGTCCGCCTCAACGGTCAGCGTCTTGTAATAGGTGGGTGCCTCAGCAAGGACATAGTACGCGTGATCCGGATTTTCAAACAGTGTGTCCTTGCCTGTATACGGTGTCGTTATTTCTTTGCCCTTCAGCGTTACAGTGATGGTGAGCGTATCACTGTCCTTCACCTGCTTGCAGCCGCTCAGCACGGAGATATCCTCAACATAGACCGGGTAGATCACGCCGGAGATGTCAGTACCATCGGCATTCTTGTGATAGGAACCGGCCGCCAAAGTACTTCTCGTTTTTTGCTTGGTTGCGGAGGAAACCGCGTCTACCTGCGCTGCAGTGCCATTAGCATCCTTTTCTGCCGCGTAGAACTCGGCATAGGGAATGTTCATCAGCACATAGCCGGAATTGGCAGGAATCTCGTACTTTCTCAGATCCGGGGTTGCATCAATGCTGGATTTCCAGTACAGGTCTGCCAGCGGGTCATTAGTGCCGTCTATCAGTGTCCCGTTTGCCACATATTTCTTGCCGGAATTGATCGCCACAGACGCATCATGGGACTTGCCGGGCTGGGCATTCTTTCCGGCACAATTATAGGCGGTCGCGCCCTGAATATATGCCTCGGTCGTAGTGATCGTGCCGGTGTCGGAAACCGCGCTGCTGCCGGAGCCGAACAGCACACTGCCGCCCAGAGCGATCACCTTGCCATTCCCGGAAATAGTGCCGTTGTCCAATTCGATGGCGCTGCCGCCGTTGGGATACAGCAGGGTCTTTCCATCGCCGCCATAGGCTGCCAGAACCGCGCCGTCTCCCAGCGTCAGGGTGCCGCCCTTGACTTTCAGAGCCGTCTGGCCCTTCTCCGTGCCGCCGGCATCATCACCTCTGATGAATACCTGGCCCTTGACCGTCACATCGCCGGTGGTGAGCACCACTGCTTCATCATTGGAGCGGTCGGTCAGATCACCATTGGCCAGATAGTTGGTGTGGGAATAGATAGCGGCATTTTCCAGCGTGGAGCCGCTTTCCATGCGGAGCTGGCCGCAGATGGACGCGCCGGTGGTGAACTTCTTGTTGAACGCATCGTAATTCATAGAGAATGTGCCGCCGCTCTTGACGTCAATGATGCCCTGCACCACAGAATCGGACAGCGTCAGTTTGCCGCCGTCCTCCACAACAATGCGGACACTGCTGAGAATCTCCATGTTGACAAGCGTCAGATTGCAGCCGTTCGGGATGTAGAGCGTCTGCGGAATTTCGCCCGCTTCGACCTTCTCCCATTCCTGGTCATAGCCCAGATAGCCGTAAGTACCGCTCTGGTGAGAGCCGTACCAGACCTCCAGCTTCTCCGGCATGCGGACGCTCTCGGTTTCATTCTTTACATTACTGCCGAAGTTTTTAATGGCCCAAGGCTCCATAATATCCCATGCGTACAGGCCATTGGAATACTGATTCAGATTTTCGGTTTTGATCTGGTCTGCCAGCGTTTCCTCGCCGGTATAGATACGGAAGGGCAGGGCATTGCTGGTTGCTGTGCGGCCTTGGTTGTCCTCAATATGAACGGATATCAGATAGCTGCCCGCGTCCTTCGGCGTGCCGTTCAGCGTCAGGTCGCTGCTGATAGTCATGTAGACGCCTTCCATGCCGCTGTCGGCGGCGGCAGGCGTTCCCTTTTCGGTGTCCGGTACGATGCTGACGGAGCACTTGTTGCCATTCAGACTGATTTGGGACTGGTGGTCCAGTTCCTCCCAATCATTGTCAGCCGGCTCGGTGCCCTTCTTCACCAAGGCTCCGTAAACCGTCACGGCGCTGTTTTTGTTGCTGGAAGCGCCGCCGACACTGGCGCTGGAAACGCCGTCGTAATTCTTCTGGCCGACGATGGCCGCCTCGAAGCTGCCTACGAGCTTGACGTGCAGCTCCAGCGGATCGCCCTTGCCGTCATTTTCTTCGACAGAAGCGCTGCCGTCTGTGTTGATGACCAGCTTGAAGGTCAGGTCTTTGTAGCCGTCAGCGGTAATGGTAATCACATCGCCGCTTTTCAGAACGTCCGGTCCGCTGCCGTATTTTTTTTGGGCAAATCCCAAAACCAGTGTTTCGGTACTGTTCATATAGTTTGAATGGTTATATTTGCAATAACTTCCACCGGCATACGGCATTCCGGACCTACTTCCCCATGGCTCGCCGTTTACAGATACCCCTTTAATTGCGTCGATATATTTGTCACTTTCCGTTCCAAACGTGACATACCAGTCAAGCTCGGAAGAACTGCTCTCAAAATTCACATCAGATACATTGATGGTTTTCTTTTCCGGGGGGGTGGGCTTTTCCGTACTGCCGGAACCGCCGACCGCCTCAGCGGAAGCATTGCCGCTATCGTCCAGCACAAACTTGAAGGTCAAGTCATTGTATCCCGTTGCCGTGATGGTGACAACATCGCCGCTTTTCAGAACGCCAATGACAGGGGCGGAACTAAAGTCCTTCGCCGCAAACTCCAAACGGTTATTTTCGGTATTCTTTTTATATGAACCGCCGGAATACGGTCCGTAAGACGTTGACGTCCATTCAGTATCATTTACCTTCACGGTTTGAATCTTGGAAACATATCCGTCCGCATTGGAAAAAGACACAACCCAATTCGAATTCAAATTGTCCTTCGCAATCGTCACATCCGATATAGCAATCGTGCCGTTCTCTGGGGTGTCCGGCTTTTCCGTACTGCCAGAGCCGCCGGAGCTGCCGGAATTAGAGCCGGAGTTCTCAACTACTTCTGCCGTGTGATTCGTCTTGTTCAGCTTCAGGGTCAAATCATTATAGCCAGTTGCAGAAATGACGCAGGTGGCCGGATTCGCAGAAAAGTCTTCACCGATGTACAGATATCCGTTTTCTGCGTCAACATAGTAGTCTTTATCGTTCCAGACGCTGTAAGAACTGCTCACTTTGTTCCAGGCAGTGCCGTCAACCTCAATTTTTGTAATGGCACTGAGCCATTCTGCTCCGTTTGAAAATGTCAAACGGAAGTCGTAGCCAAAATTTGAACTTGCTGTCACTTCCGTCGGCGGTTCTTTCTCCCCTGCCGCCATGGCCGGGGTAACTGCCAGTGACAGCAGCATCACCGCCGCCATCAGCAGCGACCCCAGCCGCTTTTGTATCCCTTTCATAAATTCCTCCTGTTCAGAATAGTTTCATGCATTCCATGGAATGCATGACGGGCGCGCCCGTCCTTTCTTTTGAAGTTCATTTTCCATTTGAATGCGGCAGCATTTTAACATCTCCTGCCGCCCGCATCTTGAAAGTGCCCCCCTTCTGTGATATACTCCTACTTAGTTAGACATCTCTAACCACTGTTGCAAAAAAATACAGGAACGACAGTACCTGTAAAGTTTGTTCAACACGTTTTTGTTAGAGTTATCTAACTGTTCGGCGCATATTTTAACACGTTCCGAATAGTTCGTCAATGCCCATTTCATTTGTTTTAAGGAGAATCCCATGAAAAAATACTTCATATCTGCAATGCTGTCCGCCCTGTTGTTTCTGACTGGCTGCAGCGCCGAATCTTCTCCGGAGCCAGTCCAGGGCACCTTTTTCGCCATGGATACCATGATGGATTTTACGATTTATGGGGAATCCGGGCTGATCGATCAGTCAGAATCGCTGATTGCCTCTCTGGAATCTCTGGTATCCGTCACGGATGAGCACAGCGACATTTACGCCATCGACCATACTGGGAGCGGCAGTTTATCCGGAAATGCCGCCGAGCTGATGGCGCAGGCGTTGGAGCTGTGCCGCCGCACCAACGGCGCACTGGATCTCTCTGTCTACCCGATTGTCCGGGCCTGGGGCTTTACCACCGGCAGCTATCAGGTGCCGGACGAGGCGGAGATTCAAGCCTTGCTTCCTCTTGTGGATTATCGGAAGATTCAGTATGATGCAGCCACCGGCACCGTCACCCTGCCGGAGGGAATGGAGATCGACCTCGGGAGTGTTGCCAAGGGCTATGCCGGTCAGTTGGCGGCACAAATGCTGCGGGAACACGGCGTGCAGTCCGCTCTGCTGAATCTTGGCGGCAATGTGCAGACGGTAGGGACAAAGCCGGACGGTTCCCCGTGGCAGATCGGTATTAAGGACCCGCAGGGTGAGGATGCCATGATGGTACTCTCTGTGGAAGATCAGGCCGTGGTAACATCCGGCGGATATGAGCGGTATTTTGAACAGGACGGCCAGACCTATTGGCATATCATGGACCCATCTACCGGGCATCCGGCGGACAGCGGCCTGATTTCCGTCACCATCGTGGGAGATGAAGGCGTGGTCTGCGATGGACTTTCCACCGCATTGTTTGTCATGGGGCTTGAAAAGGCGGCTGATCTGTGGGCGCAGAGCGGTGATTTTGAGGCTGTGTTTGTGACAGCATCCGGCGAGGTTTACATTACGGAGGGCTTGCGGGATCGCTTTGCGCTGACGGAGCAGTATGCGGATACACCGGTCAGCGTGATTGAACGGTAAAATGTCCCCAGCAGAGTGAAATAATTACATTTTATGATATGCGCCGCTTTCTAAGGCTGATGTTCCCACGAATGTGTTCAGCCACTTAATTGCCTGCGCAATTAAAATCTATGACCTTGACCCAGTTTTGACCCAGAATGGAATTGTAATGGGCAGGGCTGGGCGGAAACAATGGAAAATCCGCCGAGCGAATGGCGGTAAAAAGCACAAATCGGAGCCGAAATGACTCCGATTTTCCCTTGAGACTGCCTCATAACCCGGAGGTCGCAGGTTCGAGTCCTGTCTCCGCAACCAGAAAGTCCTGATTTCTTGCGAAATCAGGACTTTTTCCGTACTTTTTTGCCCAATAACTTACTTGCTGTTTTTTCTGACCCAAACGCTGACCCCAACGGGAGCGGATAGCGGAAAGCACTATACCGCGCCAGGGAGAATGCTGCCCATTGTTTTTGCCGCTTCACGCTTGGCGGAGGTCGTTACATGAGCGTACTACAATCTCAAAAACGCTTTTTGGCCACCTCTGCAAATAAAGCGTTTGAGATAAACCATCCTGCCCGCTTTTCACCACTACTACGGTCTGACGTGAGCGATTTGGCAAAGTCCAGATAAAAAAGCAGCCGCTTTTTCTGCGGCTGCCTGTGTAACTTTTCTATGAACTCTATTGACTTTGAATGTCTAATCGTGTAGACTATACACAGAGTCTACAATAGTAGACAAGGAGGGCTTGCATATGGAGATACCAAAGATTCATGAGGGTGAATACCGGTTCTGTCTGATTATGTGGGAGCATGAACCAATCGCCGCCGCGCAGCTTGTAAAGCTGTGTCAGGAACAGTTTGGGTGGAAGCGAACCACGACTTATACCGTTATCAAACGCCTTGGGGAACGCGGCGTACTGAAAAATGAAGATGGCATTGTGACCGCTCTTGTATCAAAGGATGAAGCGCAGGCGTGTGAGATCAACGAACTGGTAGAAAAGAAGTTTGAAGGCTCTCTACCGGCTTTTATCGCTGCCTTTACCAAGCGGCAGGATTTATCTAATGACGAACTTGACGAAGTGCAGCAGATGATTGACCGAATCCGAAAGGGGGAAGTGACATGAGCGAACTTTTTCTGAAGATCGTCAATATGAGCATATCCGCAAGCTGGGTCGTGGTTGCGGTTTTGGCATTAAGATTTTGCTTGAAAAAAGCTCCAAAATGGGTAAATGTTCTGCTTTGGGGCATTGTCGCTGCACGGATGGTTTTCCCGTTTTCGATTGAAAGTGTACTGAGCCTGATACCGAGCGCAGAAACAATCAGCCCAACCATTATGATGGAGCAGACACCTTCTGTCCAGACGGGTGTTCCTGCTCTCAATCATGTTATCAACCCAGTAATCAGCGGTTCGTTCACGCCCGCACCGGGTGCCAGTGCAAATCCGCTGCAAATATGGATTCCGATTTTAACGGGAATTTGGCTTTTCGGAGTAGCAGCACTTTTCCTCTATTCTGCTGCGAGTTACTGGCGCTTGCGCCGCGAGGTCTGCGAAGCGGTAATCCTACGGGGCAACATCTATCAAAGCGAGAATATTTGCTCTCCGTTTGTGCTGGGAATCATCAAACCCAAAATCTATCTTCCGTATCATATGGACAGCCGCGAGATGGATCATGTGATTGCCCATGAGCAGACGCATATCCGCCGCAAGGATCATTGGTGGAAGCCACTCGGTTTTCTGCTGCTGACAATTCATTGGTTCAATCCGCTGATGTGGCTCAGCTATATACTGCTGTGCCGGGATATTGAACTTGCATGTGATGAAAAGGTTATCAGGGAAATGGGCAATGAACAAAGAGCCGATTATACACAGGCACTTGTGGCTTGCAGCGTCAACCGCCGTGTAATTGCGGCGTGTCCTCTTGCTTTTGGTGAGGTGGGAGTAAAGGAGCGTGTAAAGTCCGTGATGAACTATAAGAAACCTACCTTCTGGATTGTTTTGGTGTCTGTTGTCATTTGCGCTGTGGTTGCAGTTTGCTTTCTTACAAACCCAAAAGCAGAACGGCGCTTTCCCATCAGCGGTGAAAACGTGTCCGATATGGAACCGGCGCAAATCGTAGAAAAAATTGCCGCAGTTGAAGGATTGAAAGACAGCTCTTTACTTTGCGTAAATGCAGATAATTTTGATCTTCAATTTACCTCCGACTTTGAATGGGCGAATGACGGTGCAATTCGTTTCTTTTATACGGATACGGACAGCACTTACAGCGCACAGCTAAGAATGTTTCACACCAAAAAGCAGTATTACATAACGGAACGCACAAAATGGGCCGAACAGGATCAGATTTACAAGCTATCAGATTATCTGGATGCGCTGAAGCATATGCCACAAGAAGAAATCCGCAAATTATCTCAAGGTGCCGATGGCTACTCCGTACTTCAGTTGGCTGACGGAGCTCCCGGTGATTATGAACGTGTGCTGACATACAGCGCCAGCGGATTAAAGGATATTGACGGCTGGTATATTCATCTGGAAGTGCTTCCGTTGCATGAAGTCAACGGAGCTTATAATGGAAGCGGAGATGAAGCAATTCACCTGTTTTATGGGGCGAACACTTCTACAACAGGTTCAGTAGAGAAGTGGTTCGACTACCTTGAAAAGCCTGATGAAATGAACTGGGGCGGAAACCTTGAAATCGAACTTCCGGAATATCCAGACGTGACTTTCCGCTGGTATCCGGAGAAGATGGACGCCGCGATGGGAAGCGAAGTCACGCAGCTTTATACCGGAATGCCCATCTGGAACACATATTTCTGCGATCTTACCGGCGATGGACGCCCTGACCTGTGTTCTACGCTCAGTTTTGGTTCCGGCATCATTGACAGCCGTATTATTGTCTACGACTATGCAAACGGCACAAGTTACATGTTGGAGGATCGCGGGAAATATGATTACTCACTCCGACTTAACGAAACGGATGGATGCCTGTGGGTTGTCAAAAAGGGGTATAATAGTGACGATATAGTTGCTTCCGGCAAACTGCTTTTCGCAGATAACTGTTTACAGGTTGCATATGATCTCAAAACAAACTGTGAATCGGCACCAAATACAGAAACATCCACATCCGAAACAGAGAATACTTTGCGAACTTCGGATACTGTAGAACTGATTGGCTATGTTGGCAACTCACAA
>ERZ772875.3375-NODE-3375-length-9902-cov-2.826648_pt1 | contig 9902 bp, 10 predicted proteins | sample MGYA00580585_ERZ772875 | MGnify/ENA primary metagenome ERZ772875 (study PRJEB29015, sample SAMEA2737736) | human gut metagenome | biome: human gut; feature: human-associated habitat; material: faeces | place: China | collected 2012 ... | reverse complement strand
CGGAAGCCTTGATTTGCAAGGGCTTCCGGGTTTTTCATTGTGATGAAAATAGAAGTGTTTTTTGGGGCGAAAATGCGTTTTTGCCGATTTCCCCTACTTTTTTCCCTACTGCCAAATCCGCAATGCCTTGATTTCACAGGGTTTGAAGGCTCTTTTTCTCCCTACTTTTTCTCCTACTTCAGCAGACTAAAGCAGACGTGAAAGGTAAATTCTGGGTGATCTAAGAAACAAAAGGGAATGTGCTGAAAACTATATTTGGACATGCAGAAAAACTCGCCGCCAGCACCTTCGTCTGGCGGCGAACCTCCCTTACTCCTGCGCACTTTCCTGCATGACCTGCTCCACAAAGCGCATGTCAATCAGCTCATCCACGTCGTACGTCCCGTCGAAAATGCCGGAGGAAATCACCACTTCCATCAACGTATCCACCGCTTGACGCGAAATGATGCCGTCCGCGCTCCAAAGGTTGTCAGCGTATGCACGCTCCAGCGCAGCTTGCCGCCCGGCTTCCGTCAGCGTCGGAAATTCCAGTTCCAGCACACGCGCCGCCAGTTCGTGATCATCCTGCACCGCCTTGAGCGCCTTCATCATTGCCCGCACGAACCGCAGGCACGTCTCCGGCTGCTGCTCCATCGTCGAGCGCTTCACGCCGATGACCGAATAGGCGTAGTCCCCCAAATCGGGGAAGGCGACGAATGGCTCCTCGAAGATGCCCGCCGTCACGCCTTCGGAAATCTGCGGTTCGCCGCCGTTGCCAATGTCGCCCTGTCCGTATTGCAGCATAGCGGTTACGGTCGCGGCGTCGGCATTTTCCAGCAAGGTAACGTCCGTGTCGGGGTCAAGTCCGACGCGCTTGACGAGGTAGCGTGTCAGCACGTTCGGCGAACCGCCGTAACGCCCTGCAATGATGATTTTGCCGCGGAGGAAATCTGCCATATCCTCGTCGCTGTCGGATGCGGGGGAGAGCCCCGCGCGCGCGAACAGGTAGACGTTGGCGCGGTTGACGCAGTTGACGATGGCGACGATGGGATCAGCATTGCCCTGATTGGCAAAATTGTTGCTGTCTACGCCGCCGATGACCGCAAATGCGTCGCCGGAGACGACCGCAGTCACATGCGCGCCGCCCGTCGCCTGCACGACCGTCACGTCCAGCCCCTCATCCGCAAAATAGCCCTCGTGAATCGCGACATACAGGGGCAGATAGCCGATGAGGTGCACCGGCTCGGCGACGACGAGCTTCTGCGGCGCGTCCTCTGCCAGCGCAAGGCAGGGGAGCAGCGCTAATACCATCAGGAAGCAGAGCAATCGGGTTTTCATGGAAATTCCCCCTTCTGATTATTCGGTTACTGTGCCGCGCCAGTGCCGCATCAGCACCTTTTCCAGCAGGACGACCGATGCGTACATCAGCACGGATAAGATGGACAGCACCGTCACGCCGACCCACACCAGCTTGAGATCGAACGTTGTGCCGGCATAAACAATCATACGCCCCAGCCCGCGGTCTGATGCAATAAACTCGCCGACAATCGACCCCGCCATCGCCAGCGCGATGTTGACCCGCAGGCCGGTGATGATGCTCGGCATGGCGGACGGGACAATCAGGCGGGTGAAAATCTGCATCCGCCGCGCGCCGAGGGAAACCATCAGCGTTTCCAGTGCCGGATCAGCCGTGCGGACGCCGCTGTATGCGGACATGGCGGCGACGACGACCGTCATCAGGAACGCCAGAATCACCTTTGACAGGAAGCCGATGCCGAACCAGATGACCAGCACGGGCGCGAGTGCGAGTTTCGGCAGTGCGTTCAGCACAATCATCCACGGTTCAGCGACCTGCGCCACGGGGCGCGAGAACCAGAACAGCAGCCCGACCACTGATCCGATGACCGTTCCCAGCACGAAGCCGAGGAGCGTTGATGCGCCCGTATAGGCAATGTCGCGCCAGAGCGTGCCGCCCTGCCACTTAATGACGGCGGTTCGGGCAATCTCCAAAGGGCTGGAAAAGAAAAACGGGTCAATCCACTTGAGCCGCGCGCCGATTTCCCAGAGAACGAGCAGCAGAATCAGCAGCCCCCAGCGCCAGACGTTGATGGCGAATGGATGCTTCTTGCCCTCACGCATCGGCAGTCACCTCCTTGTCCAGCAGTGTCAGAATTTCGCCCTTGACGCGGATGAACTCCGGTTGCGAAAGCACCCGCATCGTACGCGGCCGCGGCGCATCCAGCGTGTACTGCCGCAGGATTCGCCCCGGCGCAGTGCCCATAACCAGAATCGCGTCCGACAACAGCAGCGCCTCATCCACGTCGTGCGTGACAAAGAGAATCGTCAGGCGCTTCTTCGTTGCGATTTCGGTCAGCAGGGCTTGCAGGTGCAGGCGGGTGATGGCGTCGAGCGCGCCGAACGGCTCCCCAATCACCCCGCAGCAGCAACCCTGCCTCCGCAGCGCACTTTCTTGTTCGCAAAAATTCATAAAATGTTCATAGAAAGTTCATGGAATATCCCGAATGCCTATGCTACAATGCAGATAGGAAGGAGGAATTGCGATGCAGACGAGAATAGATATTTCCGATGCGGTTCTTCAATGGGTTGTGCGGAAAACACAGTTTGCGGCGCTTCCTCCCAAAGCAGCCGCTCATTTGACAAAGTGGGTTAGCGGAGAGAAGAAGCCTACTTTTAACCAGCTTGAAGAGGTCAGCAAAGCAACCGGCATACCTCTGGGATATTTCTTCTTGCAGCAGCCGCCGCACGAGGATGTTCCGCTTATGGAATATCGCACGGTCAACAGTGTGTCCTTCAGTCAGCCAAGCCGCAGCCTGATTGCAACCATCCACGAGATGGAAATGGTTCAGGACTGGACGCGGGAATACATGATTGCAGAGGGAATTACGCCCCCTGCTTGTGTCGGCGCGTTCAAGAGCCACGATGATGCTGCGGTATGCGCTGCAAAAGTGCGTGAAATATTGGGACTATCTGAAAACTGGTTTGAAAAGCATCCGAATGCCGCTGCTTCTTATCGTTTCATGCGCAATGCAATCAGCAATGCGGGTGTGCTTGTGATGATGAACGGTGTTGTGGGGAACAATACGCACAAGCCGCTCGATATAGCAGAATTTCGTGCCTTTGCAATGGTTGATGCGTATGCGCCTTTGATTTTTATCAATACCAATGATTCTGAAAGCGGCAAGCTCTTTTCCTTAATCCATGAATTTGCGCACGTCTGCGTGGGCGAAAGCGACTTTTTTAATGACAGAAGCAGCGGTGCGGAAACCGTTCGCCCAGTTGAAGTGCTGTGCAATGCGGTCGCGGCGGAAATTCTTGTTCCGCAGAATTTGTTTCTTGCAAAATGGAACGAATGTATGCAGAATTACGATGAAGAGCCAGCGGTTCAGGTGTTGTCTGGCTTCTTCAAGTGCGGTACTACTGTCATTGCAAGGCGAGCGCTTGATAATGGAAAAATCAGCCGTGAGGTTTACCGCAAAATAGCGAAAGCGGCTATTGAACAGTACAACGAAACAAGACGGCGCAACAAAGAAGAAGGAGAAGGCGGCGGCGACTACTATCGCACAAAACGCAGCAAAATTGACAAGAGATTTTTCGAGATGCTCACCAACAGCGTGTTAGCAGGTCGAACGCAGTACACGGACGCATTCCGCTTGACCAGCACAAATCGCGCTACTTATGAAAAACTGGTGGGCGCTCAGAAAGGCGGCGTGTGATAAATGTCGGAGCAAAAGTTCTTGATTGATACCAATTCATTTATCGCACCATACCGCCAATATTATGCTTTCGATTTCACTCGCGCGTTCTGGGAGCAATTAGAGCAAAACATCAATGATGGAAAAATCGTCATGCTGGATATGGTGCTGGATGAAATCCTTTGTGTAAACGACGAGTTGAAAGACTGGGGCAAGAAGCTGCACCGTGAGCAGTGCATTGACCACAGTGAACCGCAAATTCTATCGCACTACGCTGAAATCATGCGCTATCTTCGAGCGTGCCCATATTACAAACCGACCGCGCTGGCCGAATGGGCGAGAGCAGAAGTTGCTGACCCGTGGCTGATAGCGGCGGCAAAAGCGCATAACTGCACGATCGTTACCTTCGAGATGCCCAATAGCAACCCGAATGAGCGTCAGCCATGGAGAATGGCGAAAATTCCGAATGTTGCGAATGAGTTCGGCGTGCAGACGGTGAACCTGTTTTCCATGATGCGCACGCTGCAATTTAGACTGTGAAGAAATAAAAACTCGCCGGGACAGCCGCAGAGGATTTCTCCCTCCGCCGCCATCCCGGCTTTCCTTACGCCTCCTGATGCTCGTGCAGCGTTTCCCGGATCTCGTCAATCCGGCTGAACGCGGTCTGCACGTTGTTCTCCAACTGGAACGTCCGCTCGACGACGGAGTTGTGCTTCTCCACCTTGCGCTCCAGCTGCTCCAAGCGGTAGGACAGCAGGGCGATTGTCTTGCTGTTGGCGAAGTAGCTGCCTGCCAGTGTGCCAATCAGAGAAATTGCCGCAACAATGATAGTATCCATCATCCTTTGTTCCTTCTTTCGCGTATTTATCCGAGAATGAACGAAATATCAATTGGCAGCCATGTATTAGCCACTGCGTCTGACCATGTATTGCCGAGCCTGTACCGAGCAAAGTGGACAAGTCCGGCAGCCGTGACGGTGCAGAGGCACACCGTCCGCGCCCTCAATGTCAATCTTTTTGCTTTTCACGGTGGGTACGCCGATTTCTTTTGTGGTGAGAATCAATTGCAAATCGTCATATGTATGAAAATTTCCGAAGGTGATGCCCTTCATGATGATTCCTCCCACATGGTAGAGGGGAGGGAACAGCCCCTCCCCGGTTGGTCATTAGATTTCCTTGAAATGCTGGACAATCTCGTCCTGCGTCATGATGCCAGACCACAGCTCAAACACAGGCATGTCCACCTGCCCAGTGCGGAATATGCCACCGATGCCATCCCACTGTGCGCCAAGAAGTAGCGTTTCAGTGATTGCAGACGGCACGTCGATTTCGCCTGTACCGACACGCAAACCATTGATATAGACGTAGTATGTGTCGATTTTCTTCACAATGCCTACTTCAATGTATCCGTTTTCGTTCGTGATCTCCGAAACATTATAGCCGACGGCACCCGTGCTGCTGGTATCCTTAGCGGGCGTCATCGAAGTTGTATCGCCAGAAATCTGAATTTGGAGAATATCTTCAACCTGCCGGCACAGCAAGCCCTTATATCCCGGATCGGGATAACGCTCGGAAAAATCGGAAAAGAACACTGTGCCATCCACGCTCGGCTTGAATCGCGCAAGCAGCGTTGCCGTCCGCCACTTTCCGGCGAAAAGCGCCTGCTCGGTGTCCTTGTAGTTATTGCCATTGGACACGAAATCTGCGACGCTCAGGGCCAGAGACGGCGCGCCAGTAGCAGCGTCGTATTTTTCCTTGAATACTTCGTCGCAATATGCGGCACGTTCAGTCACCCAATTCTTGGACTGCTCCAAAGTCCGGCGCATTCGGCGGATGCCAAGCCAGCGTCTTGCGTCGTATTTGTAGAGCGATTCCGGAATTTGAGCAACAAATTCATCCCAGCGCCGTGTAATGTTTCCAAGCGAAAGTGCGCCATTTCGCAATGCAAAATAGCGTTCGCAGAGTTCAGCCGGGAAGTGTTCCTCAATCTTCGCCCACAGCAAGGAAGTTCTGCACTGATACGCGCCGGGACATGGGCTGTCGGATGCGAAAAGCTGGATGCCGTCCCACTGCACACCGAACAGCGAATCCAAATCGTACAGCGACGGCGCCCAGACAGCACCGTCGCGCGTAGTCATGAGCATGTTCTTGCCGAGGTTGTCTGTCGCGCCTGTCAGGTAGGCGAAGCAGTAATAATTCAGGCAGGCGTCCAAATCGAGATGCTGCGAGAAGTTGCTGCGGAACTCCGCCTCCGATTCGGTGTCCTTCACGAAACTGACCATCTGATTGAATTTCGTGAAGATAGTCGCATGCTCGTCGCTGCCAACCTCAATGCTCCATCCGGTTTCGGTCGCCGTCGCACGGAACGCGCCTTCCGTCAACTGGTCTTCTGCACACATGACAATGTTGTTGACGTCGCTTTCATCCATCCCGAACATCCACGCCTCTTTCGGGATGTTCATTGTATACAGTCCGGTGCAATCATCGTCGAACCATGCCAGCGTAGGATAACCGTCAATCAAGCCGTGGCAAGGCGCAGCCGCATTTGCCGGATAGCCCTCCATCATGTCGCAAGCAATACGCGCAGAGACGACGTTGCAGGCTTGCGTGGGGTCAATCCAGTTTGCCTTCATGCAATACTTGCTTTGTGCCTTCCAGTCTTTGACGAAAAGTGCTTCGGCGGAGACGCTCTTTTCCGCGTCCTTATAAAGGGATAGGCTGAAATTCTTCTTCGGATAAGCAAGAGAAGAAGTTCCCTGCGGTTTCAACTGCGCGTATCCGACCCAGTGGCGCTTTTCCTTGTTGTTGAAGAAATCAACCTTCGCGACGCGCTTGTCGGTTTTGTCTCCCCAGTTCTGCAAATTCCCGCCGTTAATGGAAGAGAAGCGCACTTCGCACATACCTGCCAAAGCCGCCTGTGCGCCAAGGCTCAAAGTTTCTTTCTTGATTCCCTGTGTCGCAACAATCTTGATGATGCCAGTCTCCGAGCGGACTTCGCGCCCCTGCTTAAACAGCACCGTGACGAAGATTCCCATAGACCCGCTTTTGCATGTGTCCGCCGCGCTCGGCTCATAGTAGATCACGCCGTTTTCATCCGGGATGACACCGACAACCCCGCCGTTTCTATCGCTGCCAGAAATCGTAGTCACCGAAGCAAAAAGCACATCCTGCTGGTAGTTCTCAACGAACGCAGAAATATTGATTGCAAATCTCGTGACACGATGCTCGTACTGCATCAGAGCAATGCCCTGAATGCCTTCAATCTTGCCAGAATTGGAGATAGTCAAAACGTATTCTTTCATGTGAATATTCACTCCATTTCTTTCACTTGTGGTTTTCCTGCTGTAAATTTACAGTGTCAGCATTTCGGCGTTGATTTGTGCCACCTTGCTGTCATCCATGGCGGAATTGTATACCCTCGCATCTTTCAGCGTGAAACTTGTCCGATGGTCGATTGTCGAGATGGTGCTGGTATGCCTTGCCGCGATAATCAAGGATACATCCGTCGGGATGTATGCCGACGTATCCAGTGCATATCCAAGCGCGGAATTGTAAGCCTTGTATCCGTTCAAGTAGAAGGAATAATTCGTTCCTTCCTTGGAAAGGATAAAGACGTTCGTTCCGTCCGCATTGATGATTTCCGACCATGCTTTGCCTGTATTCTCCATTGCCAAGTCCATGCGAAACGCGCCGCTGCCGCCGAAAACCGTCCAGCCTTCATTTGCTCCGTTCTGCATCACACGGAAGCTCTGCGTTTCGCCGTCCTTGCCGCAGTCCGCCAGAATATACGGCAAGCCCTCCGTCGAACTCGGCGTCCCGCTGTATGCGATGCACACGCACCAATCATCCGCGTCACCGTTTTCGTACAGCTTTACGCCCGTGTCAAGGTAATTTCCGCCGTTGAATGTAATCGGCTTTTGGAGTTTGAAAAGGAATGTGCCGTATTTGTCCTTCTGCGGTTTCGCTCCGCTGATTTCATAGAGCCATTCCAGCGCGTCATGAATCGCCCCTCTGATGTCCTTCCCATACACGCCCGTTGCGATGGTGTCCAGCAGCGTCTGGAAGTCCTTCGTGCTTTCGCTCATACTTTCGCCTCCTGCGGCTGATTCACCGCCTTTTGCAGCGCCTGAATGCACGCCAAAAGCGCGTTCAGGTTGCTTGCGCCGCGTACCTCCACCGTGGCAAGCGCATTCAGGATGGCTTGCACGGTCTTCTTCTCCATCGTGATGGTTTCCATAGGCTTCTCCCTCCTTACTCCGACGCGCCCGCGCCGAGATAGCTGATTTCCTTCGTGCTGTAACGTCCGCCCGTGAAAACCCGCACGTTCGTCAGCACGTTGATGGTGTTTTCGCCGCCTTCCGGTGTTGCGTAGGTGATGGTCTGGGACGTTTTGCTCACGCGCAGCGCGTTGTTGATCGCGGTGACGACGGTCTGCTTCCGCCAGCCTGCCGACGATTCCCCGACGGTTAAGCTACTTGCTGTCAGCGTTCCCGGAACGTCCAGCGTCGTGATTAGCCCCTGCCCGGCGGTCAGCTCGTCAAAGTCGCCGTTGCCCGCGGTGATGTATTGCCCGCTGATGGAATCGCCGACAAAGTTTTCCGCCCATGCTTGCACTGTTTCAAGCTGTTCTGCCGTCACATAGCCGGATAAATCAATGCAAGCCGCGCTGATTTTGACCGCGCCCGCCGACTGGTTGATGACGGACACCACATCGCCCTTGCTGACCTTGTTTTCCAGCGTGCCGCTCATGCCGTCCAGCGTCGTCTTGACGGTGATGATGTCCTGCGTGTGCAGGTCTATGATACTGACGTAGCTGGTTAGTGTGCCGTTGATGCCGTTCAGCGTCGTCTGCACGGTGTTGAGCGTGTTGGTGTTCTCGTTGATTTTCTGCGCGTAGGCGGTAATCAGCCCGTCGGTGATGAGCAGGTGCGTGTTCTGGTCGCTGACAATCTGCCGCAGGTACTCCACCGACGTGTCTACGACCTCCACCGCTTTGTTGGTCGCGGCGGTCGTGCTTGCCATGCCCGTCTCTGGTGTGCCGAATGTGTATTCGGACTGGTCGGGGCTGACGAGGTCAAGCGAAATCGCCGTGCAGGTGTATTCCGCGTCAATGCCGTGGGGCGGGGAGACGACGCGCACCTTGTCGCCGACGTGGAACGATTCCGCATTCACATCCAGCAGGTGCAAATCCACCGCGCTGATGGTGATGGTGATTGTCTCTTTTAGGCGCTTTTGCAGGTTCCCCTTCGCCATTTCCAGCAGCTTCGACGCGTCCTTCGCGTCGAACTCCGTCACGCCCCAGATGCGCCCGTAGAGGGCGATTCCGGCTTCGTCCTCGATGTAGTCCTTGCCGTCGTTGACGCTCTCGATGGTGATCCGGCTGTCACCCTGCCCGGCGTATGGAATCAGGCACGTCACGACCTCCGACGCGGAGACGTACTCGGACAAGTCCAGCAGATTCTCCCCAAAGCGGATGACTTGCCCGCACGATGTGCCGCTCTCCTTCGTCCAGTCCAGATAGCGCACGCCGCCTTCGTGGCGGACGCGCAGGAAGCCGCCGTGAATGTCTAAGAGGTTGCCGCTGATTTCGTCCCATGTGTTGCCGTAGCCCGTGTTTTCCACGCTGGACAGCGTCTCAATGTCCACATTGCCGATTTGAAACTGCTGCGCCTCGCTGACCGCCTCGTTGTGCCGCGTCAGGTACAGGCGGAACAGCCCCGCCGCCGTGCTGTCGTAATCCGCCAGCTTGTACGGATGCAGGACGCTATCCACTAAGTAGGTTAATTCCCCCTCGCAGGTGACGGTCTTCTGGCGGTAGAAGTCGGTTTCCGTTTCCAGCACGCGCCCGCGCCAGATGATTTCGTCATCCTGCCGGACGTCAATCCGCGTCCGCATTTTGTGCAGTGCGCTGTACATCGGGTGCTCCGGCAGCAGCACAAACGTCAGCGTTCCGGCGGCATTGCACTGCGTTTCCAGCACGGGGGACAGGACGGAAAGTTCCTCGTCCCCCGGAGCATACAGCAATGCGTCGTCCGCATAGATGGTGTACATTTACAGCCTCCCTCCTCGGTAGTCGATGGATACCGTGCCATGCCCGGTGAAGGTCAGCACGTTGTCGCCCTCGGTGATGCAAATGCCGCTGATGCGGTTGTCGCCCGCCGTCAGCGCGTACTCCTTGCCGCCGAATGTCGCGGTCATCGCCGCGCTTGCC
>ERZ772875.3369-NODE-3369-length-9931-cov-5.876164_pt1 | contig 9931 bp, 13 predicted proteins | sample MGYA00580585_ERZ772875 | MGnify/ENA primary metagenome ERZ772875 (study PRJEB29015, sample SAMEA2737736) | human gut metagenome | biome: human gut; feature: human-associated habitat; material: faeces | place: China | collected 2012 ... | reverse complement strand
AATGAAAACTCCCAAGCCCACTTTTACAAATGGGTTTGGGAGTTTTCGTTATGGTGTCTTTAGCCTCCAGCACTCCGTTTACTGCATCTTCTATCCTTTGCAAAGCATACACCCCCTGTTATATTTGGTGTTCCAAGTATAACAGGTAATGCCGATATTTACTTGAATTCCTCTTGTATTTCAACCTTTTCTAAATTATATCGGCATTTCTTTTTCCTCGGCATTATTCAGGTCAATGGCAATATACGTTCGTCCGTTTTGCTGCATGGCGCGCCTCCTCTCTGAAAACAGTATAGCACAGCATCATAAATCGAACAAGTGTTTGCGACAAACTTTTGAGAGGAAACTTGTGGAAACAGCCCATTTTCAAAACAAGGGCACCGTGTTACAATGATGCCTGTTTGTGGAAAGGGAGGAGAACTATGCTTTATACAACGGAAGAGGCGGCTGTCATTTGCGGTTTTTTGAACGCGCATTTGGCGCAGGCCAGTGTGGAAGTGTCTGTGCGGAAACGAAACGCCGCGTTTCAGCGCGGTGTCATAATGGGAACGCTGCAGCCGGATGACTACAGATGGGCGGAGAATGTTCTCTGCTTTCTGAAGCCCTGCTGGTGGCAGTTACATGAAGATCATAGAGCCTTAGAGAATGTGCTGTTGAAAACACATCTTTTAGCTCAGAAATAAAAACAGAGGGCCGCTCCTGTCTTGGTTGGAAGCATATTGCTATACCCGGATATGGAGCGGCCCTCATTATATTTTTTAAAGTTCTTTTGCTCAGTCCTATTCGACACTACTTCCCGGACCGTCGGGCGGTTGAACGAACCGGCGCCTGGCAGCGCCCATCGGGAATCTAACCCCTCCGAGGATCTCTCCGAGCTGCCCCCATTGCTTGCGGCTGTGGCTGGACAGGATGTACCATTATAGGCTGACGGGATCATTGCGAGACGGGCTGCCATGCCCGCTTTTGGCTGAATGAGTTTCGCTCTGCACCTTATTGGCCGTTCATTGACATCGGAGTAATTCCGATGCAGGTGGTCTTCGCGCATCCGCCGCATCGCTGTTCCCCCTCGCCGGGGGACCGTCAACTGACGTTATTCGTCACCGGATATTCAGTTTTCGATGTTCACAAGAAGATTCTTTTCTTCTCGCATGTATACGGGAGAAAACTGGCATCTTAACAACCCTGCTCATCCAAATTATTTTTAATTTTTTTCAGGATGCGCTTTTTCCGCACATGAATGGCCTGCTGAGAGACCCCAAGCATCTGTGCGTATTCCTTTTCGGAGCGGTTTTTGAAGTAAAGCTCGTAGATCAGCTCATAATCCTTCGGTGGGAGCAGATTCAGAATATTACGCAGGGACTGACGCACCATCTCCTCAATTGCCTGATTTTCAGGGGTGTTGTCATAATCAATAAATTCATGGAACCGCTCGTATCCGTCATTTTCACCGCCGATCAGAGAACTCATCTGCGTTTCGTGCTTGTAAAAGCGTTCCGTGCTGTCTTCGATGTGCCATTTCGTCCGTCTGTAGGTCTGGAAGACTTCCTTTGTGACCTGCACGAGCTCAAATTCGCCGGTCATGGTGTTGTAAACGTTGAGAATATAAGTTTTTTCAGACATGATTTTTGATCTCCTTTGTGATTTTTTGAATTTGGTGAGGTTCAAAAAATCGGGAGATCAGGGGTATTCAGCGATATACGGCTCCCACGCTAAAAGGGGGAGGATATGAAAAAAGCGCATTGCAAACTCCTTTTCCGGAGCTGCATGCGCAAAAAAAGAGCCGCTTGATTTGTCTGACCATTGGCCGCGTTGACAGAACTATGTTCCTAAAAGGAACGATAGTTACAAATCAAGCGGCACATGGGATGGTCACGCATCAAGCGGCTCCGAGGCTCATACTTGGTATTTAATTGTTGGGGACAGATCGATTATTCGCGGTTATGCGATGCGGAATACAACAGGCGGGAAGAAAACCGCCTCTCCGCATTGCGGGCACTTCAGGTATGTCGCGCCGTGGGCCCCTTTGCAGAGCGTTTCAAGCCGCAGCTTACAATACGGGCAAAGCCGTGCCATGGTGATATGGGTGGAGTACTGCTGCTCAAGCTCCCGCTGCTCGGCTTGGATGCAGGCATACCGCTGCGGGTCAAGCGCTTTGGAATTGATTTTTGCCATAATAACAACTACCTCCTATGCTGTGTCAAAGTCATCCGCATAAATATGGATGGGCGCATACGGATTACTAAAATCATTTCGGCCGATCATGCCAAGATTGTCCAGACGAATGGATAATGCTGTTTTCGAGACGCCCAGACGCTTTGCCATTTCAGAAAACAGCGCATATTCCTTGGGGGCAAATACTTTGTTCAGGAGTTTGATCTGCCGGCCAAGGCCAAGCTCATCCATGTAGCGGTCGATCAGCTCACGGGGGAGTAGGAGATACGCCGTCAGCACATTCGTTTGCCATTCTACCCAGTCGGTGATGGGGTATGTGCAGCGTTCATCCGCAAGGCGGCAGATGAACGGCTGCGCGCTTGGATTATATTCCTCCGGGTAAAGCATACCGAGGATCTGATGCGCGGCTTCATGTACCAGAGTGAAATTCAACCGTCCCACCGATCCCGCATTTGCGAGGTTTTGATCCACATAGGCGATATTGCCGTTCAAGTGAAATTCCTGGACTGACCCGTTTCCACGGGGAACGGATATGGTGAGATCGACGTCGCTATAGGAGGTCAGTCCAAGGATCGAGCCCGTTACGCTCATATCCGCAAACGCGAAATGAAGTCCGCAGATCTTTTCCGCAAAGTCGACCGGGTCGATGCGATCCATTTTGCGGTCTGACAGCGTCAGATAGCGGAACAGCACTCTGCGGGATATCCGTTCAAGATCTTTCCGAGATAAAATCGGCATCCGCATTCCTCCTCACATCTTAGCTGCCATGGAAGGGAAGGTGTTCCCTTGGCTATGACCCCATCATAACAATCTTATAAAGCTATGTCAATGTCGCATTTGTAGCGCAACAAGCTATTTGCGATTGACAAGAATAGCTGTCCCCGTGTATAATGGGATCATCCTAAGACGGAGGGTTTCTTTATGAACAGTCATAAAACAACGGTTATCCCGTTTCCGGCTCCTTCAAAGAACGGTGTGAGATACAGTGCTGAGACTGAGAAGCAGCACAATGTAATTGGCACAAGGCTTTCGGAAGAACTCAAAAACCGAAAGCTGAGTAAAAAAGAATTCTGCACAACATTGAAGGACTTTGGTGTAGATGTAAGCCAATCCGCGCTGGGGAAGTGGACGAATGGCCTGACTGTTCCCAATGCATACCAACTGCTGGCGATCTGCTATGCGCTGGATCTTGAGGATGGCCTTGCTGCCTTTACCGGAGAACATACGCCTCTGCTCAACGAAGTGGGCGCGGAAAAGGTTCGTGCTTACCGGGAGGATCTGATCGCTACCGGTAAATACAATCCCATGCCAACGCCCACGAATACGATCCGCTATATCGATAAGCCCGTCAGCAATCTCAGAGTCTCAGCCGGTACGGGCAGCTTCTTGGATGAGGACAACTTTGAGATGGTCAGCTTTCCGGAAAACGCGGTCCCGGCGGAAGCGGATTTTGGCGTTAGAGTATCCGGCAACAGTATGGAGCCGGTCTACCATGACGGGCAGATCGTCTGGGTAGAGCGGTGCGAGACGCTCTCGATAGGCCAGGTCGGTGTGTTCGTCTATGACGGTGAGGGCTATTTGAAATCCTATGGGGAGCGGGAGCCTGACGAGAGCGACCGTGACGCATTTACGGACAGCTACGGAAGGCTCCACATGCAGCCGGTTTTGATTTCGTATAACAAAGACTATTCTGATCGAATCATTAGCCCGGAACGAGGATTTCGAGTCATTGGGCGTGTGCTGTAAGAAACTTTGAAAATTAAAATGCTGAAAGGCGGGGATTTGATGAACACGATTGCAATCGTGAGAGAGTTGGCAGATGAGCGGAGTCTTACGTTTTTTAAGCTGTCTCAGATATGCGATGTATCTCATTCGACCCTGAAAAACAGCGAACGCCGCGGCGGACAATTATCTGTCGACACGATAGAGCGGATCTGCGATGGGTTGGGCATTACCATGTCGGAGTTCTTTGCGAGGAAAGGTTGATACGAACACAGTCTTGCCATTTTACCTTGAATTCGATATAATTACTTCATATCAAAGGCAAACCCAATGTGCTATGAGGAGAAATTACTATGAATAAGAGCGAATTGATTGCCACCATGATTGAGACCAGCGGCCTCTCTAAGAAGGATTGCGATGCTGCTCTGTCTGCGTTCATCGCCACTATTGAGGGTGCTTTGAAGTCTGGCGATAAGGTGCAGTTAGTTGGCTTCGGCTCTTTTGAGGTCAGAGAACGCTCTGCACGTATCGGGCGCAATCCCCGTACCATGGAAACTGTGGAGATTCCCGCATCCAAGGTTCCTGCCTTCAAGGCGAGTCTGGCATTCAAGGACGCAATCCAGTAATTACAAAACACGGCCTGGGCTCTTGCCCCAGACCGTGTTTTCAACATGCGAAACGCTTATTCGCAAAGATGGCAATTATATTTTATCATCTGGTAACCGTCAAAGCTAAAGGCGTATAATAATCGTGGCGGCTTCTTCAAGTTATCGAAACTGCGCCATATCATTTTGCTTGTCCATTTATATTTCCTCCTGCAAAAAAAATAAGCAGGAGCGAACTTGATCGCTTCGGCAGGTAAACGTATGATGGGCAAAACGCCCTTTTTGAATCTGGAATGCATCAATACTAAGATTGGATATATTTCCGGATGGTGAAGACCGAGGCACGCTTGGAGAAGTGTTGCGATTTTGAACATTAGTCGTTATATATAATGCATGGTAGGTTGACACATCATTTCTAGAGAAGGCAACAGTGTTGATATAGAATTGGAGGAAGATACAGTATACGTCATATACAACGCTATGGGAGATTCAGTGAGGATTTTACGAGACGGGAGAATCGAAGTGGGGTTCAATGAAGATGGTTCGGCTCCTTTGCACACTTCTAATTGTCGTTCTTATTCCGTTTATTCTTATTACAGCGGTGATACACTCTGAAGAAAAAGTTGCTGCCAAACCCCATATTTTTTATCATGGTTCTTTCTACTCCTGGGATAAAAAATCAGGAGAATCCAGTTTAAAGGAGTTGGCTGACACACTGATCCAAGACGGTACAATAGACACCCTGCTGGATATGACTGAAGTATGCTATGATGATTTCCAAACAAACGAGGAATATTATTTGAATGCAAGGGTCTATCGATTAAAAGACGGAGATGAAAGTATAATTTATTTGCAGCTCTCTCCATCCAGTGATATGTTACTCCTTTTCAAGCAGGATTTATAGCGGTGATATTTATTGGCAAGTCCACGGACTCATCTCCTTTCTAGGAGTACATTGTGTTTGTGGTAAAACCATTGTACCAGAAGGGCAAATGGATAGATGAAATCAAAGGATACCATCCGCTCGATCTTCCGCAGCAGGTGGTTTTCTGGAATCAGTGACTCTATATCTACGAAAAGCATTGCCATTTGTCTGCTTTGGTGTCCCATCATGCTGCATCCCTCCTATGACCATTTTACCACAGAAAGGATTTGCGCACCACTTTGTCAACAGGCCCAATAAGTTGCGCAAATTGAATAGAGGATAAAAAGAGACACGGTTTGCAGATCTCTGGTAGAATGAAGTTACCACACACCATTCTGAAAGGAGTCTGTAAACCATGTCTGAGAAAATTGTACAGCTAAACGAAGAAGTTATCAAGGGCCAACTAAAAGAACTGGTTCGAGGCAGCGTAGAAGAAACGCTGAACGAACTGCTTGAGCAGGAAGCAGAGAAATTGACCCAGGCTGCCCGCTACGAACGCAACGAGGCTCGCCAGGGCTACCGCAGCGGCCACTATGACCGGAACCTTACCACCACCTCCGGAGACGTCACGCTCCATGTGCCTCGCCTTAAGGGCGTCTCTTTTGAAACAGCCATCATTGAGCGGTATCGCCGCCGGGAAAGCAGCGTAGAAGAAGCCCTCATTGAGATGTACCTTGCCGGCGTCTCTGTGCGCCGTGTGGAGGATATTACCGAGGCCCTGTGGGGCAGCAAGGTATCTCCTGCCACCATCAGTGAGTTGAATAAGAAAGCCTATGTCCACATTGAGGATTGGCGGAACCGCCCGCTGCAGGGAGGCAAGTATCCGTATGTCTATGTGGATGGCATCTACCTGCGGCGCAACTGGGGTGGAGAGTATGAAAATGTTGCGATTTTGGTGGCAATTGCGGTGAATGAGGACGGATACCGTGAAGTTTTGGGCGCTGCCGAGGGTATGAAAGAAGACAAGGCCAGTTGGGTGAATTTCTTTCAGTGGCTCAAAAGCAGAGGATTGGACGGCGTGAAACTCATTGTTGGGGACAAGTGCCTGGGTATGCTGGAAGCTGTGGGAGAAGTGTTTCCTGACTCCAAATACCAGCGTTGCACATTCCATTTTTACCGCAATGTATTTTCTGTTGTTCCTCGCTCCAGAGTAAAATTAGTGGCCAAGATGCTCAAGGCGATCCACGCTCAGGAGAGCAAGAAGGCTGCCCGTGAAAAAGCCAAAGCAGTGGTGGCCCAGTTGAGGGAAATGAAGCTGAAAGAGGCCGCCAAGAAGGTGGAGGACAGTGTTGAGGAAACGCTGACCTACTGCGATTTTCCCTATGAGCATTGGACTCGGATTCGTACCAACAATGTGATTGAGCGGCTGAACCGGGAGATCCGCCGCAGGACCCGTGTGGTGGGGACCTTCCCGGACGGCAATTCTGCCCTCATGCTGGTCTGCGCCCGGCTGCGTCATGTGGCAGGCACCCAGTGGGGCAACAAAAAGTACATGAACATGAAGCACTTGGAGGCGGCTCTGGAAGACGTCTCTGTTGCTGGCTGACCTCATTCAGCCAGAGCCTGCAAACGAATTTGTGCATAACTCTTGACGGCACCCGGGAAATCCCGGGCCTTTAAAAAATAGTTTCCTCTGTCCATATCGGACAGAGGGAACTATTTGGGAAAATATCAGATAAATCGGTTAAGTAGATTCGGGAACCCGCTGTTTTCGATAAGCATTCCAAAAACTATCAAAATCAAATTCTGATTGAACGGAATATATACCCGCGGGCGGAGATTTAATGTTTTCAGAGGACATCGTGGTATTTTCTGAAACTAACAACAGCTTTTTATCTGTATTTACCATCAAAGATAGACCTGCGTCTTTGCATTCGATTAACACATATAGTGCTTTATCATTCCGAAATACATCGTTTTCGTCAGAGGTTGGTTCTTCTTTATATGATATTTCTAAATTGTTGAAATTCTCATAAAACCAATTCAAGGTTTTTTCGTCCGTTATTTCCCATGGGATGGAATCTGTGCTAGAAAAAATCAATATTCCAGAAGGTTCGGAATACGAAAGCGTTTCCCACGGGATGCCATCATATTGAGACTCTTGAATAGCTGTTGGTGTTTTGACATATTGGACTACAATAAGGAAAGCAATAACGACGGACAGTAAAGCAACTGTAAGCTTCCTCATAATTCTGTATACAAACGATAGTAATGCACTGTCATATACGAATATGGGCACTCCATAACAGGGTGCTCCATTAGGGGAGTGTTACCCCATTTTGAACATACCCAGACTTCTGGTTTTGTGGCCGTTACTATGCCAGCATGTTGATAAGCATCCAAGTCGTCGTCCCAATATAGTGCTATATCTCCAGTTTTAGGGGAGAATACTTGTACATAACTTCCATCTTCCCAGAAATTAGATACAGGATTTGACAGGATATATTGGTTAGTAGTAGATTGCAGATAGAATGCATAAGAAAAGCAATTATATCTCATAGTGCTTGGCCCAATATAATATGCGGATGGGTAATCATCTATATAATCTTCGTCTAGCTGCTTTACTGTGCTTGCCAACCATTCATAACGTGAGGTAGACATTTTTACAGGACGATTCTCTTTGGGGGTATAGATGGTCTTGCTTTTTACGGTTTCACTTACGAGATATGCACCATCGGGCGGATTATACAAGGACAATGTTTCGTTGTTCGTCAAAAAAGACTTTGCTTCGTCTGACAGTAAGGGATATACCGCAGAATGCTTGAGCAAAAGCTCAATATAGGTCGTTTGTTCATTATCGAAATCATCAGAATCGAGCAAAGAAAAAATTGTTTCTTCAATATCTTCTCTACAAATCAAAGCTGACCAGGCATTGCTGTGCTTTACAATGTAATCAAATCCTGATTGAGCATCTTCAAATGCGGATATATCGGTATTGAAGGGATAGTCGAGAGCGGTCAGCAAAAGTGCTTTTGTGGTTAGTTTATTCAGGATTTCTACAGGAATCTCGCAGGCATCATGTCTGGTCCTTGTATCTCCCACTGCTATCCATTCATCTGTGCCAGGAAGAACCGGGTAATTGTATTTTTCGTCTATTGCCTCGACGATATCTACGGGAGAGGGCGTAATTGATTCAAACTCTGAGGCTTCAAATGCAAAAGACGTTTGAGTCAGGATAGTTAAGCTGGCGATAAGGATTGCCAGGACCTTTTTCATGAATATATCCCTCCATTTCTGCTCGTTAAAATGTCGTTGCTGCTGTCCTTTGGTTTACAAATTATTGCATGACTGTATTTACTTATTCACCCCCTTTATTTGACAGAGTCAATGTGCAGGGGAATAGGAGTATTCCTACTGTACTTATAAAATACCAAAAAATGGGTGGTATTTTGTGAATAGGTTGTAAACTATTTGATTATGTAAGGAGTGCGCATGTTGTAACATTTCATTTACAAGATTGTTTATATATAAGGATTTCGACTTCATAACGGTTTACCCGTTTGTGCCCTTAGAAGCATGAACGGGGAAATCGTTATACGGTTAGTTTTCTGAATAAGTTGACCCCCTCCGATTAGTATGGTAAGTGGAGCGGCTGCGGCCAGAGCAGCAACGGAAATGATAAGGCTCGTCTGGACGAGGGCAAATAGTAATTAGGCCCAGAGCGTCTTAGCCGAGATATAGTATATTTTTCCTAATATCCCTCTGCACATGTATCTGAACAGCCGTTGTGAGGGGCAGATACACTTTTTTACGCATAGACAAGAAAAAATACTGACCGGCACCTTGGCGATTTCTGCCCGGCTGAAATTGGCTGTTTTCTCCCGGCTCAAAAGGGGGATTTTCTCCCGGCGCTAACAGATGTGCGATCTATGAAAAGAAAAACAATAGTTATGACCGATGCTGAAGGCTATGTCACCACCTTCACTTACGATGCCATGGATCGCGTCGTCACCATGACCGACGCCAAGGGTGGCGTGACCCGCTACACCTACACGGACCGCGGCGAGGTGGCCACCAAGACCGCGGCGAGGTGGCCACCAAGACCGACGCTGAGGGCTATGTCACCTCTTACGAGTATGACGGCAACGGCAATCTGGTATCTAAGACCGATCCCGACGGATATACCACCGAATATACCTACAACGCACTTGATTTAGCAACAAAGATTAACTACAATGATGCCAAGGAAGTCTCTTACAGGTACAACAAGACCGGCGATTTGGTCTCCATGACCGATTGGCTGGGCACGACTACCTTTGAGCTGGACCTGCTGCATCAGATGACCGCTGCCACGGATCACGCCGGCAAGCGGGTGGAGTACACCTACGACGGCGTGGGCAACCAGACCTCCATCAAAATGATATGGCGCAGCTTCGCTACCTTGAAGAAGCTGCCATTATTGCTTTACTGATCTGGGACTGAGAAATGCTCGTCTCTGAATTTCAGACAGCAGGAACCTACTTATATCATGAAGAACATTGTTTATATTCTTGTTCTTTCTCTGTCC
>ERZ772875.3366-NODE-3366-length-9934-cov-2.244255_pt1 | contig 9934 bp, 10 predicted proteins | sample MGYA00580585_ERZ772875 | MGnify/ENA primary metagenome ERZ772875 (study PRJEB29015, sample SAMEA2737736) | human gut metagenome | biome: human gut; feature: human-associated habitat; material: faeces | place: China | collected 2012 ... | reverse complement strand
AAACCGAATGCTGTTGTTATCGTGGCAACTGTTCGTGCTCTGAAATACAATGGTGGTGTTCCGAAGGCAGATTTGAATAATGAGAATCTGGAAGCCCTGAATAAGGGAATTCCCAACCTGTTAAAGCATATTGAGAATATCACTACCGTATACCATCTGCCGGCAGTGGTCGCTATTAATAAATTCCCGTCCGACACAGCGGCCGAGTTGGAGCTGGTTGAGAACAAGTGCAGGGAGCTGGGAGTCAATGTGGCCCTGACCGATGTATGGGGCAGAGGCGGAGCAGGCGGGGAAGCCCTGGCAAAGGAAGTAATCCGGTTGTCTGAAGGCAGGAGCACCATGGAATTTGTGTATGACACCAATCTGCCTATCAAGGAGAAGATAGAGGCAATTGCAGCCAGGGTGTACGGTGCGGACGGGGTGGAGTTTGCTCCAAAGGCATTAAAGGAAATGAAGAATCTGGAGAGCCTGGGATATGGAAATCTGCCTGTCTGTATGGCTAAGACACAGTATTCCCTTACGGATAATGCCAAGCTTCTTGGCAGGCCCCGGGGCTTTAAAATATCCATTAGGGACATCACTGCATCTGTGGGAGCCGGATTCCTGGTGGCCCTGGCAGGTGATATTATGAAAATGCCGGGACTTCCAAAGGTGCCTGCGGCTGAAAAAATCGATGTGGATGAAAATGGATCTATCTCAGGATTATTCTAAAATGGAGAATGACGATATGATGCTGGATAAGAAGGTAACGGAGTTTCTGGATGTACTGTCAAGCAATGAGCCTGTTCCGGGCGGCGGAGGGGCATCGGCCACAGTGGGGGCCATGGGGGTCGCCCTTGGAATTATGGTTGGCAACTTGACGCTGGGCAAGAGGAAGTATGCGGATGTGGAGCCGGATATAAAGGAACTGATTGAAAAGTCACAGAGTCTCATGGATGAGTTAAAGCATTTGACAGACGAGGACGCAAGGGTGTTTGAGCCTCTATCCAGGGCCTATGGATTACCCAGGGGAACAGAGGAAGAAAAAGCCGCCAGAGAGGCTGTCATGGAACATGCGCTGTTGGAAGCCAGTCTGGTTCCACTGCAGATTGTGGAAAAGGCGTATGAGTCACTGACCCTTTTAGAGGAGCTGGGAGAAAAGGGGACCCGGATTGCTTTAAGCGACGTGGGAGTAGGCGCATTGTTTGCCAGAGCTGCCCTGAACATTTTTATCAACACAAAGCTGATGAAGGACCGGACCCAGGCAGAGGATTTGAATGCCAGGACAGAGGAACTCATAGACAAGGGCAGGGCGCTGTCCGACAAGGTGTACGGCGCTGTGCTTAAACACATCAAGTAGCAGGGAGGATGCAATGACAAAGACGAAACATATGGTATGGATGGGTATCCTGATTGCTGTATCCATTGTATTGTCAAGATTTCTATCCTTTTCAGCATGGAATGTTAAAATTGGTTTTGCATTTATACCCATAGTTATTGGCGCGGTTCTCTTCGGACCTGTGCAGGGAGGCATAGCAGCAGCGGCTGCAGATTTTCTGGGGGCCATACTGTTTCCCATAGGAATGTATTTTCCGGGTTTTACAGTAACTGCATTTTTAACCGGACTAACCTATGGAATCCTGCTGCATAAAAACAGGTCTATGTTTCGGATTGCATGCGCCGTGCTGATTGTACAGCTGGTCTACGGGCTTCTGCTTAATACCTGCTGGATTTCACTGCTGTACGGGGCACCCTACCTGGCCCTTTTGTCCACCAGAATCGTCCAGTACGTGGTTCTGATACCGGTGCAGTTTGTAATCATTGCAAGGATGTATGTCCTGGGCAGCAAGAAATACCATATACTTCAGGAAAACTCATAAAAATGATTTCGGGAGGGGGAAAGATATTCCCCTCCTGATTCATCATATACCTGCATTGCCAGAAAGGAGATTGGATATTATGAAAGAGATAAAGGGTTCAGATGTGGCCAGACAGATGAAGGAGCAGATGACGGTCCAGATAGAGGAATTGAAAGGATATATTCCCCATCTGGCAATTATCCGGGTGGGAGAACGCCCGGACGATATCTCTTATGAGAAAGGGTCCACAAAACGTGCCCAGAGATTGGGACTGCGCTGCACATCCTTTTTGTTTCCTGCTGAAATCAGTCATGACCAGTTTGTGGAGGAGTTCCAGAAAATCAACCGGAATCCGGATGTGGACGGAATCCTCATGCTGAGGCCACTTCCAAAGCAGATTGACGAGAAGGAAATCGAGAGCCTGATTGATGTTAAAAAGGATATTGACTGCATCAGTCCCATAAATCTGGCAAAGGTTTTTGCCGGTGATTCGGATGCATATGCGCCCTGTACGGCCGAGGCAGTAATGGAGATGCTTGCATATGAGGGAATTGAGCTGAAGGGCAAGCGTGTGACTGTGGTGGGAAGAAGCCTGGTGGGGGGAAAACCCTTGGCAATGCTGATGCTGGGACAGCACGCGACCGTAACCATATGCCACACAAGGACCGCGGACTTTACAGGGACCTGCCGGAATGCGGAGATTCTGGTGGCTGCAGCGGGTAAGGCCCGCATGATTAAGGCGGAGCATGTGGCAGAGGGGGCTGTGGTCATTGATGTGGGAATTAACGTGGATGAGGACGGAAGCCTGTGCGGCGATGTGGATTTTGACCAGGTGAAGACAAAGGCAGGAGTGCTGACGCCAGTGCCGGGAGGCGTGGGAAGCGTTACCACACTGGTGCTGCTAAAACACCTGATTCGATCTGCAAAAGAAAAGATTGGATAAGCCATGGGGGAACATGTAAAAACATTTTTAGATGCTTTTTTGGCAGGAATCGTCATTGGTATAGGCGGGGTGGTTTACCTGGGTGTAGAGAACCGGATTGCAGGCTCCCTTCTGTTTACTGTGGGCCTTTATGCCATTGTGCTGAATCAGTTTGCTCTCTATACGGGTAAAATAGGATACGCACTGGGGCGTCCACTGGCATATATGGCTGAGATGGGAGTTGTCTGGTTTGGGAATCTGTGCGGAACCTTTACCACCGGCACCCTGGTATCCTTTACCAGGCTTAAGACAGCCCGGGCCGCCGCTGGGATATGCGCCGTGAAACTGGAGGACAGTCTGTCAGGCATATTGATACTGGCCTTTTTCTGCGGGATGCTGATGTACATTGCTGTGGACGGATACAAGTCAAAGGGGAATCCGGTTATCCTGTTTTTGGGAGTCAGCGTGTTCATACTGGCTGGATTTGAACATTGTATTGCCAATATGTTTTATTTTACCGTGGCAGGTGTGTGGTCCCTTAAAGCACTGGTCTATATTCTGGTTATGACACTGGGAAACAGCGCAGGAGGAATGTTCATACCATTTATTCGGAAAGTGGGTCAGAGGACATAAACACACGAATGGCAGACGACCTCCCCTGGTCAGGAATACGAAACCAGGGGAGGTCTTTGCTTTGTTATGTCAATTATTCAGGCATCAGCTGTCTTCTTGAGACAGGACATGATGTGTTCGCAGACCATAACCAGCTGCCCGTTCTGGTTGAAGATTTCCAAAGCCTCTGTTATAAAGCCTCTGTCAGGATGCTTTGGATTTTCGCGTTTTTCTTTTAAGGTAACTTTCACATGGATGGTATCCCCTATGAAAACCGGATGGATAAAGCGCATATGGTCATATCCATAGGAAAAAGCAGCCGGATTAATCAGGTTGGCAGTCATGCCCACTGCAATGGAGAAGGTGAGTGTGCCGTGGGCGATACGTTTTCCGAATTCAGTGGTTTTTGCAAATTCCGCATCCATATGGTGGGGAAAGAAGTCTCCTGTCTGACCGGCATGAAGGACAATGTCCGTTTCTGTAATGGTGCGTCCAATGGATTCGCGGACGCTTCCTATTTCATATTCTTCAAAATAAATAGTCTGTTCCATGTTGATTCTCCTTGTAATATATATATTGATTGTTATGCTGTCCTATAGCAGGGGCAGCTTTTGCGCTTTTATAATGTTCCCTGTCAATGGTAATTGGGCACCGGGTGGTGGCAAACTCTGTTCCGCCAGGGGTGCGGACAGTCTGAAGCATATCTAATTCCTTAAAACCGTCTGTTTTAAATAACTTATCCCAGGTATATACATCCGCGCACCATACATCGGCGGGCTCCAGCTTTGACAGCCAGTATTCTGTGGTTCGGGTTTTCAGGTGGTCAGCTAGCAGCGACTTTATCTCATCCCGCCTGGTACACCATGTTTCAGAGTCCGTGTACCCTAAGAGGGAATCACAGCTTATAAGTTTCCCCAGCACAGGCACGGGTACCATGGCAATGGCAAGGTAGCCGTCAAGGGTCTGGTATATGCCGTAAGGCGCATTGATATAGCCATTTGCGTTATTGACTGCAGAACGCTCAGGCGACTGCCCGCCGTCATTCAGATAGGTGGTAAAGACTTCAAACTGCATATCCATCACGGACTCCAGCATGCTGACATGTACATAAGAGCCTTCACCGCAGGAAGCCCGTTTTATGAGTGCGGCCAGGATGCCTTGGGCCAGGTGCTGGCCGGCGAACAAATCCGCCACGGAAAGTCCCATGGGAGTCGGGGGCTGATTCTGGTTCCCATTGAGCCAGGCCAGGCCGGACAGGGACTGGACCAACAAATCCTGGCCAGGCATAGGGCTCCATGGACCCTTTTTTCCATAACCTGTAATCTCACCATAAATCATGGACGGACAGTGCTGCTTTACAGAAGCGTAATCCAGTCCCAGCTTTTCCACCACTCCGGGACGGAAATTCACGACCATGACATCTGCCTTCCCAATCAATGACCATAGTATATCCCGGGAAGCTGGATTTTTTAAATCAATGGATACCCCGTACTTGTTGCGGTTGATGGAGTGGAACAGGGAACTGTCATTCTCTATTATCAGATTGGACACATACAGGGTGCGGCATATATCGCCTCCGTCAGGACGCTCTACCTTGATGACGCGGGCCCCAAAATCTGCCAGACGCAGGGTGGCGGAAGGGGCGGATAAAAACTGGCTGAAGTCCAGTATGGTGATACCTTCTAATGGTTTCATGCTTCCTCTCCCTCCTTTAAATGAAATTCTTCGATGATTTCCAGTGTATGTTCGCCCAGCAGAGGCGCATGGGTTTCATTTTTTATGGGGCCATCACCAAAGGAGATGGGACAGCGGGTGGTAAATATGTCATTGCCTCCGGGCCGCCTGATGTTGAGAAGCATATCCAGAGTATGGAACTGTTCTGACTGGAGCAGCTGGTCCCAGGAGTATACATCGGAGCACCAGTACCCGCCGGCATTAAGGGCTTTAAGCCAGCTGGCCGTGGTCCTGTGTAAGAGGTGGGAGCCAATGAGCTGTTTAATCTCATCCCGCTTTGTGAACCATTCTTCCTGATTGTCGTAAGAACTGAGGGCAGGGCATTCAATAAGCCGGCCCAACTCGGGTATGCTTCCCATGGCCAGGGCTATATAACCGTCTTCTGTCCGGTAGATTCCGTAAGGGGCTCCCAGATATGCATGGGCATTGTGGAAGGCGCTGCGCTTGGGAGGCTTATGTCCATCATTTAAAAAGGTGGTTATGACTTCAAACTGCATATCCAGAATGGATTCTAAAAGGCTGACCTCCACCAAACCTCCCAGGCCCGTGCTGAAACGGCGGAACAGGCAGGCCATAATGCCTTCCGCCAGATGGATGCCGGTGTAGGAATCTGCCAGGGAGAGGGCAAACGGCATGGGCGGCTGTCCGTCATCACCGTTGAGCCATGCCAGCCCGGAAATGGATTGAACCAGAAGGTCCTGTCCCGGTTTTTTGTTCCATGGGCCGGTGGCTCCATAACCGGTAACGGTTCCGTACACCATGCGGGGGTTGATGGATTTGACTGTCTCATAGTCCAGTCCTATTTTTTTCATGACGCCGGGACGGAAATTTTCAATCATTACATCAGAACGCCGGATTAGTTTTTTTACCATATTCATGTCCTCCGGCGATTTTAAATCAGCACAGAAACTTTGTTTATTCCGGTTTATGGTCTGGAACAGGACGCTGTCCCCCATGCTGTCCAGATTGTGCAGCTTCATCTGTCTGGAGCCGTCTCCGCTCCCCGGTCGTTCAATTTTGATGACACGGGCCCCCATATCGGCAAGCCTGAGGGCTGCGGAGGGGCCGGCCAGATACTGGCTAAAGTCCAGGACAATCATATTTTCCAAAGGTTTCATTTGGATTCCTCCCTGGATTTTCTGTAGAGCTGGTTCAGCTGGTCAAGCACATGGGCCGGACTGCCTCCGTTCATAATGTAATCCTGTATATAGTCTCCGGCATGGTCCTGGAAATACAGGTAACCGTTGTAACGGGGACGGAGATAGGAATGGTCCAGAGTATTCAGGGTATCTTTAAAGAAATTCATGGTCATATTGTTGTTGATTTCGTCTAGCCATGCCTTGCGGTGGCCGGGCTGCCCGCCGTTTTCTGTATACAGGGTGGTCTGAATCAGGGGAGAGGCAGCATATTCCGCAAAGCGCAGTGCCGTTTCCCTATTTTCGCATAGGCTGGACACAGCCAGTCCGGTACCCCCTAAGACACTGCGAAGCATCCTGCCGCGGTAGGTAACCAAATCCATGGCCTTTAGAGGATGGCTGCAGTAGCCTCTTCGGGAATAATTGGTGTAGCCATAGGCGTAAGGGCAGTAATACAAATCATTATCCTCAGCCAGTGCTTCATGTACCTGGATTGGGTCCCACTGGAAAATAGATTTGCTGCAGTAGGAAGCCAGCTGACGCATGTCCTCCAGGATACTTACTCCCAGGCTTGTCTCCACGATTTTGTCAGGATCGTCAAAGAAATGCTCGGTGGATGTGGCACAGTACATATAGAAATCCATCAACAGGTTTAATGGGATGCCGGCAAACGCCACATGCCCCTTTCTGGCAAGGTCCATTACATCCTTAAAATCTGCGGGAAGAGGATGTTCTCCGTTTCTAAAATAATCAGGACGGCAGACCGCAACAGGGGTGGCGGCATCAATGGCCAGTGCGCTTTGGAAACCATTGAAATTATAACTCAGGTGAGACGCGCCCACAGAGTTGGCAAGCTGGTCATCCAGATATTCCTTAGACAGATATTTTTCTAAAGGAAGCAGTATTCCTGTAGTGGCCGCGAAACCGGCCCAGGGATGGTCAATCACAAGCAGGTCGTAAGACTTTGCCAGATTTTCAATAGGTGCGTCGGCAAATTCCTGTAAAGAACGTTTTTCCCAGTGAATGGATACATCCGGGTGCAGTTCACAAAAACGCTGTGACACCGCTGTGATGGAAGTGTAACCACGGCTGTGGGACCAGGTGATTCCATTTAATTGAATGCTCATAAGATATGTACCTCCGGTTTGTTGTGTTGTGGATATTTGTCTCTGTAGTTTGATATGTATACTGTTGATGCGGTACTACCAACAAACAATAAATGAATTAAAAAATAAATTGTTGGTACTACCATAAATGAATTATAGATAGGATAAAAATGTTTGACAATGTTAAAAGTGCACAAAAAATACAGAAATTAACTGTTGAATATATGCATTGACATTACATATAACTTATTTTATGATAATCACGAACGGTTCACTGGTAGTACCAATAAATTTATCGATAAAAATCAAGGAAAAGTATAGAACGAAATATTTGGGAGGTATTAAAATGGCTTCAGCATTTTTTGTACTGTTTTTGGCATGTATTTTTCAGGGGAGCTTTGGAATCTGCTTTAAGAAGTATCAACCGTTTTCCTGGGAAGCGTTTTGGGTTCTGTTTTCTTTTATCGGAGTATTGTGTATCCCACATATTTGGTGTATGGTGGAGGTTCCTCATTATTTAAGCTATATAACAGCCACCCCTGTTCCCACGCTGATTGTGGGCGCCTTATCCGGTTTTTTCTGGGGAATCAGTTCTATATGGTACAGCAAAGCGATTGATATGATTGGCGTGTCTCTTGTAACAGGCATTAACCTGGGATTATCAAACCTTTTAGGGAGCTTTGTTCCCATGATTATACTGGGAACCTATCCGCCGGCCCGTGTTCTTGTGGTCCTTCTGTTAGGGCAGCTTATACTTTTGGGCGGTGTGATTGTCCTGTCAAAGGCGGGCTTTATGAAAAATGGAAATAATGAGGGTACTAAAACGGCAAAAGAAAAAGGAACGTCGTCCTTATTTATTACCGGGCTTATCATGGCGCTTGCCTCCGGCGCCGGTTCAGCAGCCATTAATATCGGCGCCACAGCAGCCAATTATCCGGTTGCCCTGGCTGTGAAAGAGGGGGTAAACCCAACCAGCGCAAGCCTTCTGTCCTGGGTAGTGGTATTTGCGGGAGGATTCCTGGCAAACTTTGTTTATGCCATATCAAAACTGATTAAGAACAAGACTTATACGGATTATACAAAACCCGGCTGCGCAAAAGCATACTTTAAGGTTGTGCTGACGTCAATTGTATGGTTCAGTGCGCTGGCTATCTATGGTAAGGCGACAGCCCTATTAGGTACCCTTGGTCCGGTGGTGGGCTGGGTTGCGTTCAATGGACTGGCTCTCATCATTGCCAATGCATGGGGGTTCCTGGATGGAGAATGGAAAGGATTTGAAAAGGCCAAACGTGTGGCCATATATGGAAATGCAGTTATCATAGCCGCTTTGGTGGTGGTTGGCATATCCAATGGTTTATAAAAAGGAATAAGCAGTAAATACTTAAAATCAAGAAAACCATCCGCCTGTCCGGGAGTACTTCTAAAGGAAAGGGAGGCGTGGTACAATAAAATCTGAGTATGATTTGAGGAGGTATTTTAACTATGGCGAACAGGATTGAAGAATTAAATTATGTACCGGAGATGCCTGAAAAGGCAAGGAATATCGTGATTGTCGGGGCAGGAGGAATTGTATCCGGTTCACATCTCCCTGCTTATAAGATGGCCGGGTATCCAGTAGTGGGTATTTATGACCTGGACCATGAGAAGGCTGAAAAGGCGGCAAAGGAATTTGGGATTCCCAATGCAGTGCCGGAGCTGGAACAGTTAATCGAACTGGGAGTAAGGGAAGACGCAGTCTTTGATATAGCGGTACCTGCCTCCAAGACTGCCAGTATCTTAAGGCTGCTGCCCGACAATGCTGCTGTGCTTATGCAGAAACCCATGGGTGAGAGTATAGAGCAGGCCAAAGAAATCCTGGATATCTGCCATGCCAAGAATCTGACTGCAGGTGTGAATTTCCAGCTGCGTCAGGCGCCGTATATGATTGCCGCAAGGAAACTCATCCAGGATGGCGTGATTGGAGATATTGTGGACATTGACTGGAGGGTTGTGGAACTTCATCCATGGCACTTGTGGAGTTTCCTGTTTGGCCTGGAGCGTATGGAAATTAACTATCACAGCATTCACTACATTGACTGTATCCGCAGCTTCGTGGGAAATCCAAAAGGCGTGTATTGCAAAACTATGCAGCATCCCAAGATGCAGGCTCTTTCACAGACAAGGACTGCCATTATCATGGATTACGGCGATACGCTGCGTGTGAATCTTCATATTAACCATAATCACGACTATGCGCCGGATTATCAGGAAAGTACAATGAAGATAGAAGGTATTAAGGGCGCAATCCGCATACAGCTGGGGCTTATATTGGACTATCCGACAGGCCGTCCTGATAAGGTGGAGTATATTACGGAAGACGGCAAGGGCTGGAGGGAACTGGAGGTAAAGGGAAGCTGGTTCAACGAGGCATTTATTGGGACTATGGGCGGCCTGATGAAAAAACTGGAGGATCCCTCTTATCACTATATGAACAGTGTAGAGGATGCCTACCATACCATGTGCGTGGTGGAGGCCTGCTATAAATCCAGCGAAGCCGGAGGGCTGAACGTGGATTATGCGCAGTAGGCGTATAGATTGACATTATAA
>ERZ772875.3365-NODE-3365-length-9936-cov-6.511082_pt1 | contig 9936 bp, 9 predicted proteins | sample MGYA00580585_ERZ772875 | MGnify/ENA primary metagenome ERZ772875 (study PRJEB29015, sample SAMEA2737736) | human gut metagenome | biome: human gut; feature: human-associated habitat; material: faeces | place: China | collected 2012 ... | reverse complement strand
GATGGAGGCGGCAGGCCGTGCAGGCACAGGTGCGGGCCACGTTGCCGGTGTTCTGGGGGATACGCGGCTCCACCAGAACGATGTTCAGGGTCGGTTTTTCGCTCATGGCGGCCTCCTCAGTCACTCCAGCTCACCGGGCAGAGCCGGGGCAGCAGGGGCTCGAACCAGACACCGTACCGGGTGTCCTGATCGGCGGGGGTCTGCTGAATGGCCAGCGAGACGAACTCGGCGGCGTTGTCGGCAGCGGCGCTCAGGGCGTTGCCCTGGATCAGCGAGCCAATGAGCACGGCACCGTACAGGTCACCCGTGCCCGGGAAGCTGCGGCTGATGTGCAGTTTTTTGATGACGAAGCGCTCGCGGCCGGAACCTGCGCAGCCGATGTACTTGCCCAGTGCGAGGCCGGTGACCACCGCGCTGGGGGCCAGCGTCAGCAGCTCGTCGGCCAGCGCCTGAGCGGAAGCGTCATCGAATGTGTCGGTCTGGGGCTCCCGCTCCAGCAGCAGGGCGGCCTCGGTGGCGTTGGGCAGGATCAGGTCTGCCCGGCGGCAGAGCCCGCGCATCCGGACGATGAGAGCCGGGGTCACTGTGGAGTAGGCTTTGCCGTTGTCCCCCATCACAGGGTCCACCACCTTGCGGGCAGCAGGCCAGAAATCGAACGCCTTTTCGGCCAGCGCCACCTGCTCCTCGCCGCCTAAGTAGCCGGTGTAGATACAGTCAAACTCCACACCCAGCTCCCGGTAGTGCTTCAGAGCGGCCAGCCCGTAGGCGGCACCGTCCAGCCGTGCCGGTGTGCCCAGACCGCCCGTGTGGGTGGAGAGCACCACAGTGGGCAGGGCCACAGGCTGGCAGCCCATAACGGACAGCACCGGCAGGATGACCGCCAGGCTGCACCGGCCCATGCCGGAGAGGTCGTGAATGCAGAGAATTTTTTTCGGTTCAGTCGGTTTCAACAAAAAGGATCCTCCTTTGCGCCATCCACGGGCCGCACAGGGCCCAGTTTCTCAGCGTATGATACAGTATACCACATTTTGCGGGACAAAAAAAGCGCATACCGGATTCTTTACAGGAAATACTAGCCACAGCGGCAAAAAATCACACAGTGGAAAGGAGAGAGCCACATGAAAAACACAAATCGTCAGCCTTCCTCCGGCAGTGTTCTGCTGGGCATGGCGGCAGGCGCGGCCCTGGGGGCCGTGGGCACCATGGCAATGGCACAGAACCAGCGGCAGGTCAAGCGCACCGCACGCAAGCTGGCCAAGGGCGCGGAACGCGCCATGAGCCAGCTGGACACCATGGTCACGGATCTCGTGGAGCGCAGGATGGACCTGTGAGGAAAAACAAAAAGGCAGGGCCCGCGGGCTCTGCCTTTTTGCTTGCCATTTACTTCTGGTTCCAGATACACATCCGGGCGCTGGTGTTGATCTCGCCCAGGACCTGCAGGTCCATCTGGATGTTGCAGGTCACAAGGACGGATTTGTTCACGTCGCTCCCGGTGAGCACCGAGGCGGGCAGGTTCTTGATGGTGAGCACCGCCGTGGCCTTGTTGAAATCACCGGTCAGGGTGCCGTCGTAGGTCACATCACCGATGGTCAGGCCGGACAGATAGCCGGTGACACCCAGCTTGGATACCTGCATGACCGGCAGGGTCAGGGTGTAAGTGCCGTTGGCCTGCCGGGTGAGGGTGGCGGTGCGATCGGGATCGATGCCGCTGTTGGCCATGGATTCCTTATCGGAGCGTTCCTTCCAGAATTTCACACCGACATTCTGGCTGCTGGCGGCACCGGCACTGACAGCCAGCACCAACAGCAGCACCAGCGAGATCAGCGCTGCGCCGGAGCGTTTGAATGTATTTTTCATAAAGATCAACCTTTCCTGGCCGCGCGTGTGCGGCCTGCTCTGGTGTCCTGTTGGGGCAGAACACAGGGTTTGTCAACGCCAAAATATCACGCCAGCGATAATATGTCAATCTGCTTCGTGAGTTTTTCACAAAAAAGTTTCACTTATGAAATCAAAAGTAGAAAAAATATCCGCTTCCCTGTGCGGGAAGCGGATATTGTAAAACCTCTCAGGCTCTTTGCGCCAGATCCCCTGATCGGAGAGTCAGGATAACAGCAGCACCCGGCTTGCCTCCCCGATCGGGGGAGGTGTCACCGCAGGTGACGGAGAGATTACAGTTCAAAATTGGGGTCGTCCTTCAGAACGTGGATCTCGCTCATATAGGGGCTCTGCTCAGGGTCAGTGAAGGGAGCTTCCTTCATATACTTGTTCAGCTGGATGGCGGTGCGTGCGGGGTCGGCAATGGTGCCTGCGCCGCCGATGCAGCCGCCGGGGCAGCCCATGCCCTCCAGCAGGTAGCCGTTGTACTTGCCGGCCTTGGCCAGCATCAGCAGCTTCTTGCACTCGGCGAGGCCCTGTGCGGACGCGATCTTGACGTCCATATCGGGGTGCCACTCCTTGACCTTGTCGGCGACAGCCTTGGCGACGCCGCCGGACTGTGCGAAGCCGCGGCCTGCGCCGGAAGCGTGGACCAGATCGATCTCATCGGGGTCGACTTCGAGGTTGGCCACATCGATGTCCTTGGCCTCGATGATGCCGGCCAGTTCCTCGAAGGTCAGCACGAAGTCCACATCAGAGCGGACAGTGCGGCGGGAAGCTTCCAGCTTCTTGGCGGCGCAGGGTCCGATGAAGCACATACGGGCCTCGGGGTCGGCCTGCTTCATCATGCGGGCGGTAAAGACCATGGGGGTCATGGTCATGGAGATGTTCTTTGCAAGATCCGGGAAGGCGGTCTTTGCCATCATGCTCCATGCCGGGCAGCAGGAAGTAGCCATGAAGTTCAGCTTGTTGGGGACCTCCTCCAGGAAGTCGTGGGCCTCATCCACGGTACACAGGTCGGCACCGATGGCGACCTCCACGACGTCGTAGAAGCCCAGAGCCTTCAGCGCAGCCTTGAGCTTGCCGGTGGAGGCCAGGCCCGGGAACTGGTTGATGAAGGCGGGAGCGACGAGGGCGTAGATGCGGTCACCGCGGTTGAAGCCCTGAATGAGCTGGTAGATCTGGCCCTTGTCGGCGATGGCACCGAAGGGGCAGTTGACCAGACACTGGCCGCAGGACACGCACTTGCTGTAGTCGATCTCGGCGCGGCCCAGCTCATCGGAGTGGATGGCACCCATGCCGCAGGCAGCGGCGCAGGGACGCTCGGTCTTGACGATGGCGTTGTAGGGGCAGACGGTGACGCAGCGGCCGCACTTGATGCACTTGTCCTGATCGATGGTGGAACGGCCGCTCTCCCAAGTGATAGCCTTCTTGGGGCACACTTCCATACAGGGGTGTGCAAGGCAGCCCTGACACAGGTCAGAAACCTTGACCAGCTTTTCAGGGCAGCGGTTGCAGGCAAACTTGATCACGTTGACCAGCGGGGGATCATAGTACTTATCGGCGATGGAGGCATCCTCCAGACCGGAGACCACGCTGTTGTGCTCGTCCATGCGGCGGGTGGGCAGACCCATAGCCAGACGCACGCGCTCCTCAACGATGGCGCGCTCCAGGAAGATGTCCTTGCGCAGCTTGCCCTCCTCACCGGGGATGATGGTGTAGGGGATCTTGCGCATCAGGTGGTTGGCCTGCTCGCCCTTGACATTGGCGTAAGCCATGCGGGCGACCTCGGTAAACACCTGACGGCGGATCTGGATGACCGTAGTATTGATTCCTCTGAAACTCATTCCAATCTCTCCTTGCTCAGAAACAGCCAAAAAACGGAGCCGTCTGCCCTGTGTGCAGAGCATAAAAACGGCACTATACGGGCACGGATGGTACCGTGCTGGTTGCTTACAGCACGCCGGACCCGATAAATCCATCTTCATTTTAACATAAAGACGTGCGTATGGAAAGAGCAAAACACAAAATTTGTTAAAAATTTATTGTATTCATGCGGATGCACAGAATGTACAAGTAAAATGAAAAAATTTCAGCAAAGTGCTGCACGCACCCGCTCGCCATCGTAGCGGCCAAGCTTTACCCGCACGATCTGCCCACTCTCGCACCCGGGGGCGGAGACCACCACCGGAATGTACAGCCGGGTGTAGCCGGTAAACAGGGTGCCGGACAGGGGCGTTTCCAGCAGCACCTCGTCCTCGGTGCCCTCAAAGGCGGCCAGCGTCTCGCAGCGTACCTGCTCGGCTGCGGCATTCATGCGGCGGCTGCGCTCCTGCTTTTCCCGCTCGTGGATCTGATCCGGGAAATCATAGGCCGGGGTGCCGCTGCGGCGGGAGTAGGGGAACACATGCACTTTAAGGAAGCCGATCTTCTTCAGAAATGCGCAGCTCTCCTCAAAGTCCTCTGCCGTCTCGCCGGGGAAGCCGCAGATGCAGTCGGTGGTAAAGCTGACCGGGCGGCTGCCGTAGGCGGCGCGGATCTGCTCCACCACCTGTGCGTACTCCTGTGCGGTGTACACCCGGCGCATCCGGCGCAGGGTGGCGGTGCAGCCGCTCTGCAAACTCAGGTGGAACTGGGGGCAAAGCTTGTCCACCGCCGCCAAGCGGGAGATGAATTCCGGGGTGAGCATATCGGGGTCAAGGCTGCCCAGACGGATGCGCTCGATGCCCGGCACCTGTGCGCACTTTTCCACCAGCTCCACAAGGTTTGTGCCGGTGTCCAGCCCGTAGCTGGGCAGGGAGATGGCGCTGAGCACCACCTCGCGGTAGCCCGCAGCGGCCAGCTGGTGCAGCTCGGCCAGAATGCTCTCCTCGGCGCGGCTGCGCACCGGCCCGCGGGCGCGGGGGATGACGCAGTAGGCGCACTGCCGGTTGCAGCCGTCCTCTACCTTGATAAAGGCGCGGGTGTGGGTCTCGAACCGCTCCACCGGCAGCTCCTCGAACTGCTCGCCGCGCTGGTGCGGGGCAATGGCTACGATGCGCTCGTGGCCGTCCAGCAGCTTTTGTACGTTCTCCAAAATGGCCTTGCGGTCGCCGTTGCCGCACACAAGGTCGGCTTCCATGAACTGTGCGGCCTCCTCCGGGAAAGCCTGCGGGTAGCAGCCGGTCAGCACCGTCACCGCACCGGGGTTTTCGCGCTTTTTGCGGCGCAGCCACTTGCGGCTTTTCTGGTCGCCGAAGTTGGTCACGGTGCAGCTGTTCACAATGAACACGTCCGCTGCCTCGCCTTCCTGCGCAATGGTAAAGCCGTGGGCGCGGAACAGCTGTTCCAGCGCGCCGGTCTCGTTCAGGTTGACCTTGCAGCCGAGGGTATAAAAACAAACTCGCATGGGGAACGATCCTTTCGATAAAAACGGGGGTGTTTTGCATTTCTTCTCATTATATAACAGAAGCCCACCGGGGTGCAAGACTGTTTTTGCACGGAGACACCGGTCTTTTGCAGTGGCGTCAAAACAAAAAGGGACGCGAAAAATCTCGCGTCCCAAAGCTGCAGGAAGAAATGACGAGCCGTTAGCTGGTTTTCAGGGTAACGTACAGATAATCGGTCTCCTTGCCGTCCAGCGTATCGGTCTTGCGCTCAATGGATTCGACCTCGTACATAGGAAACTGAGATCTCACATGAGCGTTGATGAAGTCCTTCTGGGCGTTCTGGCTCAGGTTGGCCCCGACAGACCACTGCTTGGTGTCCAGAGCCTTCTGGATATCTTTACCGATCACGGTAGCAGAAAACCGGACGGGCAGCATGAGCTGACCGGAGCCGGAGCAGCCGGTGAACAGGGCGGCACCTGCAACAGCAGCAGCGGACAGACCGGCGATCTTTATAAAGTTACGGCGAGAAAGATTCATAATGAGACCCTCCTTGTGATTGCATGATTGTATGAAACTGGGCTTGCTCCCTTCTGGGAACAGTTCAATTTTACAAGTTTTGCCGTGAAAAGTCAAGGGACAGGTACCAAAGTTAACAGAAAACGAACACAATATGAAAAATAGTACGGCAAAATTGACGAGCGGCATGCCTGAAAAGACCACTGCATACAGTAGCAGCAAGAGACTTCGCACGGGGAGGGACGGAAATGGAACGGAGAAATCTGGCGCTGCTGTGCGCGGGGGTGGTCTGCTTCTGGCTGTTTGCGCTGGCCTTCGGCACGGCGCAGGGCAGGGGACTGCGCATCCAACCGGCGGTGCAAACGCAGGCGGAACCGGCAGCACAGACCCTGACGGTCACCCCGCCGCAGCTTACCCTGCCCTGCCGCGCGGCGATCCTTATCGACCAGACCAGCGGCGCGGTGCTTTACGAGATGAACGCTGACCAGACCATGCCCATCGCCTCCATTACCAAGGTGATGACCCTGCTGCTCACCTTTGAGGCGGTGCACGCCGGGCGGCTGACCATGGACACCGCCGTGCCGGTTAGTGAGCACGCCTACCACATGGGCGGCAGTCAGATCTGGCTGGAGCCCGGGGAGCAGTTCACGCTGGACGAGATGCTGCGGGCCATCTGCGTTTCCTCAGCCAACGATGCCGCTGTGGCAGTGGCCGAGCTGGTGGGCGGCAGCGAGCCGGTGTTCGTGGAACAGATGAACGCCCGGGCGGCGGAGCTGGGAATGATCAACACCACCTTCCGGAACGCCTGCGGGCTGGACACCGAGGGCCATCTCTCCACGGCGCGGGATGTTGCCGTTCTGAGCCGGTACCTTCTCAATACCTGCCCGGAGCTGCTGCACTATACCGGCATCTGGACGGACAGCCTGCGGAACGGCCAGACCCAGCTGGTGAACACCAACAAGCTCCTGCGCCGGTACAGCGGCATCACCGGGCTCAAGACCGGCACCACCAACGGGGCGGGGGTCTGCATCAGCGCCAGCGCCACCCGGGACGGCCTGACCCTGATCGCCGTGGTGCTGGGGTCACCCTCCAGCGCCGACCGGTTCCACTCCGCCACCACCCTGCTGGACTACGGTTTTGCCAACTATGCCGCCGCCCCGCTGCCCACCCTGCCGGAGCGCCCGCTGGCGTTGGCCGTAAAGGGCAGCGCCGAGGACAGCGTGCCGCTGGATTACGCCGCCCTGCCCGAGACGATCCTGATAGAGAAGGGAACGGCCTCTGCCCTGCGGGCTGAGCTGACCCTGCCCGAGGCGCTGGAAGCCCCCGTGGAAAAGGGGCGGACGGTGGGAAAGGTGAGCATTTTTCAGGATGATACCTTATTGAATGAATACGAAGTAAAAGCGGCCGCGGATGCCCCGCTGCTGACCTTTGGCGGCGCGCTGGAGCTGCTGTGGCAGTGCCTGCTGGGAGCATAGCGGACAAAAGAAACACATCACCGAACAAAAGCGGTTAGCAGAAACAAAGCGGCGTTGGCGGGCCTGAACAAAAGATGTCAGGACAGCCAAAAGAACACTATTAAAATTGTATGAAATCCGGGGATTTTGGCCTTGACTTTGCACGATTGGAACGGTACACTTATACTAACAAAACCCTCAGGGAGCACGTCCCGTAAAAACGTTTGGAGGTTCTGATAGAATGAGCGTCGTTCTGAATACAAAGCACCTCTCCAGTTTTATCAACGAAGAGGAATATAAGGCCATTTATCCTCAGGTGGAAGCGGCTCACAACCAGCTGGAAGCCAAGAATGGCCCCGGCAATGATTTCCTGGGCTGGATGTACCTGCCCCGCGATTACGACAAGGAAGAGTTTGCCCGCATCAAGGAAGCTGCCAAGAAGATCCGTGAGGACTCCGAGGTGCTGGTGGTTGCCGGCATCGGCGGCAGCTATCTGGGTGCCCGCGCTGTGATCGAGGCCGTCAAGGGCCTGTACCACAACGAGCTGGAGGATGGCCCCAAGATCTACTTCTGCGGCAACAGCATCAGCCCCAGCTATCTGAATGATATCATTGCTCTGTGCAAGGGCAAGAAGTTCTCCATCAATGTCATCTCCAAGTCCGGTACCACCACCGAGACCAGCCTGGCGTTCCGCGTTCTGCGCAAGCTGCTGGAGGATGAGATGGGTGTTGAGGAAGCCAACAAGCGCATCTATGCCACCACGGACCGTGCCAAGGGCACCCTGAAGCAGCTGGCTGACGCGCAGGGCTGGCCCACCTTCGTGGTTCCTGACGATGTGGGCGGCCGCTACTCCGTTCTCTCCGCTGTGGGCCTGCTGCCCATCGCTGCCGCCGGGATCAGCATCGACGAACTGATGAAGGGCGCATCCGATGCCATGGAGCGCTTCTCCGTGCTGAGCCCGGACAACGACGCTTACAAGTATGCCGCCATCCGCAATATCCTGTACCGCAAAGGCAAGGCTGTTGAGATCCTGGAGTGCTACGAGCCCAACTTTACCCTGATGAACGAGTGGTATAAGCAGCTGTTCGGCGAGAGCGAGGGCAAGGACAACAAGGGCCTGTTCCCCGCAAGCTGCATCTTCTCCACCGACCTGCACTCCATGGGTCAGTTCATCCAGGAAGGTTCCCGCACCATGTTCGAGACCATCGTGGACGTCAGAAAGCCCGCACAGGACCTTTTCATCGACAAGCTGGAGGGCAACTTCGACGGCCTGAACTTCCTGGCTGACCAGAATATGAGCGTGGTCAACCGCAAGGCTATGGAAGGAACCATCCTCGCCCACACCGACGGCGGCGTGCCGGAGGTGGTCATCGAGGTGGACGACCTGTCCGCTTATAATGTGGGCTACCTCATCTACTTCTTCTGGCGTGCCTGCGCCTGCAGCGGCTACCTGCTGAGCGTCAACCCCTTCAACCAGCCGGGTGTCGAGAGCTATAAGAAGAACATGTTCGCTCTGCTGGGCAAGCCGGGTTATGAGAACCTGACCGCCGAGCTGGAAGCGAAGCTGAAGTAAGAGCAAGCGGAACAAAAAACGATCTCCCGCCGCGAGGCGTGGAAAATACAGGAGGACAGAACTATGATTAAACTGATTGTTGGCACCAAAGGCTCCGGTAAGACCAAGGCTATGATCGACATGATCAACGATTCGGTCAAGACCTCCAAGGGCAACGTCGTTGTCGTCGAGAAGGGCATGAAGCTGACCTATGAGGTCCCCAACGCCGCCCGTCTCATCGACCTGGACGAGTACAAGATCGCCGGCGGCGAGATGCTGTACGGCTTCGTGGCCGGCCTGCTGGCAAGCAATTATGACATCACTGACCTGTACATCGACGGCATCCTGAAGGTGCTGGATCACGACATCAACCGTCTGGGCGTCGTTCTGGACGAGATCGCTGCTGCCGCCGGCGACTCCATCAAGGTCACCGTTACTGTCAGCGCTGACGAGGCTGCTCTGCCCCACGATGTGAAGAAGTACCTGTAAAATAACTCTGAAATTTCTGATTTGAAGCATCCCAGACAGGCAGGAAACCGGAGAATTTGAAATTTTTTCGGTTTTCTGCCTGTTTTGGTGTTGACAAAGGGCTGTGTTGGCGCTATACTAACAAAGCAGCCTTTTATGAGGTGTACTATGCAATTTGACCTGAGAAAGTTTATCGCAACCGGCACACAGCCTTACCATGCAGAGTTTCCCTGTGATTTGTCTGCACGGGACTTTGCCGGTGCAAGGATCGAACAGCCTGTGACCGCCAGCTTTACCGCTGAGCCGGACGGCGACGAGGTCCGGATGACACTGCGGGCAAAAGCATTGGTGCACGGAGAGTGCGCCCGCTGTCTGGACCCGGTTGAGCGGGAAGAGACAGTTGAAGCGGAGTGGACAGCAAAGGAGCGGGATCTGGATGACCCGGATTTCGAGCTTCCGCTGGACGAAAAAGGACATCTGGATGTGGATGAATGGCTTGCCCAGGAGTTTATGTTCCAGATCCCCACGGTGCTGCTTTGCAGCGCCGACTGCCCGGGGTTATGCCCCCGGTGCGGCAAGAAGAGGGCAGATTGTACCTGCCCGCCGGAGGAAGACAAAGCCGCTCCTGTTGACGCAAGGCTCGCGATCCTCAAATCACTGCTGAACTGAGAAACCCATCAAGGAGGTGCAAAAATATGGCAGT
>ERZ772875.3364-NODE-3364-length-9937-cov-16.867739_pt1 | contig 9937 bp, 7 predicted proteins | sample MGYA00580585_ERZ772875 | MGnify/ENA primary metagenome ERZ772875 (study PRJEB29015, sample SAMEA2737736) | human gut metagenome | biome: human gut; feature: human-associated habitat; material: faeces | place: China | collected 2012 ... | reverse complement strand
CTTTGCCCACACCCACGACCTTTGAAAAGGTCGACCAAACTTTTATAATTGCTTGCCTAAACTGTGAGTTAAACCATAATTTATCCAACTTTAAAATCATTCTTTATTTTTATGAGAAAACTCATTGTAGAGGTTTTCAAGTTCGGGCAAAATGTCTACATACGGAGATTCACAGGCGGTTTCAAATGGACTGCTCTTTTTACTCTTCAGATTTTCTGCGGCAGATTTTTCGGGTACATTTATTGTGCCTGCACCTGCCACACAGCCGCCCGGACAAGCCATACCCTCAAGCAAATAGCCGTTATACTTGCCGGCTTTTGACATTCTTAACAATTTCATACACTCGTCAAGTCCCTGTGCGTTTGCAATTTTTACTTCACGCTCAGGGTTCATTCTGTGTATTGCATTTACAACCGCTTTTGCAACACCGCCGCTTACGGCAAAACCTCTGCCGTCCGCACTTGAGAAAGAAAGCGGTTTTTCATCGGGTTCAAGCGCCGCAAAATCTACCTCTTTGGCGGCAAACATTCCCGCCACTTCTTCAAAAGTGAGCACAAAATCAATGTCACTTCTTATACTTCTGCGGCTTGCCTCAAGTTTTTTAGCCGCACAAGGGCCGATAAATACTACTCTGCAACCCGGATGATCCTGTTTTGTAAGTCTGCCTGTAAGTACCATAGGGGTGAGAGCCATAGAAATATACGGCGCAATATCGGGAAAAGTCTTTTTAGCCATAACGCTCCATGCGGGACAGCACGAAGTAGCCATAAACGGCTGTTTGGCAGGCACTTCTTCCATAAAGTCTTTTGCCTCTTCAACGGTGCAAAGATCGGCTCCCACGGCAACCTCTACAACATCTTCAAAGCCGAGTGCCTTGAACGCATTTCTTATTTTTGTTGCGGGAAGTCCTGCAAACTGACCTGCAACAGCGGGTGCAACTGCGGCATAAACGGGAGTATCACTCTGTAAAGCCTTTATTGTTTGGAAAATCTGGCTTTTGTCAACAATTGCGCTGAACGGACAGCTTACAAGGCACATTCCGCAGCTTACGCATTTGTTGTAGTCAATATCCGCTCTGCCGTATTCATCACTGTGAATTGCTTTCATACCGCAGGCAGCTGCGCAGGGGCGCTCCTGCTTTATAATTGCATTGTAAGGGCACGCACTTTGGCACTTGCCGCATTTAATGCATTTTTCTTCGTCAATAAAAGATTTGCCGTGCACGATTGAGATAGCGCCTTTCGGGCAAACCTCGGTACAAGGGTGTTCAAGACAACCTTGACAGCCGTTGCTTACGAACACACGCTTTTCGGGACAGCTGTGGCAAGCGAACTTAATAATATTAATCAGCGGCGGTTCATATACCTTTTCGTCAATCATACTTTCTTCAACGCCTGTCGAAATAGGCGCTTGTTCATCTGCCGACAACAGGTTAAGTCCCATGGCAAGGCGCAGTCTTTCACCTACAATGGCACGCTCAAGGAAAACGCTTTCTCTGTAAGTGGAAATCTCGCCCGGGATAATTTTGTAAGGCAGACTTTCAAATTTAGAATAATCACCGCCCTCGTACGCAAAACGAGCAACTTCGGTAAATATCTGCTGACGAATTTTAGTCTTTGAAGAATACAATCCTCTCATAATTAAAACTCCCATTATTTCATATTTTTTCTGTTTAATGCAAAAATTCAATTATTTTGCAAGTTTATTCGATACATTTCAATAAAATTATACAACAGCGGCTAAAATATTTCAACAACAATTTTGTAAATTCAATAGCAAAATATTCTAAAAATGCATTGACTTTTGTTTATTTTTGATTTATTATAGCAGTGTATAAACATAAATATAGGAGAACTTTATTATGAAATGTCCAAACTGCGGATTTGATTGCGAGGGCAACTTTTGCACAATGTGCGGAACTTCGCTTAAATCACAATCACCACAAACCGAAAATAAACAGAACCCATATATAAATATTGAGAACAAACAACCCTTAAACAATTCTGCATCGGCAGTACAAAACCAAAATAATACAAATTATGCCAACACTGCACAGCAGAATAATTATCAAAATGTTCAGGCTCAACCGCAGCAAAGTAATTTTTCGGGTACACAGCCTCAACAGCAGACGAATTTTTCTTATATTCCACAGCAAAGACCAAACGGTTTTGTAAATGTTCCCGTACAGGGGCAGAACGGAGTTGCGCCTATTCCCACACAATCGCCTGTACCTAAAAAGAACAGCGGCAGAACAGGAAAAATTGTTGCCGCCTGCATACTCGGCGGAGTAATTTTGGCAGGTGTGGTAATTGTAATAGTGTCTGCCGTAGTAAACAGTCTCGATTTACAACTGTCGGAACCCACAGATGTTGATAAAATTGACTCTACTCAATACAAAGTAGGAGAGAAAGCCGAAACATTGTTTGGCGGCATAACAATGACCGATATTCAAACAGGTTCTTTTTCGTTAGAGTCAATGACATCCTCATATGATGTTCCGAAAGAGTATAAGTTTGATTTTTATGTTGAAAATACCACCGACGATGATTTCACAATATCTTTTGATGATTTTAATGTTACCGTCAAGGACAGCAGTATGAATTATTCGTTTACAAATGTCAGCGTTGACGGAAATCCCGATAAACTCACAATAAAACCGCATACAAGCGACACATTTACCATATATCGCTGTGATTCAAATCGTAAAGAGGACGGCAGTTTGAAGATAAACTATAATTATGAGTGCGGCGATAGTAAAGGCAAGGTTGTTTTTACAAAGAACTGCGATAAAATTTACAGCAGTTTATTTGAAGAGGCAGATACCGATTTCGGTACTGTAAAAGTAACTGATGTAACAAAGCCGAGCACAAAATATATTTATGATACCTATATTAAGGGCAGTAACCTGCAAACGGGCGGCGCTACATTAGATGAAAGCGATTTTGACGACAGCGTTGCTTATGATACGGAAACCTTTGCGATATATGAATTTACCGTTAATGCCGATAATTTCAGTAACAGCGGCAAAAAAGTATATTTAAAGGAAATTTCAGTGTCTGAAGACACAGCGATTGCGGTTGTAAGCGATAATTATAAATATTTTATCAGTGATTATGATTCTCAAAGTTTGAATTTAATGATTGACAGTGATAAAACAACTACATTTAAATACATAGCGGCTATCAGAAAAGACAGCGATTATTATTTTAATATGAGCTTTAAGTTTGACAACGGAAACACCGTAATTACAGAAACAAGCGTTGACGAACTTGAAGAAAATATCAATAATTAATGTAAATTGAATAAAAAATAAATGACCGTAAATCCGATAAAGATTGCGGTCATTTTTTAATCGGGCAGAGTTTTTAACATTATATTATAATTATGTTAAGAACTCTGTGCCGAATTAAATGTAACAATATTGTAAAGTATAATTTGTATAATAATTCTTTTTTTAAGACATTGTAAGTATTATGTTTATAATATGCAAATTCTTTAACAGAAAAATTGCAGAAAAGCTCTCAAAATTCGTCACACGAAAAATACACAATACTTGAAATATTGACAGTATAATGATATAATTCAAGATAGGTTATTATGTGTCAGAATGAAATTTTATGATTTGGAAGTGAGTTATTAAAGATGAGCAGATTTTTTAAGGACATCAAAAAATTCTTTAACTACACGGTATTTTCTTCAAAGGCGGAACTTAAGTCCGAAGTAGCGGGCTCTTTCTTGAGCTGGCTGTGGTGGATTCTTGATCCGTTCTTCTTTATGCTTGTGTATTCGTTTATCGCAATCCTTGTATTTAAGAGCGGCGAGCCGTATTTCCCGGTATTCGTATTTATCGGTCTTAACTGTTGGCAGTTCTTCAGCAAGGTTGTTAAAAGCTGCGTAAAAGTCGTGCAGTCAAAAAAGATGATTGTCACGAAAGTTTATATACCTAAGCACATATTTATTCTTGAAAAAATCGGTGTTTACGGTTTTAAGATGCTCGTATCCTATGCTCTTACGGTTCTTTTGATGATTATTTACCAAGTGCCTTTGAGCTGGCGTATGTTCTGGGCACTGCCGATTATGGCCCTTTTGGTGGTAATCACATTTGCCTGCAGTACAATTATGCTCCACTTCGGTGTATTTGTTGAGGACTTGCTCAATGTAATTACTATTGTGCTACAGCTCGGATTCTACATTTCAGGTATTTTCTATTCAATCGAAAATAAACTTGACGGTATTTTGGGTGAGCTTTTGATTAAATGTAATCCGATAGCTCTTATTATCTGCGATTTAAGACGAGTGCTTATTTATAATCAGGATCCACACTGGGTGGCATTGCTTGCGTGGTTTGTTGTTGGCATCGTTATCAGTGTTATTGGCATCAGAACGATTTATAAGCACGAAAACAGCTATGTAAAGGTGATTTAATTATGGGAGAATCAGCAATTTCAGTCAGAAATGTTAAAATTAAATACAGATGTTTTAAAAAGGTTTCGCTTTTAAAGTCTATTTTTGCACCGAGAAAGAATAAGAAAATTGAGTATTTTGAGGCTGTAAAGGGTGTTTCTTTTGAGGTTGAAAAGGGTCAGATTTTGGGTATTGTCGGCAAAAACGGCAGCGGTAAATCTACACTTTTAAAAGCTATAGCAGGTATTTTCTCGCCTGACGAAGGCGAAATCGACCTTCACGGTCATTCGATTTCCTTGCTTTCAATCGGCGTAGGCTTTCAGAATAAACTGAGCGGAAGAGAAAATATTTTCCTTTCGGGTATGCTTTTAGGCTTTGAAAGACCGCAGATTGAAGAAAAACTCGACGAAATCATTGAGTTTTCTGAGCTTGGTGACTTTATTGACCGCCCTGTAAAGACATATTCAAGCGGTATGTACTCAAAGCTCGCGTTCTCAATTACGGCGATTCTCGAAACCGAGATTATGCTTATTGATGAGGTCTTGAGCGTTGGTGACGCAAAGTTTAAGAAGAAGAGCTACGAAAAAATGCGTAGCCTTATTATGAACAAAGACAGAACCGTTGTTATTGTATCGCACAGCTCGGACACACTCAGAAAGCTCTGTGACAACATTCTTTGGCTGCACGAGGGCAAAGTTAAAATGCAGGGTACTACCGAGGAAGTATTGCCTTTGTACGAAGAGTTTATGTCTTAACGGTGGCGGTATGTCAAGATTTTTTGAAAAACTCAAAGATGTAAAACCGAGAGATATACTGCATATTTTTCTGTTTATATTTGCCTTGCCGATTGCACTTGTGTATAAAATTTTCAGAAAAGATTTATGGCTTGTGTGCGATAACGGAGTTGAGGCAACGGACAACGGATTTTGCTTTTTTGAATATGTGTGCAAAAATCACCCCGAGCAGGATTGCGTTTATGCCGTTTATAAAAGCAGCGTGGACTATGAAAATGTCAAAAAAACCGGCAAAACCGTAAAGTACGGCAGTTTTGCCCACTGGATTTTATATCTTACCGCAAAGGTAAACATCAGTTCTCAAAAGGGCGGAAAGCCGAACTATGCCGTATGCTATCTGCTTGAGGTTTACGGAATTTTGCGCAACAGCCGTGTGTTTTTACAACATGGGGTAATTCTTACAAATATTGATTTTCTTTATTATAAAAACACAAAAATGAGTATGTTTGTCACCAGCACATACAGGGAATGGGAGTATGTAAACAATAATTACGGTTATCCCGAGGGCACTGTAAAATTACTCGGACTTCCCCGCTGGGACAAGCTTCACGATTTTAAAACAGTGCCTAATCAAATCCTTATTATGCCTACATGGCGTGACTGGATCGGTACAGACGCACTTTCAAAAAGCATTGAAGATGATAAAAAGGCTTTTTGCGAGAGCGATTATTTTAAAAATTGGAGTAAAATAATCAACAGCAAACGACTTGAAGAAATTTGCGAAAAGTACGGCTGTACTGTTATGTTTTACCCGCACAGGGATATGCAGAGATTTATCGACTGCTTTTCAAAGAGCAATCCGTACCTTACAATCTGCAAATATCCCGAATACACCGTGCAGGAGCTTATGAAAAGCTCGGCATTTATGATTACCGATTACTCAAGCGTGCAGATTGACTTTGCTTATATGAAAAAGCCGCTTGCGTATTTTCAGTTTGATTATGAAAGATTTTCGGAGCAGCACTACGGTAAAGGTTATTTTGACTATACCGAGGACGGATTTGGTCCTGTTTATAACGAAGAACAGGGACTTATGAATTATATAGAGCAGATGGCACAGCGTTCGTTTGCGAACACAGAGCTTTATTTAAACAGACACAAAGAATTTTTTGACTTGTACGATACGGAAAATTCAAAGAGAAATTACGAGGCTGTCAAAGAAAGATGGCCGTGAGGTATGTATGGAAGAGAAAAACACAAACCCGATTGATTTTGTAATAATTTGGGTTGACGGCAACGATAAGCAGTGGCAGGCGGAAAAAGCCAAGTATGACGGCAAAACGGTCACCAATGCCAACAGTGAAGTTCGTTTCAGAGATTGGGACAACTTGCAGTATTGGTTCAGAGGTGTGGAAAAGTTTGCCCCTTGGGTAAATAAAATTCACTTTGTCACCTGGGGACATCTGCCGAAGTGGCTTGATACAACAAACCCAAAACTTAACATTGTAAATCATAAAGATTACATTCCGTCAAAGTATCTTCCTACCTTTAATTCACATACTATTGAGCTTAATTTGCACCGTATAAAGGGACTTTCGGAACAGTTTGTGTATTTTAATGACGATATGTTTATTACCGCACCGACTAAACCGGAGGACTTTTTCAAAGACGGTATGCCTTGCGATACATTTGCGCTTGACTGCATTTGTTTTAATAAGGACAGCGCAGGTTTCTTTAACGGTGCGGATGTTTCTATCATTAACGACCATTTCGATAAGGAAAAAGTCTTTAAGCGTGACTGGAAAAAGTGGTATAGCGGTAAGAACGGAATGAAAAATCATTTAAAAACGACGCTTTTGTTGCCGTGGCATTGGTTTCCGGGCTTTTACTATCAGCACACTCCGTCAAGTTTTATGAAAGCGACTTTTGAAGAAATTTGGGAAAAAGAATACGATGCGCTGGATTCTACCTGTATGGATAAATTCAGAAAAACAGGCAATGTAAACCAGTGGCTTATGAAGTTCTGGCAGTTGGCGGCAGGCAATTATACAGTCCGCAGGGACAGCTTTGCATACTGCTATCATGTCAAGGAGTATAATTATCCCGATTTGTGCAGGGATATTCCTTCACAAAAGCATAATATGATTTGTATTAACGATACAGCCGAAACTACGGATTTTGAGGTGAAAAAGCAGGGCGTCATTGACGCATTTGAAAAACTTTTGCCTGAAAAATCAACTTTTGAGCTGTAATTTCAGTTTATTTAATTTGCATTTTGCGGTTTCGGTAAAATTACCGAGGCATAAACCATATACTAAAGGAGTAATTTGATGGGTAGAAATTTTATATGGCTGTTTGGCGAAAATCTTGCCGCAACCTCAAATAATAACTCATATTATTTTTGGAAACAGGTAGTACGCCGCAGGGACGGTATAGACAAGTATATTGTGCTTGAAAAAAATGCCGCCAATAAAGAAACCTACGCCTCTCTTTCTGACAAAGAAAAGAGTTTTGTTGTTTGGAAAAACACAGTAAAGCATTTTAAGATTTACTTAAATGCCGATATGTACTTTGTTTCTTTGAGTTACAAGGATATTACTCCTACAAAGCTGGGCTTTTTTAAGACAGACTTTTTCATAGAAAAGCCTCTTATTTACTTACAGCACGGCACGCTTGGCATTAAAGCTATTGAATATAAGGGCTATGGCTACAATAATAATATGTTCCGTTTTTTGTATTACAACAAGAACATTAAGCCCACTCTTATGGATTACAATAAATTCAAAGATTATCAGCTTTACTACGGAATTTATCCGCCACGCTACATTGAGCTTGTAAAGCGCCACAAGGCATACCATGCACAGCCGCACAACGGCAAGAATATACTTTGGTTTATGACATGGAGAGAGTACCTTGGCGACAACTATATGACACAGATGCTTATGCATCAGATTAAGGGTGTGCTTTCAAGCCAAAAACTTGCCGATTATCTTGATAAAACAAATTCCGTTTTTACGGTTTGTTTGCACCAATTTTTTGATGAAGAGAAAATCGAAGAATTTAAGGAATGTGCAAAGACAGACAGAATCAAGTTTATTCATTCGCACAAAACAGATGTGCTTGACGAACTTGCGAAAAATGATGTTCTCATTACTGACTATTCTTCGGTAGGCTTTGACTTTACGGTGCTCAATAAGCCTGTAATTTTGTATCAGCCTGATTTGAAGAATTACCTTGCAAAGCGTAACCTTTACTGCGAGGTAGAGGAGCTTGAGCAGTGCTCTTACACAAAAGCAAGACAGCTTGTTGACGCTATTGCCGACGAAACCTATACGATAAACCCGTTCTTTAAGTCAAGACTTCCGGAAGAGATTGACTATGACTTTATTGAGAGCGGCGCTCATATTGACAGAATGTATGAGGAATTTTCTGCAATTCAGAAGAATAAGGTAACATTCCTCGGCTATAACTTCTACGGTGTAGGCGGTACGGTTTTTGCTACCCGTTCGCTTGCGGAGGCTTTGCTTGAGAAAAACTATCTTGTAGAGCTTTTGTCGCTAAAGTGCACCGCAAAGCCAAAGGAAATGCCTTACGGATTGCAGCTTACAGCATTGTATAAGGCAAATTCACGCAGAAAGATTGAACTTTTAAAGCGTGGCTTCTTTAGATGGAAAGGACTTTACGGTCACCTTGACTGCGATTGCAGCAGACAGAATCTTTCTCCGTATGCAGGTATGGCAATGAGAAAGAAACTTGAGAATATAAACAGTAAGACTGTAATTTCAACAAGAGAATCTCTCCACCTTTTCCTTAATGACGCTACATCGGAGAAAATTGAGGAGAAAATCTATTTCTTCCATTGTACAGCCGCACTTGTAAATGAGCTTTTCCCCGACATTGTTAATAAAATGGAGAAAATCGACATCGGCAAGGCTGTATTTGTAAGTGAAGAAAACCGTCAGCTTTACCTTGATAAATTTAATTTTAAAAACTATAAGGATTATATCGTGCTCGGCAATACTCTTGAGTCAAGCCGAAGTGTGGCAAGAGAGGACATAGGAGCGGAAGAAGAGGACGATAATAAAAAGAAAGTTGATGTGCCGGAGCGTGATTACTTCCTCGGTATGTATTTGCTCAGAATCAGCCATGAGCGTGAGGCTGACATTAACAATCTTATCGGCTTTGCCAAGTATCTTAAAGAGCAGAATGTTGATGACATTGTAATTGATGTTTACGGTACGGGCGACTATCTTAACGAATTTCTCGATAAGATTTTTGATAACGAGGTTGAAGATTATATTTGTTATTGCGGCGAAACTTCTAATCCGAAAAATCAGATGAAAAATCACGATGCGGTTGTTGACTTTACTCTCAACCATTCATTCGGTATGCCGTATATTGAGGCTATCCTTAACGGAAAGATGGTTTATTGTACAGAGAACACAGGTTCAAGGGAAGTTCTTAACGGCATTGACGGTTGTATCTATACTTCATATGAGGACTTGCTCGATAAGATTCGTAAGTTCCCACAGGTTACAGATGACCAACTCAGAAGTAACTATGATAAAATCAGTAAGGTATATTCAAGAGAGGTTCTCGGCGAGAAATTTGTTGATTTTCTTGAAAAATAATTAATAATTAAACGGCAGCACTTTGAAATTAAATTCACAAGTGTTGCCGTTTTTGATTGAAATAAGGTTCTTTATCAAAAGTTGGGGTAATTTATGGTTTAGCGGAACAAATCAGAAAAGCAATTATAAAAGTTTGGTCGACCTTTTCAAAGGTCGTGGGTGTGGGCA
>ERZ772875.3363-NODE-3363-length-9941-cov-8.641614_pt1 | contig 9941 bp, 10 predicted proteins | sample MGYA00580585_ERZ772875 | MGnify/ENA primary metagenome ERZ772875 (study PRJEB29015, sample SAMEA2737736) | human gut metagenome | biome: human gut; feature: human-associated habitat; material: faeces | place: China | collected 2012 ... | reverse complement strand
TAATGCTCAACAAGCACAATGTTTTGCATAAGAGCTTGTATACATTGCACAAAAATGACGAATGACCCGAAAAATCGGGGCAAATGCCGGTAAAAATGCTGGAAAATTGCTGCAAAAACTGGCTCAGATGCCAAGGGTTTCCAGTATCTCGGCCACGCCGTCGTGGTCGCAGTCGGCTTTGCTGACAAGGTGCGCCAGTGCCCGGATCTCCGGCATGCCGTTGGCCATTACAGCGGCTACCCCGGCCTTTTGCAGCATGGCGCGGTCGTTCTCGCTGTCGCCCACCGCAAGGGTGCATTCGTGCGGGACGCCCAGCCGGTCGGCCAGTGCGCGCAGCGCCTCGCCCTTGTCCACACCGGCGGCGGTCACCTCCACGTTTTTCGGCGACCCCTGTACGATCTCCACGCCCGGGACGGCGCGGAAGCGGGGCAGCGCGGCCGCAGCCTGCTGCGGGGTTTCAAAAAACACGCAGAGCTTTTCAATGGCAAAGGCGTTGCGGCTCATCCACTCGGCTGCGTCCCGCAGAATGGTAAAGCGGCCATCGTTGGGCTGGCACGCTTCGGTGCCGTCCTTCTTTGCTGCCCGGGCAGCGGCCAGCGCAATGCTGCGGGCATCGGTGCAGGCGTATCCGTCCGAGAAAATGCGCAGGTCGGCGTGGCAGCTCTCGCAGACGGCAAAGGCCTCGCGGGCAGTCTCCACCGGCATCAGGCTGTGCAGCAGGCAGACCGGGGTGCTGGTGCGGTGCTCTTTTGCGTTGGAATAGCGGCTGTACACTGCGCCCACGGGGTCGGTGCCCAAATCCCACACGGCGGCACCGTTGCAGGTGATGACGTAGCGGATGCCGGGCAGCTGCGCCACCTCCGGCGGCAGACTGGCCAGCGGTCGGCCGGTGGCGGGCACGATGTACACGCCTTTATCCACAGCAGCTTGCAGAGCGGCGCGGGTGCGGGGGGTGACGTGCCCCTCGCGGTTCAGCAGGGTGCCGTCCAGATCCAGCGCGACCAGACGGATGGCGGAAAATTCTTGTGGCATGACGTACTCCTTTTATAAATAAGATGCAGCTTGTTTTTATTGTATCGCAGGGAAAACATTTGCGCAAGTGGACGGAATGTGCTATAATAACACGTCAATTCACATAAAAAATAGGAGAAACGACATGAAACTTAGCCAACTGCGCAGCCGGTGCCGCCCGCATTTGTGGTACCAGCTGTACTGGGTGGTGTACCTGATCTGGTTCTTCTGGCTGGACCTCACCGTCACCGCCCCGAAATATATCCTGCACAGCCCGCTGGACGATCTGATCCCCTTTAACGAGTGGTTTGTGCTCCCCTATTGCAGCTGGTTTCTGCTGCTGGCGGGGGTGACGGCGGCACTGTGGTGGTGCGATACCGCCAGCTATGATAAACTTTGCATGACCATGTTTTCCGGCATGACCTTCTGCCTGATCGTGTACATGATCCTGCCCAACGGGCTGGAACTGCGTCCTGCCGTGGAGACTCTTGGCCGGGATAACCCGGCGCTGCGGATCATGCAGCTGCTGTGGAAGGCGGACGCCGCCGTGAACGTCTGCCCCTCCATCCACTGCCAGAGCTCTGCCTGCATGGCAATGGCCTTCAGTCACAGCAAGCTGGCAGAGGGCAAGCCTCTGCGCAAGGTGCTGGCGTGGGTGTGGGCGGCGCTGATCTGCCTGTCCACCGTGTTCACCAAGCAGCACTCGGTCATTGATGTGGCCTGCGGCTTGGCGGTGGCTTTTGTGTGGCTGCCGGTGGTGTACCGCCCGGCGCGGGCACTTCATTGAACAAAATAGCAAAAAATTGCCCTTGATTTTCGGTTGCTCCTGCTATTGACAGTTGCCCGGCAGTTGGGTAATATGGTCATATACTAGTATATCACCAACTGACCCCGAAGGGAGAACACTGCAATGGCATCTTTGAGTGCGAGGGAACAGGCGTATCAGACCATCCGCAGCCGGATCATCACCATGGAGCTGAAGCCCGGCGACCCCCTGAACGACAGGGAGCTTGCGGAGCAGATGGGCATCAGCCGCACCCCCATGCGGGAGGCGCTGATCATGCTCAACATTGCCCACATGGTGGACATCAAGCCGCAAAGCGGTACCCATGTGGCGCCCATCGACCTGAAGCGGATGGAGCTGGAGCAGTTTGCCCGCTTCACCCTGGAAAAAGAGATTTTGAACCGGGTGCGCGGCCGCTTGACCGACCAGCAGGAGCAGGAGTACCGGCAGGTCATCGAGAACTACCGCTTACTGGAAGCCGACCTGACCCAGCCGAACCGGGAGACCCGCCTGCTGGAACTGGACAACCAGTTCCACCGCAAGGCCTTTGAGATCACCGGCATGGAGGCGCATTTTGACCACATGCTGGGTGAGCTGCAACATGTGGAGCGCATCCGCAAGTTCAGCCTGCAGACCAACGAGAACAAATCCGTCTGCGCCGCCCACACCCGCATTCTGGAAATGGTGCTGCACGGCACCGCCGATGAACTGGGCGAAGCGCTGGAAAGCCACCTGAACCGCTATAAGCTCTCGGTGGAGCAGGCCCGCAGCGTCCACCCGGAATATTTCACCGAAGGGTGAAAAGAAATTGTTTAAATATGGCTCCAAACACCTGCAGGTGTTTTGGAGCCATATTTATTTATACAATATAAAAAGCCCGCCGGCAGAGCAGTGCATCGCTGTCTGTCGGCGGGTTTTCTGTTAAGCAGCGGGGGAAAAGGTTAGTTCTGATTGCCGGTCTCGGCTTTCATGGCGTTGTAGCCGATGAGCACGGTCCAGACGTAGGCGCAGGTCTTGGGGATCATCAGCATACCGATCATGGGATTCACGTCTGCCCACAGCACCACGGGGATATAGAAGCCGAAGCTCAGCACGATGGTCAGCCACATCCAGCGGAAAGCCTTGTCGTTGTTCTGCTTGGCGCTGCGGTAGAACAGCACGATGATCAGCAGACCCAGCAGGGCAAAGGGCACATTGCGCAGGATGCCCCATGCCAGCGGGGTGTGGTTGGTGAGCCACTGGTTCTGCGGCATCATGCACAGCACAACGCGCACAGCGGACAGGGCGTACACCGCGGCGGTCACGTTCTTCTGACCCTCGATCTGGTAGCGCTTGCGCCAGACGTAGTACAGCAGCACATAGAACACGGTCATGGTCACAGAGGTGATCCACTTGCCCAGACCCAGCGGCACGGCGTAGTTTTCCAGACCGGTGGTGCACAGCGCCAGTGCGCGGGGCACCAGATGGAAGGCGTCGCCCGCGCCCAGCACAACGGCCATCAGGCCGAACAGGCGGAACTGGGTGCCAGTCTTGCTATCGCGGATCATGCGGATGCCCACCGTGAGCACGGTGACCAGATAGAAGATGTCGAAAACAGTTTCAATAACAGCTCTCATACGTTTTTCTCCTTTATTTGTTTTGATTGCAGTTTTTTGATTTTATAGCGAACCGGCGCGGCACAGCCGTACCGGAAGCATCATAGGGAAAAGGGCTTGCAGTAGTATAGTCTGCGGGGCGCAGAAACCAAATTGAACTATGTTCACATTCGGGCTTAAAAAACTCCCACAAGGCTTGTGGGATGTTTTTTTGCTTAATAAATGGTCCTGCGCACGATCTCCAGCACCGCAGAGGGGTCGAAGTTCTGCTGCACCACCGCGGACAGCATCAGGGAGAACAGGATGCCCGCAAACTGTTCCGGGGTGAATTGCTCGGTAAAAGCACCCGGACGGATCTTGGCATCGTGGCGCAGCACGTTGCACAAAGCATCCAGAATGTGCTGCCATGTCTGCCGCATCTGCTGCTTGCCATTGGCAGTGTCCTGCCGCACAAAACCCAGCGCATGGTGGGTGAAAAAGCCGGGATACTGCTGGCAGCCGTATTCCATCTGCCGGTACATCCACCGGATGCAGGACAGGGTGTCCTGAAACACGGCTTCGTCCTCCGGGTGGTGGAAGATGTCGTTCCAGATGCTTTCCACGGCCGCGCTTACCAGCTCGGTCTTGGAGCCGAAGTAGTTGTAGATGCAGCCCACAGAGACCCCGCAGGCGGCCGCGACCGCACGGATGTTGACCGCTGCCCAGCCGTTCTGCTGGATCAGCTCCCGGCTGGTTTTCAGGATGTCCGCCTTGGATGTTGCCATTGGATTCATACACTCACCCTCCAACATGAACAACGTTCACGATGCACAGTATACAGCGGCGGTGGGCTGTTGTCAAGGGGAGAATAAAATTTTTTGCAGCTCTATTTCGCCGTCTGCACAGCGGCAGGAAACGAAAGCTGCATATACGCAACCTGTTTCATGTTTCTGCCACCTAAAATGTGCCAAATTCATGTCAAAATGGTAACAGTTCTTGTTTCATCGTTGATTTTTCACGAAAAAAGCTTGCTTTTTTTGTCAATGTGCGTATAATAAGAGAACATCAGCCCAACCAAGGCGGTTGGTATGCTGCCGGGGGCTGACACCAACAAAAGACGAAAAAGGAGATAATCCCTATGAAGCTCAAGACTGTTGCAATTGCCGCTGCCGCTCTGGCACTGGCTGTCGGCATGACCGCCTGCGGCGGCGCTGCCTCTACCGCTGCATCCTCCACCGCATCCTCTGCTGCTGCCTCTTCCGAGGCTGCTTCCTCCGAGGTTGCTTCCTCCGAGGTTGCTTCCTCCGAGGCTGAGGCCACTTCTGTCGAGTACACCGTGTACAACACCACCGGCAGCAAGGTGACCGAGCTGTACCTGTACGATGCAGGCTCTGAGGACAAGGGCGAGAACCTGGCAGGCGAGGGTCTGGCTGACGGCGAGAGCATCGTCATCACCCGCGATGTCGAGGCTGACAAGCAGGCTGACGTTGTCTACGTTCTGGAGTTCACCACCGAGGACGGCAACACCCAGAGCTTTGACACCCTGCACTACGAGGTGGCTCCCATCTCTCTGAAGAGTGTGGACGCCGCTGCCGGTGCTACCGCTATTGCTTTCGAGGCTCCCCAGAAGTAAGAGCAAACCCTTACATCCGCAAACAGAAAAAGGCTGCTGCACCGTGCGTGCAGCAGCCTTTTTGTATAAAATCATATCACATCCGGAACCCACGGAAGCCCCAGCCGCCGCAGCAGCAGTTGCACAGCAGGTTCAGCAAAATCATGCTCCAGCACCAGCGCAAAAGCCCGCCGGGCTGGGCGTAGGTGGTCTGGGTGCGGTAGGTCTGGCCGGGGTTCTGCATCCGGCGCAGGTGCATCTGGTACTCGGTGTTGTTCGGGTCCAGCTGCACGGCGCGGCGGGCATCCTGCAGGGCGTCCACGCTTTTGCCCAGCCCCTGATTGGCCAGCGAAGAGAGGTAATACCACCGCGCATTGCGGCCGGTCATGCCGTCCAGCACCCGGCGCGCTTCGGCGTAGCGGCCATTGGCCACAAAATTGCGGGCGGCCTGCATCTCCGGGGTGTCGGTGCCGGAGGCGCTGGGCCCGGCCTGCTGATAGCCGCCAAAGCCAAAACCGAAGCCAAAGGGGTCGAAGCCCTCAAACCCGTCAAAGCCATCAAAGCCGGTGTAACCGTAGTTCTGCTGCCCATAGCCTTGCTGACCATAGCTCTGCCGGTTGTAGCCCTGCTGTTGGTAGCCGCCGTAGGGGTTGCCGCCCATCTGGGGGCCGGCATCGCCCTTGGTAATGGCATCGTAGGCGGCCTGCACCTCCTTGAAGTGCTCCTCAGCCGTGGGGTCGTTGGGGTTCAAATCCGGGTGCCAGCGTTTGCACTTGGCGCGGTATGCTTTTTTGATCTCGTCGTCGCTTGCGCCGCGCTGAACGCCCAGCACCTCATAGGGATCTCTCATGCTCGGTATACTTCCTCACTCATTATACTGACGGTACAGCACCGCTGCACCGCATCCGTTTTATTTTACCGGAACATCGGCACAAAATCAAGATGCATCGGGCTTTCCGGTGCGTTTTGCGTTTTTGCAGTTGTATTTCAGCCATACGCCGGAATACAGGATGTTGCGCAGCAGGTCCGCGTCCTCCACGCAGGGCAGACGCTCAAAGTTCTGCGCGCAGCGTGCCAGCAGCAGCTCAAAGATGTCCAGCATCTCTTCCTCGTAGTCCGGGTGGGTGCTCAGCTCCCGCAGGGGATTGTATGCGCCCCGGCGCTTGTCGCGGGGCAGGTCGTCGTAGGCGTCCAGCAGGTAGATGAACTTGCCCAGATGAAAGCCGATGCTGCGCAGCTCCGGTGCCCAGCGATCCTGCCGGTAGTCGAACAGCTCTGCCATCAGCGCACCGAAGCAGCCGGACACCGCGTCAAGGTCGGTGCTGCCGGCGGCCTCGTACTCAGCAAGTTTGGCAAGACAAGCGCGGATCGCATTGCACTGCCGCGGCCAGCGCTGGGCGGCCTCGGCGGTGCTGTTGTCCAGCAGGGTGCTGTACCCCAGTGCCAGCAGATTATGGTCATCCTGCCATTTGTCCTGTGCGTTATAGTAGTGCAGCGCTACGCTCAGGTCGGCACAGTAGTCGGTAGGGTCGGCGCTGCGCCAGAGCACACCATGCACCGGGTGGACGGGACAGCGGTCGATGCCGCTGTCTGCGGGCGTTTCGCCCTCGTACAGGCTGCACAGCAGGATATTTAAAAAGGTCAGGTCATAGCTCAGGCTGAACCGTCCCCGCAGCCCGTGCAAGGCGTCGATGCGGCGGCACAGCCCGCAGTAGGCCGAGCGATAGCGGCTCTGCGCTTCGGGGCTGAGGCCGGCCCGATCCGGGATCACATATCCGAACATGGCAGCTCAGCTCTTTTTGATGAACTGGGTGCCGCAGCGGGGGCAGGAGATCTGGATGCGTCCGCGTCCCCGGGGCACGCGCAGCTTCTGACGGCACTGGGGGCAGCGGTAGTAGTGGTACAGCTTGCGGTTGGCCCACTGCTCCTTCAGGCTGCGGAACTTGTTATTGAACCGGTCCTTCAGGCTGTAAAAGCGGTAGTTCTCCTCGGTGCGCTTGGAGATGTTGCGGCTCAGGCTGCGGTAGTAGCACAGGATCAGCAGCGCTGCGCCCAGCCATGTGAACAGGGAAACGCGGGTGAGCAGCGATACCAGCAGCATCACGATGGAGCTCATGCTCAAAAACTGGTTCAGGCCATCGGTGCCGTAGCGCCCGATCATGAATTGACGGAATTTTTCTCTCATAGGTTTTCGCATCCTCTTCTCTGGGGCTTTACACACGGAAACGCAGGGCAGCAGCGCCGCCCTGCGGAATACTTTGTGCTTCTAGGATATCAGCCAACCATGATAAAATTTTGAACAGACTGCAAATCTATCATGAAAGGACGAAAATTAAACGTTTTGCTCCTCCCGGCTGCGCACGGTGAGCACCGCCTCCGTGTCCAGTGCGCCCTCCATGCGGCAGTGCAGCACGGCGCGTCCGGCCTCGCCGGTGGTGGCAAGGTAGGTGCCCGCCATGCCGCCCCGCAGGGGCACCACGCTGGGGCCCAGAATTTTCAGCGGCCCCTCCACGGACAGGCAGACGGCCTCGCCGCAGTAGGGCAGCAGGTTGCCGTTCTGGTCGATGGCGCGCAGGCTGACCGCGGCGCAGTCCCATGTGGGGCCGTCGGTCAGCAGGGGATTGTGCACGGTGCATTCCAGTCGGACGCTCTGCACCGGCTCCCGCACCACGGTGCGCACGGCGCGGCCATGCCATACCGCCTCGAACCGGTACACCGGCGCGGAACTGCCCAGCACACCGATGTATTTGTAGTACATCCGCAGCAGCTCGCTCCAGCTCAGCCGCAGCGAGAGCATCCGCGCCTTGGAAAGGGGCGAAAGCGCCATGGCGTCCCGCCGCAGCTCGTTGAGGATGGCGGCGACCTGTGCGCCAGTGGCGTGATCCATGCCCTCGTACTTTTCCAGCAGGGAGCCCACAAAATCGTTGATCTCGATGGGCGGGTGGGGCAGGGCGGCAAAGCGTCCCCGGCGGTCGGGGCCAAACTCGGCCACAAAGTCGTTGCCGCGGTACAACCGAACGCTCTCGGCGTTGGTGAACACCCAGCAGGCGGCTGCTGCGCCGCCGGGCAGGTCGCCCAGCGTCATGGCGGAGGAGACCTCCAGCACGATGTCGGAGGGTGCGCGGGGCGTTTTCTGGCTGGCATAAACGGCGGCAGAAAGCTTCGGGTTGCGGAACAGGTCCATCACGCCGTGGTAGCAGATGCGGTCGCCGCTGCCGAATTCCCGGTGGGTGTTGTAGTCGGTCATGCACCAGCCAAAGCTGCCTGCCACGCCCGGCTGGGCGATACTGTCGTTCAGCACGGCGGCGTGGTGCAGCGCCTGCACCAGACGGTGAGGTTCATCGTCAAAGGGCTTGGCGGGGAAGTTCTGTCCGCCGAACGCGCTGATAAGGTAGCCCTTGCGGGTGTCGGGAGTCACGGCGGCGCGGTTCTCGCAGCCCGCGCCGCGCCCAGCGTAGGAATAATCATTGTAGGCGTAAACGTCCTCCAGCAGCTGGCTTTTGCGGGTGCTGCGGGTGCCCGCCGTGGGGCGGGTGGGGTCCAGCCGGTGGATGGCTTCGTTGGTGCGCTTATAAAAGGCCTCGTTGTCGGGGCTGCCGCTGATGCGGGCACCCCACAAAAAGATGCTGGGATGATTGCGGTACTGGCACACCATCTCCCGGCAGTTCTGCAGCGCCTGCGCCTGCCAGACCTCATCGCCGATGTGTTGCCAGCCGGGCATTTCGGGGAACACCAGCAGACCCAACTCATCGCAGGCGTCCAGAAACGCCGGGCTGGGGGGCGCATAGCAGGTGCGCACGGCGTTGCAGCCCAGTTCCTTTTTCAGCAGCTGGGCGTCCAGCCGCTGGATGCTGTCCGGCATGGCGTAGCCCTGATACGGGTAGCTCTGGTGCCGGTCCAGCCCGCGCAGCTCCACCCGCTGGCCGTTCAGGTACAGCCCGCCTGCCACGAACTGCACCGTGCGGAAACCGAACCGCACCGTTTTTTCGTCCAGCACCCGGTCGGGCAGACCGCCGGTGCCGGGGCGGATGAGCCGCACGGTCAGGGTGTACAGGGTGGGGTGCTCTAAGCTCCACGGGTGCACGTTGTTCAGTGTGCCGGTGGTGGGCAGGGAAAGCTCGCCGCTGTACACCGCCCGGCTCCCGGCGGGGCTGCGGATCTCGGCCTGCAGGGTGCAGCCGACCGTCTCGCCCACGGTGGCAGTGTAGATGCGGAAATCGCCCTCGGCCTTGGCCTCGATGAACACGTCCCGCAGGTAGGCAGGCTCCTTGATATCCAGACTGACGGCGCGGTAGATGCCGCCGTAGGTCAGCGCATCCAGCTGCCCGCCGAAGGGCGGGATGTTCAGATCCTCCCGGCAGTCGCAGCGCACAGCCACCACGTTTTTCTGTCCCAGACGCAGCGCGCCGGTCAGGTCTACCGTAAAGGCGGTGTAGCCGCAGCCATGGTGGAACACCCGCCGCCCATTGCAGAACACGGTGGCGTCGTGCGCCACCGCCCCGAAGGTAAGCAGCACGGTGCGGCCCAGCCACTCCTTGGGCGCAAAAAACTCCCGCCGGTAGCCGCACAGGCGCTGGTAGTCGTTTTCATTGCAGTAGTTATAGGGCAGAGGCTTGACCGTGTGGGGCAGCCGCACCGGGGTAAGGGAAAGCTCCGGGCACTCCGGGCGCACCAGCGCCGTGTCAAAGGTGGGGGCAAACAGCCAGCCCTCGTTCCAATCGTAGTGTTCCATAGCAGGATCTCCGTCTGAGTGATATGCTTATAGAGGTATGGTATCACAAAGTTATGAACGAAAAAAGCATTCACGCCCCTTTTGTGCCGGAACAGCAGAAATTTTGCAGTGCGCGAAAGCTGCCGGGTGGCAGGCTTCCCAAGAAATGCTTGGAAAAATTGTATAAAATCGCCCATAGAAATGCCCAGCGTCGTGTCGTCTTCCAGCAATAAGATCTCCCGCATATCA
>ERZ772875.3342-NODE-3342-length-9994-cov-16.017809_pt1 | contig 9994 bp, 7 predicted proteins | sample MGYA00580585_ERZ772875 | MGnify/ENA primary metagenome ERZ772875 (study PRJEB29015, sample SAMEA2737736) | human gut metagenome | biome: human gut; feature: human-associated habitat; material: faeces | place: China | collected 2012 ... | reverse complement strand
GATTTCATTCAGCTGGGGTCTGCAAACATTTTTGCGCATAAATCTTGACGGCACCCGCCAGCACTGGGCCAGCCTGAATGGGGCGCAGAAAAAAGAATAACAAAAAGGAGTGAGACACCATATGCCTCACTCCTTTTTGATTAGTTGAATAGCGGTATCAAGACTTGCCTTATGGAAGAATCACTTGGAACCTCTCGCACACCATAACCAACTATCGTTCCATTCGCGTGCTTTCTCAAATGAGGTAATACGAATTCATTATAGAGGTCTGTAGCGAATGTGTAGTCTCCTCGACTCATAAGATGCTTACGGAGATAACAATTCATTATACCTACTGCGTAATCAGCCAACTGAATTCCTGTGCTTTGAGAGCTACATTCTGTCAGCACACCGTGATACACATTTTCGTATTTCACGAAGTCACCTTCGACCGTTATCCGATGACAGGCATCTTTGAGCTGCTTGACTTTATCCTGATTTAGCTCATCCATAATCATTGTGGCAAAGCCGTCGGGACGGGTATCCATCTGGATACGCTGAAATGCCTCTTGCATGTGAAATTTCAGCACCTCATTCTCCGCTTGATAGCATGGCTGGGTGTATACGCAGGTCACTGTGAATATGAACAGCAGAGAGGGCTTGTCCACCACACGGTTGAAGAACCGGCGATAGTACCCTTTGAGCTTGTCAGGAGTAAAGGATTTCAGAAAATCGACACGGTATTTTCCTTTTGAGATTTCCCACAAATCTGACCACTTGATTTCTTCGCCAACCGGGACACCATACTTAGTATTGAGCTCCTGAATCTCTTTTTGGAACACACGATAATCGCTGGCAGATAAACGGACATTTGCCCGTATGTAGAAGGGATGGCTGCGACGGAACGACTCAGATGGCCGCTTATTATATGCACCAGCTTCATCAGTAAAAATGTAGTATGCTTCGGCCACCAGCAACGCTCCTCTCTGTTTATGCGTTTTCCAGTCTAAACAGTTCCCATTCCGGTTGCATTTCTTTAAGTGCCTGGCTATTGCGAATTTCTTGTGCCAGTGCTTTTGCAGCCATATCTGTTTCATTAGCAATATATGGTTCTCTCTGCTCTAAAACCTTGCTGTCAAATGTCCCTAAATGGCGATGGATATAGGTAGCAAAATCTTCAGCATCCTCATTGCTGTCAAATAGAAGGACGACATCCAGCAGTCGTCGTGTTGCATACTGCGCTTCATTTCCATTGGCATTTCCAATGTGGTGTTCCAGAAACCGCAGCAATAAATACAGAAAATCAGAAGTCACATAGTACCTTAAGCAAATGTTTGGATCGCTATAGTTTCGATATGGAATATACTTCGTTTCAGGGCAAGGCGCAGTCATTCTATGTCCATCGAGTTCGGTTATTTGACAAGAAAATAGCTGCGTACTGTAATGATATATTTTCAGAACGCCATACTGTGTTCTTGTATCTGTTTGCAGGTGATGGTAGAACACCCGGTGTCCCTCTTTGCTGATGCCGTCCTCATCTTCCTCGTATTCAATGGAAATCGTATATTGCGGAAACAGTTTGTGGTAATATCGCGAATCTTCCTCTGCCCATTCATCCGGTTTCCGCAGCAGAATTTTGACCTGCTCCAGTGGTGTTTGCAACAAGCCGAAACGCTTCTTCCAAAGATACTCCACATCACGAATATCCGCACTCTTGTCAATGGGCGTATTGTTATCCATCACTCGGGTGTAGATATGGAACGCCTGTACCGTTTTCCCCTTCTTTGGAGGATCCGGCTTGTACTTTTTGTCCGTGTAACTCTCGATCAGATAGTAAGGAACATCGGTTGAGTTTTTGATAATAAACACGTCTACTTCGTGACCTTCCAACCGAATTGTGCGCACTTCTACTCGAGGGCGTATTTGTCCTGCAAACTCTTTTTGACTTAGAAAGTCAACTATGTTCTGTTGATTTCTTCGGTGCGGGTCATTTTCGACACCCATGATTTCAAATGTCTTATCACGAACACCCAGAATCAAATAGGTATCTCGGTCTGCCCGGTTGTTCGCAAGGCAAATGATATCATGTAGCAAAGCAGCCCTATCCTCGTGGTAGCATTCTTTGAAATCCCACCAATCATCCTCCCGCCCAGTGCAAATCAATGATTCTACTAATTCAGTTAAATCTTCGTCATAGTTTAACATCGAAGCGCCCCATTTATAAAACACAAATCAACCTACAAAGTGGTTGCTATAGGATCTAACTAATTCTCCACGGCGATAGTACTCGATATAGATTTCCTTCTGCCTATAGTTGATTTCATAATATACGCCCAATACATACCGGCACACATGCTCTGGCAAATTATGATCCCACGCCCACACATCATCAAACGAATCTTTCGTAAGAGCAATAAGCCGTTCACGGTCTTTTTGTTTCTCCGCTGACGGAGCATTGGATTTTTTCATTTCAATGGCGATTAGGTTGTCTTGGTCTACATTTTCACCTCTGCTGTGAAGGATTAAATCACAATTTATGGGGATTATTTCTTCTTGCTGCCCTCGGATGGTTTTTCGAATGGTCTTGATACCACCCGCATTTCTGTTATACTCCACATCCGCGTAATATCCCGAATAAGAGTCATCTTCCTTGATGATATCGTGGATATGTAGCATCAGCGCACCACACAATGTCCGTTCAGCGACCTCGGTTCTAAATAAGCTATGTTCGGCCTGCAAGAACGCAAGGTTTGCTTCTTCAAACAGAGAAACCAGTTCGTCATAAGTTTTCATTACGTTCCCTCTATTTGAGACTTCAGCGAATCAAATTCCGTCTTCCTTTTCCCATGTTCCAATCGCAAAAACGCAAGCAAACTCATTTGATATATCTAATACTTGGTTCATAAAAGAGGGCGTAGAGTCGAGAATGCTCAGTTTCTGGCTCAACTCCGCCAGAGCGTAATGCTTGGGCTAAATTCTTTCTCATAATTATGTTGCCTCATTCTACCGAGGCTTGTCCGTTCATAAGCATTGGGAGCAGCCAGTCACGGAGCTTAATTAGTTCTCGGTTTTCTTTTTGGCACTGACCAATTTTTTCGTGAATAGGCGCAACAATTTCCGAGAATGCCTGAACAATCTTAGCAGGTGGCAAAACAATTCTACTCTGCTCCAAATGATCAGTCGTAATGTGTCCCATTGTTGTTTTTCTTGCTTCTGCCATCTTCACAAAGTTAATGACGTATGCCGAAAACTGATGATAGACATACTCTTTCGCAAATCCGTTGATAGGCAAAACTTTAAAAATATGCTGGTTAAGTCCTGCATTACCGCCAAACCAATACATAACTTCCAACGTGGCTGACCAAGAAAATAAGATGTCCCCATCAAATATTTTGTGCTTTTCCGGGATATTTACGGAAACCAGTTCGGTTTCTTCGGTAATTCCTTCGTGCATTTCTTTGATTTTCACGACTGGCAATGCCTTTTCGTTTTCTTTTGGTCTATGCTTCTGACAAGCTAATCCATTGATAGGATCGGCAATAGCATACAAATTGCCGATATCCCATCCCTTGGGAATTTCTCGCTTGAGTTGTTCATTCCACTCCATTTCACCACCGGAGGAACGATAGGGTTTTCCCACTGCATTCGGGAAATCAAACTGCGTAAACCAGTAGTCGTAGAGTGTTTTGGCCATGGCTTCCAACTCCACACAAACAGAAAAATTATTTTCGATTTTTCCGTTCAGCGCAACAATCGTTTTTGCAATTTTCTCTTGTTCCGTTATATCCGGCAGGAAAATTAACATTTCCTCTGCAGAGTGAACATTGAAGTGCTGCTGAATAGCCCCCACCTTGTTATTCTGGATTTGCCGCTGACCCCAAAAATTGATATATGCAGCCAAATAGTGCGGATTAACAAGTTCTGTATTTGGGTGAACAATAACAACATCAGAGCAGTTACAACCGTCATACTCAGCTGGGACTACGCAACATGTGCCAGGAATTCCGGTTCGGACAATTACAACATCACCTTTATGCAAAATCGACTTGGAGAGGCTATTTGAAAACTCGGCAGAAACATATTTCATATCATCGCTTATGATTTTGAAAGGCTTGATATTAAGTGAGCGAAGGAATGGAATGCCTTCGTCTTCATAGTGCTTCGCCATCGTTCCAACAAATCCTACGGTCAATTCTGCAATGCTTGACAGTTTGACGAATTTACTCATATCGCACCCGCCCCAGCTGCGTCTTAATCTCGCTTTCTAAGCGGCAACTTTCTGCAAACATTTCATCTAATCGCGCAGTAAATCCGGTCATCTTCTCGGCAAATTCTTCCGGCGTCAGCTCCACATATTCGATCTTGACTTCAAAATACTGACCGGCAGAAAAGGAGAGCTTCTTTCCCTCAATATCAGCATAGCTGACAGTTACACAGAAATCGTCCTCAGCCTTTCCGGCATTAAAGGTTTTGATGATATGCGTGATCTCATCAACGCTCAACACAGTACGCTGATTTTTGCCATCGACCTTTTCTTTCGTCCCCAGTTTGGATGCATCCATCAGAATCACATTTCCGTCTTTGTTTTCTCGGTCGATGAACAAAATGGACACATTGGTACCGGTGGTGGCAAAAATGTTGGAGGGCATAGAAATAACGCCCCGAAGCATCCGTTCTTTCACCAGATGCTCCCGGATCTTCTTCTGGATACCGGAACCAGCGGTCAGAAAGCCTGTAGGAACGACCACTGCCGCTTTGCCTTTGGGGCCAAGGAAATAGATGATATGCTGCAGGAACATCAGATAAATCGCCATCTTATCCTTGTCCTTGTTGGGAATGTTCGGAACGCCTGCCCAGAAACGTTTCTTATAATTATCGCCAGCCAATGTATCCCTACTGTCAGAGAAGTCCATGTTAAAAGGCGGATTGCTGACAATATAGTCAAAAGTGGCAAGCCCGTCGCCTTTGGCGTTTTTGTGATAAGGCCGCAACAAAGTATCGTCATGTACGACATTGGGCAGCGAGTGGACGAGATTGTTGAGAATCAGGTTCAAGCGCAGGAACTCGTTGGACTTCTGGGATATATCCTGGGTATAGATGGTGCAGTTGCTTTCGCCGATTTCGTGGGCCAACGCCAGCACCAGTGTGCCGGAGCCTGCGGCTGGGTCATACACCGTCACATTCTTTACACCGTTAGGCACCATGATTTTTGCAATGATGCTGGCGATGGAATGTGGCGTATAGTATTCGGCGTACTTACCGAAATCCTTATTGTAGTCCTTGATCAGATACTCGAATATTTGAGCAAAGAAATCGTACTTCTGCTCAAACACACTATCGAAGCTGCATTCAGCAATCTTGTCGATGATAGCACGGCAGAAATCGTCCTTCTTCTCAGCCTCAATCACATGCTGGGAGATACCGCTGAACAAGCGCATGTTGGACTGGCCGCCAGTCCGGACAGAAAAGATATCAATGTTGTATGTAGCAATATCCAGCAGAGTATCATCAAAGACCGTATGAAAATTTTCTTCATTTTTTCGGTTGAACAGGTAAGAGATAAAGTGAGTCTGCTTCAGTTTTGCAGTATCCGGGCCAAAACCAAGCAGGAACAGTTCATAGTCATCATCGGTCATCTGGGCGAGTTGCTTTTCGGCATCTGCCGGGGACAGCTTTGCCAGCGCAGGCTCTACTCGCTTCGCTTCGAAAAGGAACTTGTCGTTGAGAAACTTGTAAAGGAAAACCTCAGTGATGATTTTGTATTCGCTGGAGGCATTGCCCAAACCGAAATTGGTACATACAGCCTTCAGGCTATCGATCATCTGCTTGGTTTGCAGAGTAATATTGGAATCCATTATGATGCAAAATTCCTTTCCGTAAAGTATTCGTTGGAAATACAGGTGCCGATATACTTGATTTGCGCAGCAGAGTATTTCAAATGCTGGGCGTCAAGCTCCTGCTTAATCATCGGGAACATGCCCTGCATGAAGTAAGGCTCATTGTCCATCAAGTGACTATTGGAAAGCACTTGGGAATCCACCCGGTGCTTCAGGTGCGTAAGGACCTGATGCAGTACGACATCCCCAGCAATGGGAGGCGGCGTTTCACGCAGGCGTTTATGGGTACGCATAAATTTCACATCGCCATCGTATTTGGCAGCCAGCATCTGGTCAGCAAGATTCTTTTGCTCGGCCAGCTTGCGGATGCGCTCTAAGGCTTCGATATCCGCTGTCATTTCGTCAGCGGTCAATTCCTCGATATTCTTCTTAGCCAGCAAACGCTGCAGTTCTTCCAGTAGTGTGATGTACTCAGGGTCTTTTGGGTCGAGCGTATGCAGAACGGCCTTGCGGGTCCGATTGAGGGTATCCTGATATTTATCAGCAATCACCAGTTCTTTCTCGGAAACCTTGCGGAAATGGAACTCAATTTCGTCCATAGCAAGGTTCAGAATAGCGCTCATATCCTGGGCTTCTTCAAGGAGCTTCTTCTGGTTAATAAGTGCAATTCTATTGCAGACCTCGCTATAAAGGGCACTGATGTTGTTCAGGTCAAATTGGTCAGCCAGTTCGTCATAGCCGAACAGTTTTGCAACATTGAACAATTCTTTATACAGTTCTAATGCACGGCGGAGCTGTATGAGATCCTGTTTATCGTCTATGGCAGAAATCTGCTGTGAGAACACCTCCGCATTTCCAGTATCATACAGGAACAGTACGTCCTTAATGTCCTGCAAGTCTGCTTCAATTGTCTCCGGGGATTTGAAGATGTTATCATACTGCTTGAACTCATCGCCCAGTTCGGCCTGAAGCTCATCGAAATATGCTTTATTGGTCTTATCAAATTCCGCACGGATATCCGCAAAATCGACCACATAACCGTATCGATAATTCTTGTAGGGCCGGTTAACCCGGGTCAAGGCCTGTAACAGATTGTGGTCTTTGATCACACGTCCCAAGTAGAGTTTCTTCAGCCGAGGAGCATCAAAGCCAGTCAGCAACATGTTGTAGACCACGAGAAAGTCAATCGTGCCTTTTTTGAAGGCGTCTATATTGTCTTTTCGGGTCTCTTTGTCGTCTGCATCATGCAAAATCAATGCCGCAGAATAGGGATAGGATTTTAACTCTTCAAAAATCGCACGCGCCTGCTCGGAAGAATCGCAGACGATCATACCACCGATGGATTCATCGTTCATGGCGATACGGCTCTTGCGGAAATCGTCCGTAATATACTCGACCAAGGCAGAAACATATTTCGGATGCGCGTACATCTCTTTCTTATCGAGAGAGCCTTTGAGCATCTCAATTTCTTCCAATGCTTTTTGCAGCTTTTTCTTATAGGTAGTTTCAATGCCTTCGCGAATCAACTTGAGAGTATATCCATCAGCAATAGAGCGATTGTAGTAATATTTGTGGATATAATTACCGAACACAGACTTGGAATCATATTTTTTGCCTGCAATCGGCTTTCCGTCATCATCGTAAATCGTACCAATCAGTGGCGTGCCAGTCAATGCGATCATAACCGCTTCTCGGTCGGAGGAAAGTAGATTGGCAAGGAAGGATCCGGTAGGTTTATAGCTGCGGTGGGCTTCATCCAAGAAATAGATGCGCTGTACATTTACTGCATAGTCGGACTGTTTCGCAATGGATTCCTTGGAGAACTTCTGAATATTGACCACCGTGATCGTAGGTTTGCCGGTGTTGTTGACTGTTCCGGTGGAATGGATGTTTTTGATGAAGTCTTCCTTGGAATTGATTTCCTCTACATGAAGTCCACGAGCACGGAACTCATTGGCTGCCTGTGTCAATAGGTCAAGACGGTCTACGATGAAATAGAATTTTGCAATCGTTCCATGCTTCTGATAGTAGTCAGTCAGATAACGGACATTGTAATAGGCAAGCGCTGTTTTACCACTGCCCTGGGTATGCCAAATGATGCCGTTTTTTACCCCGGCATTCAATTTGTTTTCGATTGCTTTAGTAGCAAAGAACTGTGGATACCGCATCAGATGTTTTTCCAGATGGGTGATACCATTTTCATCTGTCCGTTCTACATAAGCGATTGCATATTTCAAGAAAGTTAGAATACGCTCAAACGAAAAAAGCGAAGTGATAATTCTATTGGTAGGCGAAACTGGGGAACTATTTGTTACATACTCCGGGCTATACTTGATGCTACTCAGATTGTTATCGGTCAGAATGAAATTTTCAACCGCCTCATCCTTCTCTGGCACGGAAGTCAAGAGCTTTTCGTCTTCCTCTCGGAAATGACTAAAAAACAGCTTCTCATAGCTGATGGTGGAGTAGAATGCTCCTTCCAGAGGGATGGCTTCGGTGTCATCATATTCGCTATTATTGGAGAACACCATGATCTGAGTCAAGTTGATAAACCGTCTAAACTTCTTATTCTTAACCCGCATCAACATGCGATCATATTCGGCCTTGATGCCGCCCTTGTTGTTAGGCTTTTTTACTTCGATAAAAGCCAAAGGAATACCATTGATAAGTGGAGTGATATCAGGGCGAAATTCATCAGAACCATTCTTGCAATTCATCTCTGTGACCACATGATAAGAGTTGACTGTCCCTCCGAAATCTTCAAAATCAATCAGTTTCAAGCCGTTGTATCCATTGATGAGAACTGAATAAAACTCCCTGCCCAAATCATCGTTTTCCAGCATTGCTTTCAAAGCATTGACAATTTTCTGGACATCTGTGGTAGTCAAGGAAGTAGCATTGATCCGATTGATTGCATCACAAAAAACATCGACCAAAATGTTGGTATCGTCGTCGATGACTCCTTCATATTTTCTCAGAGAGATGTATTTATATCCCAGACGAGTGAAATGCACCAATGCAGGAATTTTGACTCGAGAGTTTTCATTGTGCGGCATTGTGCAATCCTCCTTTGTGGCAGAATTAGTTTTTTCCTTATGATTTCAACTTATAAATGCGGTTTCGATTGCCGCCCTCTGTAACAATCGTTCCCTCAACGATCATCTCGCTGAGTATCCGTCTTGCTCTTGCGTCTTTAACGCCGAGCATATCGGAAATATCTGAGCATTTTGCAGAAGCATGATCTGTAAGATATTCAAGGATGGCGATTTTTTGTGAGGCGGTTTTTGTACCTTTATCGCCATTCTTTATCGCTACTTTTTTATCGCTACTTTCTTTTTTGAGTAGCGATAATGATAGAATAATTCTGTCCGGTTCAGAGAGCTCCACGATAACTGGCTCTTTCCACCCCTGCTCACGCCAGACACAGAATATATTCGGAATACCACTTCCAGCACGCTCACCAATATCGATCAGGTTGAACATCTTCAGCATGGTTCCGTTGCGGGGGTCAGAGACACCGCCGCTCTTTGCTGCGTCGATTTCGATACGGAACCCGCCGGGATTGGCCATGGTGATGCTGTCCCGCTTTTTGATGATGACCAGCCCCTGCCTGCCGTAATAATCAGCATTGACCAAACAGTTGGCCAGCGCTTCGCGCAGTGCCTGATGCACCGTAGTATCATCCACCCGAACGCCCCCGTCCATCTTAAACGGCACCTTGATGTCCTGGATCAGCTTGTTATAGACGCGGAAATAGAAGTCATACACATTACCGCTCCAGTCACCGGAAGACGAAATGATACGATCTGTCCAACGGGTATCAGCATCATACTGTTCTTGGTAATCCAGAAAGTAAGCGTTGAATTCCCGCACAATATCGTACTCGTTGCCAAACATGAGAAGTCCTGCGGAGGTAGGATGCTTCTTTCCGTCAGGGCCGATGCCCACAGCACCCAGCTTCAGGAGGAAATCTTCATCCTCCAAAGCTTCCCTCACATGGCCGGGTCGAGAAAGGCGCATTCTCTGACGGTAGCTGCGGATGCTCTCCTGGTTGAACACCGTCAAGTCCATTTCGTTCAGAACCAGCATATCCTGCGTCTTTACCGATGCGTCGCGCACCATAGCCTGATATTCCTCCTTGGTGCAGCGATAGTCGCCCTCACCGTTACGGCGGTAGG
>ERZ772875.3339-NODE-3339-length-9998-cov-3.039324_pt1 | contig 9998 bp, 8 predicted proteins | sample MGYA00580585_ERZ772875 | MGnify/ENA primary metagenome ERZ772875 (study PRJEB29015, sample SAMEA2737736) | human gut metagenome | biome: human gut; feature: human-associated habitat; material: faeces | place: China | collected 2012 ... | reverse complement strand
CCAGCTGCTCCGAAAAGGCGCTCGCGCTTCCAGCTGCCAGTCCCATGCGGAAGGCGTGTTCATAATCTCCGCTCTCCCCGTATCCGGCCAGGAAACCGGCTACCATCGAATCTCCGGCTCCGACACCATTTTTCAAGGTTCCCTTCGGTGCTTCCGCCGCATAGACGCTTCCATCCTCCGCCAGAAGAACCGCGCCCTTGCCTGCCATCGAAACCAGCACGTTGACCGCACCTTTTTCCTGCAGCTTCTTCGCATACGGAACAACTTCCTCCCGCTCCGAGAGCTTCACGCCGAAAATGTCTCCCAGTTCATGATTGTTCGGTTTGATTAAAAATGGATGGTGTCCCAGCACATTGAGCAGCAGATCCTTGGTCGCGTCCACAACAATCCGGACGTCCCTGCCATCCAGGCGCTCCATAATCTTCTGATAAATATCATCCGGCATCGACGCTGGAATACTTCCAGCCAGCACCAACGTATCATCCGCCCCCAGCCGGTCAAGCTGGGTCATCAGCGCATCCACCGCTTCCCGCGGAATCTTCGGTCCCCGACCGTTGATCTCAGTCCCGTCGATGGATTTCAGCTTCAGGTTGATGCGGGAGACTCCCTCATCCAGGGAAATAAACTCGGCTTTCACGCCCAGCTGCTCCACTTCCTTCCGAACCTCCTCGCCGACAAACCCGGCAGTAAAACCAAACGCCGTATTGGCAATTCCAAGGTTTTGAAGGACCGTCGAAACATTGATTCCCTTTCCGCCCGGAAGCAAAAGCTCCGAATCCGTCCGGTTGGTCAGTCCGAGCTTAAAATCGCTCACTGACACAATATAATCTAACGATGGATTAAAGGTTACCGTATAAATCATAAGCCTTCATTCCTTTCTTATCTTGATTGATTCTAACTGTATTATAAAATCATTTTCATTCAAAATCAATCAAACTTATTCACAAACATGCTGCCTCTTTTTGGGTTATATTGCACAATTTTGATTTTTTATGATTGTTTTTGATTGATTGTTTCGTGTGAATTCCGGTGAAACGATTGCTGTCACTGATGGAATAGTGTTTCCAAAAACATCATTTTTACTCAGTTTCATCTCCTCTTCTAATCGTAAAATCCCCCTTTGTTGACAAGGATTTTCCTATTTGCTATAGTAAATGAAGAATTTTGTAATATCTTTGTAATATTTCCAAGATGTTTTTATATCAGAAAGGATATACGATATGAACGATTCCCCTTTGAAACCTGCTTCTTCCAGGCGCAAAAAAATGGATAAAACAATGATGGCGATCTATTTCCTGATCCTTTTTATTGTGGTCGGGGCGGCTCTGCTGGCATTTCTATGCCTCTCTAAACCTTCTGATAAGAAGAACAAAGCAGGCTCTGATCCTTCCATCGCTTCTTCCAGCACCTTAAAAAACAGTCATCAGACCGGCACCGATGCTAAAAGTACGGCGAAAGCCAAAATCAAAGAAGAAAAGCCGGTCGATCCGTATGAAAATCTCGCGGTCGCCAATGTGGATGATGCGCTGAACCTGAGAGAAAAACCAGATACAGATGCCAAGGTACTCGGCACCTGCTTCCGCGGAGGCGGCGGTACCATTTTAAAACGCAAAAATGGCTGGACAAAAATCCGCTCCGGTGGGCTGGAGGGATGGCTCAAGGACGATTATCTTGTATTTGGCGATGATATCAAGCCGCTCGCCAAAGAGCTTGGTCTCTATATCGCTACCGTCAGCACACAGACACTCCATGTACGTGAGGAAGCCAGCACGGATTCTGCCATCGTCGGTCTGGCTGCCGCGGAAGACTACTATCCTGTACTGAGTCAGGAAACTGGATGGGTCAAAATCCAGCTTTCTGTTGACACCTCCGGTTACGTTTCTTCTGATTATGTCACAATCAGCGTTAAGCCAGGACGCGCAATCAGCATTGAGGCTGAGATGGCAGCGCTGGAGGCGGCACGGCAGGCTGCTGAAGAAGCTGAGCAGGCATCCAGAGCCGCCGAGGAGGCCCAGATTGCAGCCGCAAAATCGCAGGCAGAAGCAAACGCGGCTAAAGGTTCCTCCCAGACTTCGGGAAAATCTGGAAATTCTGGAAGCTCTTCGAAAAAGAGCACGGCTGCACCAGCCGCTAAATCATCCTACGTGATCTCCGCCTCCGAGAGCGACGTTTATCTGCTCTCCGCCTGCCTCACGATGGAAGCCAACGGCGGATCCTATGAAAGCTATCTGGCAGTCGGAAGTCTGATCGTCAACCGCGTCAAATCTGGCAAATGGGGCAAATCCATCTCCAGCGTCATCTACGCGGACGGACAGTTCCCAGGCGCGACCTCCGGCCTGCTTGACAAATATCTCGATAGAGGACCGTCCTCTACTGCCACCAAGGCGGCAAAGGCAGCGCTCGCCGGGGCGAATCAGATAGGCGACTACCTTTATTTTACCTCGACCAAATCAGCAAACTACGACAGCTACTCCAGCTATCAGGTGGTTGGTGGGAATTGTTTCTATAAAAAATAAAAGGCTAAAAAAGGCGGATTTAAACGCATTACATTAAACCTCATATACATTCCCATCGCCTTATGATATGATAATCATATCAGCAAAACATACAGGCAGAGGACACCTACTGTCCATACCTTATTGATAGGTACTCTCGGAGTCTTTCCTGCAAATCATCTCACAACATTAAGCACAGAAAGCTTCCGGGAGTCCATTGATTACAAATGGAGGAAATATGAGAAAATCAATTTATACCTTGATGGTTTCCACTCTCATCGCAGCCGCCAGCATGACCGCCTGCTCCAGCCAGCCGTCTGAAACAACCACGGCTGAAACAACTGCTGCTGAATCCACACAGGAAAACGATACATCAGCAGAAAGCAACGATGCCAGCGAAACAACTACTGCCGGAGAAAAAGAAACCGCCCAGACAACGGATGCAGATCATGCAGAAGACGAGACTCTGAGCGAAAAAGAAATCACAGAACTTTACCGTGGTTTTGCCAGATCCCTTCAAAGCATCATCGCCAATAAAAATATGAACGATTTAGCCGAGCTGCTTGTCTATCCGTCCTACATCGGCATCGATGACGGGATTGTCGTAAATAACAGAACTGAATTTATGGCTCTCGACGCAGACAAGGTATTTACCGACGCGCTGATTGAGGCAGTCAAGACAGCCGATGTTTCTTCCACCGAACTGACCAAGGCAGGTTTCATCGTAGGCGATCCATCCGGTAAACCGGCAGTTACCTTTGGTCTGGACAAAGAGGGATCTATCGGTATCACAGCTATTAACTACTAATCAGAGATAAAATAGTGAAAAAGAGCGCCGCAACACTCACAAACCGGCTTTCCATTTCTGGTAAAACTGCTCCATGAGTGCCGCAGCGCTCTTTTCTATGTTACAGCCAGACAACTGCATCCATCAATCCGGCTGACTGCTTCTTCTACATTATCCTTCAATCGCAATATATTTTTTCTGCTCGACTTCCGGTTTTGCTTCTTTCTTCGGAACAAAAATCTTCAAAATACCATGCTTAAATTCCGCCTTGATATCTTCCTCGGTTATATCATCACCGACATAGAAGCTTCTCGCACAGGAACCTGCGTAACGCTCTCTGCGGATGTAACGACCGGACTTTTTCTCCTTCTCGTCCTCATCCAGTCCCTTCGCAGCCTGAATCGTCAGATTACCATCTTCCAGGGAAATCGAAATCTCTTCTTTCTTAAATCCCGGCAGATCCATCTCCAGCTCATAGCCATCTTCCATTTCCTTGATATCGGTCTTCATCAGGTTCTGTCCATGGCGTCCATACAGCTTTTTCTCTATCTTCTGTCCGGCTTTATCATCATAAAACGGAAAATCATTAAAGAAATCATCAAACAAATTTTCTCCAAAAATACTCGGCATTAACATAAGTCATCTCTCCTTTTCTAACTTCATTTCATTATGTTTATTTACCAACATTTTCGGAACCGGGACGGTCTGGGAACTTTTCTTTTCTTCCTCTTCCTTCGTTCTGGCTATGTTATAGCACTTCTTATTAGCACTGTCAAGAGGCGAGTGCTAATTTTTTTGTGAAGAATTTGTGAACGCTACGAGCCATGCACATTTACGTGAAAGGGGCTGTGAAATAAGTCCCTAAAAGAAATAGAGGATGCGGCACCTGCCACTGAATCTATCGCTGCACCTGCCTCCAATTATCAAAAAAGTAAATCATGAACGCTCCGTTCACTGCAGACATTTTACGCAGACTGACTGGGGCAATATCAAGAACTACGATTTATGTATCAAATCCAACGACTACGGCGCACCTGAAACAGCCCAGATTATTGCAGATCTGTTCCGGAAGAAAATGCATCTTTAATCGTATTCTTATTTCAAAGAAACTTCCTTAACCGTGTTCTCATCCGATTCTTTCCATACACAGCACAAACGAGACACTTTGCATCCCTGTTTTATCAGGGATTGCAGTTCTTACATGGTTCATATCCATCTGCAATCACTTCATCGCGCGTACCGGTAAATTCCTGCCGGTTTGCCGCCTTCATCTGGGTGACAGATGTGCAGCTTGGAAGGTGAAATTTTTTCGAGTTGGTATTGAGAATGTAGGTCTGAACCGTCGCGCTGCTTCCAGAGGATCCAGCGCCGCCTCCCGACGAACCAGCTGCTCCCGATCCAGCCGATTGATTCTGGCTGCTGCCATTTCCAGCCGTTCCCTGTCCAGCTGTGCTTCCCGCACTTCCAGAACCGTCCGCCCAGCTTTCTCCTGTCGCATAATCGATCGCAATACCCGGCTGGACATTATAGACGTACACGCAGAACAGCACTCCCTCGCCCTGATCCTCGACGGATTCCGCCTCCATCAGGACGCCGGAGGCAACCAGATTATTGCCCTCAAAAACCGGTGTCACGCGGTACATGACATGGTTTCCGGTTTCTTTCACGTAATCGGCTGTCAGATTTTCAAATGGCAGCATTCCCTGTACGTTCAGATAGCGGGTTCCGGTAATCAGGTTTTTGACATTGGCATTCTCCGCCGTGAGCTGGTAGCCGATCAGATGACAGCGGTTATAGAGATACTTTCCATCCACATTGTCATACTTCGCCGTATGCCAGCCCGTCGGCTTGACTTCCCCGATCGAGCCGCGCTTCTCCGTCGGCATCGTGTCCTGAGAAACCGAAGCATATGCCACGCCGCAGCGCCCCAGGCTGTCCAGATCACTGTAACTCTCAAATGATACATCCGTCAGATCCGCATCAGTAAAATACGGCACATTTCCATTGACTGCCACATACGGCTGACCGGAATATGCCGGTACATCCGCTAGGTTAAATGACGTTCCCGAAGCAGAAGATACACGGTTTCCACCATTTTCTGACGATGACACCGCCTGCGAATCTCCGTCCGCACTTTCCGCCTGATTTTCCTCCGCGCTGACACTTCCGTTTCCATTCAGACTTTCCTCTGGAATCTCCTGCGCACACGCTGAAACAGACAGCATCGCCGCTGCAGCCAGCCCCAGAAGCCACATTTTCAATTTTCTCATATGAATTTCTGCCTTTCCGTTTAAGCCTATCCCTTTCAGAGCCATGTAGATTTGCGCGTTCTGGCGCCTGATTTTCAGGTGCAGAACCGGCTCTTTTTTATATTTGACTTGTTTTTTATGTTTTTCTTACTCTTTTATATTGTACTTACTTTTTATGCATATTTTTTACCTGCGCACATACCGCTCTTCTGTGATTTTCTCATGCGAGGAACCCGCATATTCCTGCGTTTCTGCCAGCTTCCAGCTGCCCAGATCCATCTTAAAATACATATCTGCCGGATAATCCCGGTTCCAATGACAAAGAATCACTTCTTCGATCCGGCTCTCATACGGAACAACATCCTTGTCCTCGACAAAACAGTACTCTCCCGGCCCCGCCTTTTCCAAAAACGCTTCATCTGCCTGAATCTGCCCGGATTGCCCCAGTTGCCCGGATTGTTCCTGTTCTTTCGGCATATTTCCATTCACCTGTAAAAACTGTTTCTGGCTGTATGCATTCATCCACAGTTTTTTCCCACCTGTCAGCTCCAGAATACGCTTTCTAAGCACGCGGTCCTGGCTCTGCCGTCTGTGATTGAACATCATGCCGTTCTGATTATCCACACATACAATTATCTTCATCTCTCTTTTTCTCCCCTTTTCTATCTGCTGTACGCTTCATGTTTCCCAAGGAATCAAAGCAAGCGTCAGCTCCTCCATCCAAGTCCGCAGATTGGGACGCCTGACTGCCAGCGTGTTGACAATCACCGATCGTACACGCACCGGCATCGTTTCTCCTTCTTTTACCAGCCTGCTCACATCGTTTATGACATAAAAATTGCCATTCTCATATCCCAGATACATCATCACATGTCCCGGAAAATATAGAAGTGTGCCCGGTTCTAATACTTTTAAAATCTGCTTTTTTTCTGAGCAGCGCCGCCCCGCCAGCTCTATTTTTCGAACTGGCATCTGCAACTGCCCGGTCGTATTGCGAGGCAGGATCCATCCAAAACAGCGGTACACCTCCCGGATATAGGAAGAACAATCCCGGCTTTCCAGCATTCCGCCCCAGCCGTAGCGGTCTCCCAGACACTTGAACGCCTGTTTAATAATCTCCTCATTTGTCAAGCTCAAATATCCCACCGATACGTCCCGGCTCATCGGAATCAATCCTTTTTGCCGGAAGAAACTGCCATCCGGAGCGCGGCATGGAAACCAGACGATGTAATTATTCCAAGACAGTCTGTTCTGTACCCTCTGTTCTGCCTGTGCTTCTGTTGTCTCTATTACCGCTCCTGTCCCTTTTATTCTGTTTGTTTCTATTGTTTCTTTTATCTCTGGAATTCCTTCTTCCACGCACAATTCTAACACCGTCCCCATCCGAAGCCGGTACGCACTGGTTCCCGGATAGACTGCACTTGCTTCCAGCCAGACCATATCCCCTGTCACTACTAACGGATGGATCGGAAATGCCGCCATCAGCCATTCCGCCCGGTTCCGACAGACTGCCACCGACTCTGCCGATATCCAGCCCTCGCTGCATTCATTCCGGACATACAGATAACCCTCCTCCTGCACCGAACCCAAAATCAAAAGCGGTTCCCCGACCATACAGAGACAAAGTGCTGCCTCATCCCACTCCGGATCGGATGGATCCTCCTCATCGGCTAAAAAAGTCTCCATCGGAAACTGTTTGATCACCCCCTGTGAAGTCGCGATTCCATATTTGATATGAACATTTTTATCCACGGAATTTTGAGCATCACGCACAGTCCAATTTATCCCCTGTATCCCAAATGATAAGAAATTTCCACACCATTTATCATAAACAACTCTCTCTTCTTTGGCAAAGGCTTCATTTTTCAAATCATGCATTTCCGTTCCAGATGTCCGTAAAATCCGTGCATTCAAATTTTCAATTTCTTCCGGCGTCATTTTTACTGTTCCTGACGCATTTCCTGTGTCAATCCAATGTTCTGCCTGGCATTGTTCCTCCGAAACATCTGGTGCGAATGATAAAAAAGACGATCTCATATGAACTAATCCAAAACAGCCTGCTTAATTTTCGTATCTTTTATATGATGCATCTTCCTTTTTTATACACAATAAGGAATCGGCAGCACCCCCAGCTGGCGCCTCGTCGTTTCCGAAAGTGCCCCCAGCTGACTGACCAGCAAATCCATCCGATCCTCGCCGTCCATGGCATATCCACTCTAACTCACATTACTTATACTCAATCACATACCAAATCCAGAACTACCTCTTACATCTCACATTCCCACAAAAGGCATCTGCTTCCACGATTGAGTCCCCAGATTTAGTAATTCTCCGCATGAACCTCGAAATAAGCCTGCGGATGCGCGCATACCGGACAAACTTCCGGTGCTTTCTCGCCTACTACAATATGACCGCAGTTGCGGCATTCCCATACCTTCACTTCGCTCTTCTTAAATACTTCCTGCGCTTCCACATTGTGAAGCAGGGCACGGTAGCGCTCTTCATGATGTTTTTCGATCTCCGCTACCATACGGAATTTCACTGCCAGCTCCGGAAAGCCCTCTTCCTCAGCCGTCTTGGCAAATCCATCATACATATCTGTCCACTCATAGTTCTCGCCGTCTGCAGCAGATGCCAGATTCTCTGCGGTATTTCCCAGACCGTCTAATTCCTTAAACCACATCTTTGCGTGTTCTTTCTCATTGTCTGCGGTCTTTAAAAAAAGGGCGGAAATCTGCTCAAATCCCTCTTTTTTTGCCTTGGATGCAAAATAGGTATATTTATTTCTCGCCTCTGATTCGCCGGAAAAAGCCTCCCTCAGGTTCTTTTCCGTCTGGGTTCCTGCATATTTGTTAGCCATTGCGTTGTCCTCCTTTTAATTGCATGAAAACAGATCATCTTTTCTTTCTATTATAGCACGATTGAATGTTTTTAATATGTTTTTCAAAAGCATTTTTTTCCAACATCCAGACAAAAACAGGGATATCAGACGTTCAAATCTGATATCCCCGTTTCTTTTCTAAATAGGAATCTACTACCTACCGCTTCCCCTACGCCTCATCAATCGCATGCCCGATATCATGGCGCATATATTTGTTAGCAAAATCGATCCACTCGGTCGCCTTGTATGCATTGGCGCGCGCCTCTTTCAGGTCTTTGCCCTTTGCAGTAACGCCCAGCACTCGACCGCCGTTTGTCACGATGTCGCCGTCCTCATCAAACTTCGTGCCCGCGTGGAATACATAGTATCCGTCTGCGTCCTTGAACTTCTCCAGACCGTGAATCTTGAAGCCCTTTTCATATTTCACCGGATAACCATCCGACGCCAGAACAACACAGACTGCCGCATTGTCCTCAAATTCCAGCTGGATCTGATCCAGGGTTCCGTCGATACATGCCTCAAAGACTTCCACGATATCGTTCTTCATGCGCGGCAGGACAACCTGTGTCTCTGGATCGCCGAAACGCGCATTGTATTCCAGCACCTTCGGACCATCTTCGGTCAGCATCAGACCGAAGAAAATGATGCCCTTGAAGGTACGTCCTTCCTTCTTCATCGCGTCAACCGACGGCTGATAGATGTACTTTTTGCAGAATTCGTCTACTTCTTTTGTGTAGAACGGGCTTGGCGAGAAGGTTCCCATACCGCCTGTATTTAAGCCCTGATCGCCGTCCAGCGCCCGCTTGTGATCCTGGGAGGAGGTCATAATGCGGATCGTATCGCCATCGACGAAGGAAAGGACAGAAACCTCGCGTCCTGTCATGAACTCCTCGATGACCATCTGATTGCCGGCAGAACCAAACTTCTTGTCCTCCATGATCTCCTTGACGCCTGCCTGTGCTTCTTCCAGCGTATTGCAGATCAGAACACCTTTTCCAAGTGCCAGACCATCTGCTTTCAAAACGATCGGCATCTTAGCGGTCTGTAAGTATTCCAGCGCCTTGTGCGGATCGGTAAAAGTCTCATAGGCTGCGGTCGGAATGTTGTATTTCTTCATCAGATCTTTGGAAAAGGCTTTGGAGCCCTCGATAATGGCTGCATTCTTACGCGGTCCGAATACTCTCAGTCCTTCTGCCTCAAAAACATCCACAATACCGCCCACCAGCGGATCATCCATGCCGATCACCGTCAGATCAATGGCTTTTTCCTTTGCAAAGGCAACCAGCTTATCAAATTCCATGGCACCGATCGGTACACATTCTGCAACTTCTTCAATACCGGCATTGCCCGGTGCACAGTAAACTTTATCTACAAGAGGACTTTCTGCGACCTTCCATGCGATGGCATGCTCTCTTCCACCGCCGCCAACGATTAATACTTTCATTCTGCTCATCCTTTCTTTCATATCATGTAACTGTTCAGAGCCAAGCAAAATTTCAAAAAACAGGTATAAAATGCTTGCATTTTTAAGACTGTTTTTGAAATTTTATTTGGCGGATACGCCACACCGACGAAATGCGTAGCAT
>ERZ772875.3334-NODE-3334-length-10009-cov-9.402049_pt1 | contig 10009 bp, 7 predicted proteins | sample MGYA00580585_ERZ772875 | MGnify/ENA primary metagenome ERZ772875 (study PRJEB29015, sample SAMEA2737736) | human gut metagenome | biome: human gut; feature: human-associated habitat; material: faeces | place: China | collected 2012 ... | reverse complement strand
GGTCAGGTCGCCTTCCGGGAGGCCGATACGTTCCACGATGCCTTTTGCGAGCAGTTTGCTCGACGCGTCCTCCATGTCGATCACCTGATATTTGATCGAAGAGGAGCCGCAGTTTAAAACCAGAATTACCATAACTTCTATTTTAAGTTTTTATGTTTTTTCTTCGTCGTTGCGCTTCCGGGCGGTGTTGTCGCCGCCTTCGGCGTCGTTTACAAGCCTGACCCCACCCCGGCCCTCCCTCGGGGAGGGAGATGGCGTACGTTTCATTCGCTTTAGGGCTGCAATCCGTTTGTTTATGTTTTTTCTTCGTCGTTGTGCTTCCGGGCGGTGTTGTCGCCGCCTTTGGCGTCGTTTACAAGCCTGACCCGGGCAAATTCAGCCATCTAATTCGCGGCGTTCCGCCGCGTATCCAATTCTAACCCTCCCCTAAATCCCCTCCTCGGAGGGGGCTTGTCGCAGCGCGACCGGGATTTCAGCCGGGATTTAACCGGGTTGCAGGTTATTTTTAATTCTTAATTTTTCATTTTTAATTGCGTGCAATTTGCGCTCCGATCCACATGCCCAGTGCGGCGAAGGCGATGCAGACCGCGACGCTCAACGCAATGTAGGCCGTCGCAGGCCCGTAGTCTCCGGCACGCAGCAACCGCACGGCATCGGCCGAAAAGGTCGAAAAGGTGGTGAATCCTCCGCAGAATCCTGCGATGAGCAACCATCCTGCCGCAGCCGAATTCGTGGTCTCCAGCAGAATGCCGATCAGCAGCGATCCCGCAGCGTTGACCGTGAACGTTCCGGCCGGAAAACCCAGCAGCGTGTGTCCTCCGAGCAGCCAGACGGAGAGCATATAGCGGACGATGCTTCCGGCGGCGCCTCCCAGGCCCACGGCGAAAAGTTCACGAATCATAATTTAAATATATGTATTATTTTACGGATGTGCAAATTTAAGCAAAAAATGATTACGAATCGTTCAATTATTTGCCGAAATAAGTGGAATTTTTGTCACATATGGCGTCGGGGCCGTTTTGGCGCCGGCCGTCCGGGCCATGCGGCGGCGTCTCCCTTCCGCGAGGGGCGTCGGGGGATGCATCGGTGCGCGGCGACTCCGCTTCGCCCGCGCGGGGCGGAGTCGGGAACGCGGCGGGATGCCGCGAAAACGGCGGGCGGCGGCGTGACCGTCATGGCTCTCTGGTCTGTCCGTTGCCTGAAATCACGTATTTGTAGGTCGTGAGTTCGGGCAGCCCCATCGGGCCGCGGGCGTGGAGTTTCTGGGTCGAGATGCCGACCTCGGCGCCGAACCCGAACTGGCCGCCGTCGGTGAAGGCCGTCGAGACGTTGACGTAGACGCACGCCGCATCGACCCGCCGGGTGAACTCCCGGGCCGTCCCGGCGTTTTCGGTGACGATGGCTTCGCTGTGGCGCGAGGAGTAGCGGGCGATGTGCGCCAGAGCTTCGTCGAGGGAGCCGACGGTCCGCACGGCCAGCTTGTAGTCGAGGAATTCGGTCCCGAAGTGCTCCTCCGCGGCGGGGCGGAGCAGGCACGCGGGGTAGCGGCCTTCGAGTGCGGCGTACGCCTCCGCGTCGGCGTAGACCGTGACGCGTTCGGCGGCCATCGGGTCGCACAGTTCCGCGAGGTCCCGGAGCCGTTCGCGGTGGACGATGAGGCAGTCGAGGGCGTTGCAGACGCTGACGCGCCGCGTCTTGGCGTTGCAGACCACGGCGCGGCCTTTCGTCAGATCGCCGTCGAGGTCGAAGTAGGTGTGGACGATGCCCGCCCCGGTCTCGATCACGGGTATGCGGGCGTTTTCGCGCACGAAGCGGATCAGTCCCGCGCCGCCGCGCGGGATCACTACGTCGACGTAACCCACGGCGTTCAGCAGCGCTCCGGCAGCCTCGTGGCCCGCGGGCAGCAGGGTGAAGGCCGCCGGGTCGACGCCTTCGCTGCGGAGCGCCTCGCGGAGCAGGGCGGCGATGGCTTCGTTGGAGCGGCGGGCGTCGCTGCCGCCCTTCAGCACGCAGGCGTTGCCCGTCTTCATCGAGAGCGAGAAAATGTCGGCCGTGACGTTGGGGCGCGCCTCGCAGATCATGCCCACCACGCCGAACGGTACGCGGACCTTGCGGAGGGTCATGCCGTTGGGACGGGTCCATTCGGCGATCGTTTCGCCCTGCGGCGAGGGCAGTCCGGCGACGGATTCCATGTCGGCGGCGATCGAGGCGATGCGTTCCGCCGTCAGCCGCAGGCGGTCGCGCATGGGTGAATCGGCGTCCATCGCCTCCAGGTCGAAGGCGTTGGCCGCGAGCACTTTTCCGGCGTTTTCCCGCAGCAGGGCGGCGGCTTTCACGACGGTGCGGCTCAATCGCCCGGCGTCGACAAGGGCCAGTTCGTTGCCGGCGCGCCGGGCGGCGGCGAAGATCGTATCGTATTCCATATTTTATTCCAGATATAGGTAATCGCAGTGAATCAGCGGTTTGAGACCTTTGCGGCCGAGGTTGCAGCGGGCCGTCGCACTGTCGCACGAGATGCGGCCCACGCCCAGTGGGGCGCCTTCGGGCGAGAGGATGCGTACGATGTCGTCGCGCTCGAAATCCCCTTCGACGGCCGTGACGCCCACGGCGAGGATGCTCGCGGCCTTGCTCTGCGAGACGGCCGCGGCGGCCCCGGCGTCGAGGTGCAGGGCGCCCTTGGCGAAGCCTTCGCTGCTGGCGATCCACTTCTTGACCCCCGAAGCCGGTCGGGGAGCCGCTTCGAAACGCGTGCATACGACGTCGCGGTCCGTGAGGATCAGATCCGTCAGGATATTGTCGCGGCGGCCGTTGGCGATCACGACCTCGATGCCCTCGCCCGCCGCGCGCGACGAAATGCGGCTCTTGGTCGTCATGCCTCCGCGACCGCGCGAGGAACGCGCCGTGTCGATGTACTGCGAAAGGTCGCGGCCCGGGGCGACGCGGCGGATGACCTGCGAGGCGGGGTCCGAAGGCGAACCGTCGTAGATGCCGTCGATATTGCTCAAGATGACGAGCGCCTCGGCTCCCATCATCGCCGCCACGAGACCCGAAAGTTCGTCGTTGTCGGTGAACATCAGCTCCGTGACCGAGATCGTGTCGTTCTCGTTGACGATCGGGACGACGCCCGCCGCGAGCATCGCCTCCATGCAGTTGCGCTGGTTGAGGTACTGCCGCCGCGTGGAGAGGCTCTCCTTGGTGGTGAGCACCTGCCCGCAGGCGATGCCGTATTCGTTGAAGAGGTCGTAGTAGCGGTTCAGCAGTTTCACCTGCCCGACGGCCGAGAAGAGCTGGCGGGCCGAAACGGTGTCGATGCGTCCGACGCGGGTTTCGAGCAGGCTGCGGCCCGAGGCCACCGCGCCCGACGAGACGAGGATGAACTCCGTGCCGGCCCGGTGCAGGCGCGCCAACTGGTCCACGAGCGCCGAGATGCGCGTGGTGTCGGGCCGTCCGTCCTCGCGGGTGAGCACATTGCTGCCGATCTTGACGACGATGCGGCGGTATTTTTTCGATTCACAATTCATAATTCACAATTCAAAATCGCTTCGTCCGGACAAACGGATTCGGTCGCCTGCCCCCCCCCTCTCCCGTCATTGCGAGGAGCGTGGCGACGCGGCAATCCGATCAAAGGTCGTAACCTCACAACGCGTCCAGCGGATTCCCACGTCGGTCCTTCGGCTCTTCCCGGAATGACAATCCAATTTTCACCTTTCGTTTCAGGGTTCATATTTATATCCCACGCCCTTGACCGTGACGATGCGTTCGTCGCCGATCTTCTGGCGCAGCTTGCGGATGTGCACGTCGATCGTGCGGTCGCCCACGACGACCTCCGTGCCCCAGATCTTGGCGTAAATCTCCTCGCGGGGAATCAGCTTCCCGGGCGACGAGTGGAGCAGGTCCAGCAGCGCGAACTCCTTGCGCGGGAGGGTGATCTCCTGTCCGTCGCGGATCACCGTGTAACGCTCGCGGTCGACCGTGAGCCCCGGGGCCGGGGCCTTCTCGGGAGGTCTGTCGGCGTCGATGCGCTTGAGGATCGCCTGCACGCGGCTTACCAGCAGCTTCATCTTGATAGGCTTGGTCAGGTAGTCGTCGGCTCCCACGTCGAACCCTGCCAGCTGCTGCCCCTCCTCGCCCAGCGCCGAGAGGAAAACCACCATCGTGTCCTTCAGCACGGGGTTTCGGCGGATCGCGCGGCAGGTCTGCGCCCCGTCCATCACCGGCATCATCATGTCCAGCAGAATCAGGTGCGGACGGCATTCGGCGGCCACTTTCAGCGCCTCGGCGCCGTTTTCGGCCGTGAAGACTTCGTAACCCTCGCGTACGAGGTTGTAACGGACGAATTCGAGGATGTCTACCTCGTCGTCGACCAGCAGGATACGGTGACTCATGGTGTCGGTTTTCGGTCAGGCGGCCCGCGAGGGGCCGTGTGTGCGTAACTTTTTGCGAAGATAATGATTTTCCGGCGAATATTCAATAAATTGTCGTACCTTTGGCCTTTCAACTATTCATATATGATCAACGAAGCTGATTTCAGCGCTTTAGGCCTCAGCGAGGAGATGCTCGCGGCCGTCCAGGCAAAAGGGTTCGAAACACCCACCTCCATCCAACGACTTACGATTCCCCGTCTGCTCTCGGGAGAGAACGACATCATCGCGCAATCCCAGACCGGCACGGGTAAAACGGCGGCTTTCGGGCTGCCGATACTCCAGCAGATCGAGCCTTCGAAAGAGGGCGTGCAGTCCATCATCCTCGTCCCGACGCGCGAGCTGGCCGTGCAGGCCGCCGAGGAACTTTTGAGTTACAACCGCGAGCGGCGGCTCTCGATCACGGCCATCTACGGAGGGGCCGCGATGAGCGAGCAGCTGCGCCGCCTGTCGCGGGGCGTCGACATCGTCGTCGGCACGCCGGGGCGCGTGCTGGACCACATCCGCCGCGGTACGCTCAAATTGGACAAGGTCCGTTTCCTGGTCCTGGACGAAGCCGATGAAATGCTCAACATGGGCTTCGTGGAGGATGTCGAGGAGATCATGGGCCATACGGGCGAAGACCGCCGCGTGCTGCTCTTTTCGGCCACGATGCCCGAGCGGATCATCCGTCTTTCGGAGGCTTACATGCGCAATACGGAGGTGCTGCGCGTGGAGTCGCAGCACCTGACGGCCGACCTCACGAACCAGATCTATTTCGAGGTGCGCGAAGCCGACAAGTTCGACGCCATGACGCGCATCATCGACATCGAACCGGACTTTTACGGCATCGTCTTCTGCCGCACGAAGATCGGCGTGGACGAGGTGGCGACGCGTCTGGTGGCCCAGGGCTATTCGGCCGAGGGGCTGCACGGCGACGTGTCGCAGGCCCAGCGCGAGAAGATTCTCCGCAAGTTCCGCGACAAGGCGGTCAACATCCTGGTGGCGACCGACGTGGCTGCGCGGGGTATCGACGTGTCGAACCTCTCGCACGTGATCAACTATTCGCTGCCGCAGGATTCGGAGAGCTACGTCCACCGCATCGGCCGTACGGGCCGCGCCGGCAACCAGGGTACGGCCATCACCTTCATTTCGGGCGCCGAACTGCGCCGTTTCAACTGGATGATGCGCGACATCAAGGCCGACATCAAGCGGGAGACGCTGCCTTCGCCGCAGGACATCGTGGCGATGAAGCGCGCCAAGATCAAGGACGATTTGCAGGAGATCGTGGCCAATGAGAGCTACGGCGACTACGCCGACATCGCGGCCGAACTGCTCGAAAGCTATGCGCCCGACGTGGCGCTGGGGGCCTTGCTGCGGCTGGCTTTCCGCAGTGAACTGGATCAGAGCAATTATCCCGAAATCCGTTCGTTCTCGGTCGACCGCAAGGGCAAGGCGCGGCTGTTCCTGGCACTCGGAGGCCGCGACGGCTACACGGCCCGCCGGATCGTGGAGATGCTCAAGCGCAAGTGCGGACTGCGGGACAAGAATATCGACGACGTGCGTGTCTTCGAGAACTATTCGCTGGTGAGCGTGCCGTTCAGCGACGCCGAGGCGGTCGTGGGGCAGCTCAACGCCTCGGGAGGCCGTCGCCGCATCGCCAAGATTGACGGTTCCGATGCGGAGAACGGCGGCGGAAAGCGGCGCCGGCCGGCTACGGAGGGTCGCAACGGCGGCGAAGGCGCGTCCGGAAGCGAATCGGCCGGAGAGCCTCGTTCCGAGACGCGGGGCCGCAGGAAGGCCGGGCAGCCCGAGGGCGCGGAGGAGTTCCGCTCCGAAAGGCGGCCGCGCAGGGAAACCGCGGAAACGGCGGACGACGCCGGGGAGCGGCGTCCCGTGACGCGGAGCCGGAAAAAGGCCGAGAACGACTGGAACGCGTCTCCGGCAGGCGGCAACGACGGGTTCGACTGGGAGGCTTTCCAGCGTTACGACGATGCCGCGGCATGGGAGAAGCCCAAGCGCGGCGGCGGGACCAGGAGCGTCCGCCGCAGCGGCCGTCCCGTCACCACGGGCCGTCAGGCTGCGCCCAAACGCATTGCCGCAAAGGGCCGCAAGCGCTGACGAAGGGCCGGAACAGACCGGAAAATTGCGCCGCCGTGCCGGGATGCAGCGATTTCGCGCTTCCGCAGGGCGGCGTTGTTGCATGTTTTGACGAAATCTTTTCGGCGTTCCGCATAAAATGGTTATATTTGCGAGATTTATATGCTCCCGCACATGCGGGAACCAAAAACGTGTACTGAAATGGCTACTGAAAAACCGACACTTCCTGCTCCCGAGGAGCAAGTCAGCCCTGCGGCTGAAGATGCGCAAGCGAATCCTGCCGTGACTGCCCGAGTCCCTGAACCCGAAATGCCCGCCGCCGGACCGGCTGCGGAGGCGTCCGCCGTTGCGGAAGAACCCGTTGCGGAGGTTGCGGATGCGCCCGCGGAATCCGCCGTGACGAAGACGCCCGCCGCCGAAGCGTCTGCCGGGGTTGCCGAAGCGCCCGCCGCAGAAACGCCTGCGGAGGAGGCCGCCGCGGAGCGGATTTCCGGGGAGGAGGCTGCGCCGCGCGCCAAACGTGCCCGGATCAAGCCTGCCGCCGGGCCGGAGGTTGCGGAATCGGAGGAGGACGCGTCCCGGGACGTGCAGGTGGACTTTGCCGATGAGGAGGCTGCGCTCGCGGCGCAGAATGCCGGGCTGGAGATCGAGGGCGCGACGCCCGAGGAGGAGGCCGCGGAGGAACTCGCCGCGCAGAAGCCCGAGGAGGACAAGTTCGCCGGAAAAGGCAAGGAGGAGTTGGTGGCCCTGTTCGCCCGGATGCTCGAAGAGCAGCCCGTGCAGTCGATCCGCCGGGATGTGGAGGCGTTGAAGATCGCCTTTTACCGCATCCGCCGCGCCGAGGTCGAGGCCGCACGCCGCCGCTTCGTCGAGGAGGGCGGCGCCGAGGAGGATTTCGCTCCTTCGGTGGACGGCGCCGAAATCCAGCTCAAGGAGCAGTTCAAGGAGTACCGCCGCCGCCGCGACGCGTTCATCGCCAACCTCGAAGCCGAGAAGGAGGCGAATCTCAAGGTCAAGCAGGCGATCATCGAGGAGCTGAAGGAGCTGGTCAATTCGGACGAGACGCTCAACCATACGTTCAACAAGTTCCGCGAGTTGCAGCAGCGCTGGAAGGATACCGGCATCGTGCCGCAGCAGCATGTCAAGGATTTGTGGGAGACCTACAACCTGCACGTCGAGAATTTTTACAGCTTCATCAAGATCAACAAGGAGCTGCGCGACCTCGATCTGAAGAAGAACTACGAACAGAAGGTAGCCCTCTGCGAGCAGGCCGAGGCGCTGGTGCTGGAGCCTTCCGTCGTCGAGGCGTTCCACAAGCTGCAAAAACTCCATGACGAGTGGCGCGAGACGGGTCCCGTCGCCAATGAGTACAAGGAGGCGCTCTGGGAGCGTTTCAAAGCTGCGTCGAGCCGCATCAACAAACAGCATCAGGAGCATTTCGAAACGCTGAAGGGCGAGCAGGTGAAGAACCTCGAACTCAAGACCGGGCTGTGCGTCGCCACGGAGGAACTTTCGTCCCAGCCGCTCACCACCCGCAAGGAGTGGAACCGCGCGAGCGACCGTCTGCTGGAGATTCAGAAGACCTGGAAGACCATCGGTTTCGCGCCGAAGAAAGATAACAACCGCATCTACGAACGTTTCCGCACGGCGTGCGACCGTTTCTTCGAGGCCAAGCGGCAGTTCTATGCCGGAATGAAGACCGAGATGGAGCACAACCTTCAATTGAAGATTGAGATCTGCGAGGCCGCCGAGTCGCTGATGAACAGCGAGGAGTGGAAGAAGGCCACCGACGAACTGATCGCCCTCCAGGCCCGCTGGAAGCAGATCGGAGCCGTGTCGCGGCGCCATTCGGACGCCGTCTGGAAGCGTTTCCGCGCTGCCTGCGACAAGTTCTTCGAGCGCAAGGCGTCGCACTTCGCGAGCGTCGACGGCGAGCACGAGGAGAACCTGCAAAAGAAACTCGCCCTGCTGGCCGAAATGGCCGGGGCCGACGTGAAGGCCGGGGGCTACGAGGTGATCCGCGAGTTCCAGCGCCGCTGGGGCGAGATCGGTTTCGTGCCCATCAAGCAGAAGGACGCCATCCAGAAAAAGTACAAGGCCGCCGTGGACGAGCTGTTCAACACGCTGCGCGGTTCGGAGCGCGACCGTTCGATGGGCCGCTTCCGCGAGAAAGTCTCGTCGTTCAAGGCGTCGGGCGACCGCCGCCTGCGCTCGGAACGCGAACGCCTCTACAACAAGGTGCGTCAGCTGGAGCAGGAGATCGGCCTCCTGGAGAACAACATCGGCTTCTTCGCCAAGTCGAAGAACGCCGAGGCGTTGGTGGCCGACGTGCGTGCGAAGATCGAGCGCGCCCGCGAGGAGATGGCCTCGACGATCGAGAAGGTGAAGCTGATCGACAAGCAGGATCAGGACGAAAATAACAATGCCTGACGATCGGATCGCCCTGCCGCTCCGGACGCCGGCCCACGGCGGAACGCCGTGTATACAGGTTTGACCCGCCCCCGAACCCCCGCCTTGGCGGGGGCTTGCGGAAAAAGGCGCTGAACGGTGTTACAACGAATTTATAAATAAAACAGTAATGAAACTTTCCAAACCCAAGTACATATTCGTAACGGGCGGCGTGGCGTCGTCGCTCGGCAAGGGTATTATTTCGGCTTCGATCGCCCGCCTGTTGCAGGCCCGCGGTTACTCGGTGACCATTCAGAAACTCGACCCCTACATCAACGTAGATCCCGGAACGCTCAACCCCTACGAGCACGGCGAGTGCTACGTCACCGAGGACGGCGCCGAGACGGACCTCGACCTAGGGCACTACGAGCGCTTCACGAACCAGCCCACGTCGAAGTCCAACAACGTCACGACGGGCCGTATCTACAAGAGCGTCATCGAGAAGGAGCGCAAGGGCGAGTACCTGGGCAAGACCGTGCAGGTCATTCCCCACATCACCGACGAGATCAAACGCCGCATTCAGCTGCTGGCGCAGACCAAGAAATACGACGTGATCATCACCGAGATCGGCGGCACGGTGGGCGACATCGAGTCGCAGCCGTTCATCGAGTCGGTGCGCCAGCTCCGCTATTCGCTGGGTTACCGGAATACGGCGCTGGTTCACCTGACGCTGATCCCCTACATGGCCGCTTCGGGCGAGTTGAAGACCAAACCCACGCAGCACTCGGTGAAGGCCCTGCTGGAGAACGGTCTCCAGCCCGACATCCTCGTGCTGCGCGCCGAACATCCGCTGTCGACGGCGCTCAAGCGCAAGGTGGCGCTGTTCTGCAACGTCGACGCCAACGCCGTGATGGAGTCGATCGACGTGCCGACGATCTACGAAGTGCCGCTGAAAATGCACGAACAGCATTTGGACGAGGTCGTGCTGGACAAACTGAACCTGACGGCCGACAAAGAGCCGGACATGGCCGCGTGGAGCGCATTCGTCGAGAAGGTGAAACACCCCTCGAAGAAGATCGAGATCGCGCTGGTCGGCAAGTACACCGAACTGCCCGACGCCT
>ERZ772875.3331-NODE-3331-length-10014-cov-3.704087_pt1 | contig 10014 bp, 8 predicted proteins | sample MGYA00580585_ERZ772875 | MGnify/ENA primary metagenome ERZ772875 (study PRJEB29015, sample SAMEA2737736) | human gut metagenome | biome: human gut; feature: human-associated habitat; material: faeces | place: China | collected 2012 ... | reverse complement strand
TACTTAATCAAAATCTGATATACTTAACTAAAATCTGTTATATATATCCACCTGCATACTGTCAGTTATATTAGAAATATATTCTGAATATTTGTTGTTAAGTACATTTGACGCAATTGTTTCATCTGATGAACCATCATATGACTTATTAATAAAATACAGTACATAATAACAGCCTGATGATGAATTCTCTATAACTGTTACATCGCCAGCCTTTCTGTCATCTGAAAGAAGCCAGTCTGATGTTCCTGTGTCCATATTAGAACTTACTACCTTGCTAAAGAGCGAACCATTGATGTCATCATATTTAGTGTCACCATCATCTGCATATCTCTTACATAAATCATTAAATGCCTGCTCGCTCACAGCTCCTGCCGCAAACTCATCTGCCTTTGCCTTGGCTGCCTGCATCTCACCGTCAGTTGTATCTACAGCTTTTATTGTAAATTCACGATAATCAACCTGATCATATGTATCCTTATGTTCTTCATAATACTGTTTAACTTCATCATCTGTAGCCTTTAAGCTGTCTGTAAGTTCTGTTCTATAAGCATCTGCCTTAAGATATTCCATTAAATAGCTCTTTATATTCTTCTTGGTAGCATAATTACCAAAGTTCTGCTTATAATATGCCTTTTCATCTAATGATGCGGCGGCAGCGGCACTTTCAGCCTGTTCTACAAGCTTGTTGTAATCCTCATCTGCTGTTGTGTATTCGTAATTATTGTCAGCAGCATCCTTTAACAATGCCTTAGTTTCCTTAATTGTATTAACTGCATTATCCGCAAAATAAGCATACCAGGTTCCACCTGTCTGTGAATTAGTCTGTGACTTATCATTCTCAGAGCTTTTATATCCCATATATGAGAAATAATCTGCCATTGTCGTATTTCCATAAAATGTCTGTGATAATAGTGAATTTTTAGAAATATTATAATACATATCAAATTCTATCTGGCTTATATTCTCCGAATCAACTTTTATAAACTTGTTATGTATTCTTGAATATCTTGTTCCTAATGTTATTACTAAAGCTAATAATATCCCAGCAAGAACGCCAATTCCTACAACCTTAAATATAAAGCTTTCTCTTTCCTGTTTTCTTTGTTCAGCCTTTCTTTTAGCCATTTTCTTATCGTATTTTGTAACTATCTTCTGTGTGCTGTCATTCTTTGTATTGTTATTGCCAGCCATTTTTAATCCTCCTGATTATTTGATTATTAAAATTTATATATATTATTAAATATTATTCAAAGCCATTAGCTTCTTTAATTCTGTCAAGCTTTTCCATCCATGCAGCAGGACTTGCATCACTTGGCATTCTTAAATCTCCTCTTGGAGATACTGCAACCGAACCGACCTTTGGTCCGTCTGGCAGGCAGGAACGCTTGTCAGCTTTGAATTAAGGCTGAAGCCCTTGATAGGAAATCTGTCGAACTTTCCGACATATTTTTCAATAGGGATTGCCTTTACCCCCTGAAAAAGCTCCTCAAATGTTCTTGCCCTGAACTCCGAGAGAAGTATTCCCACACGCTCTGCTGTCGACAGGCACATATTCGCCCTTATAAGCACACGCTCGTCACCGGTGAACGTCACCCGTCCGTCCGACACGGCTATATCCTCTCCGCCAATCCTGCGTACCTCGAAGGAAAGCGTCTTTTCAAGTCCGAAGTGACAAGGTGCTGTAAGTCTGAATGTCATATATCAATAATCCTTTCACGAAAACAGCGGCTGATGTAAGCCGCTGTCATTGTTGAATTTTCTCAGTTCGAGCTTGTACTGCTCGTATCTTCTTCCGCTTTCTGCGTACCCCAGTCGGGTACAAGCAATGTTTCACCGCCGTGCTTCTTTACATACTCGCCGTCTTTATGCGTGGAATCGCACGTCTTTGGCAGATTATCCGCCTTGTAATAACCCACAGCGGTATTCTTGCATTTTGACGTTGCAAGAAGTCCTGTTTCGGTACAGTATTTCTTTTCGACTACGTTTGAATCCTTTGCAAAGGTCTTTGTGGAATCCTCGTTCACAACATTCACCATAAAGTTGTGCCATACCTGCGCAAGATAAATATAGTTTGTTGTGCCGATGTTCTTGTTATCGTCAAATCCCAGTCTTATAACACCGCAGTAATCCGCAGTAAGTCCCGCAAACGCAAGAACACGCTCATCGTTTGAAGTACCTGTCTTGCCGACTACCTCTATACCGTCGATTTTCGCATATCTGCCCGAGCCGTTTGTAGTATCCGTAACCGCCTTGAGCAGTCTGTTTGTTATATATGCGCTGTCGCTTTCCATTACTCTGTCGCCGAGAGGCTCCTGCTCGATAACCGTCTTATCGTTGTAGTCGGTGATAAGGTTGTACAGCTTAGGCTCGTAATATACACCGCCCGAGCCGAATATCTGATATGCACCGGCAAGCTCCATAAGCGTCATACCCTGCGTAAGCTGACCCAGAGCAATGGGCGAATATGCCTTGTCATAGGTGTAGTCAAGCGTTGTAACGTTCAGCTTATCCGTAAGGAAGTTGAAGCAGGTGTCTATTCCGAGTACCTGTGCCATACGGACAGCGGTCGTGTTCTTTGACTGCTGTACCGCATACCACGCCGGTATATATCCGCCAGAGCCGTAATCGCCCTCAAAGTTACTCGGCCAGCTTGTGCCTTCGGGAAGCGTGATACATTTATCCAGTATCATCGAAGAATAGTTGATTACATCCTTATCTACAGCCTGACCGTAAACCGAGATAGGCTTCATTGTCGAACCGATAGGCAGTATAGCCTGTGTAGCTCTGTTGAAACAGCCGTCACCGGGCTTATCACCGATACCGCCTGCAAGCGCCACTACGTTACCTCTGTAGTCGGTAAGAACAAATGCCGCCTGAGCGCAGTTTTCTTCTATTGCAGTCTTATCATAGCTGTAGAAGAAGTTGTTCGGATCCTTGAAGAAGGTTTCCAGCTTCTCCTGTATATCCATATCCATATTGAGATATATCTTGTAGCCGCCCTTATAAAGATCTGCCTTCGCCTCTGCATAGGTCATGCCTTTTGCCTTACTCAGATCCTCGATGACCTGCTGTATGGCAGCGTCTACATACCAGTTCTGAGTTATTTCATACTCGTTCCAGCGATATGCCTCATAAGTATCCTCATCGTCATATCCGTCGCTGTTCTCGTCCTTGTTTGCGTTGTTTCCGTAATACTCATCATATCTGGGATCCTTATAGCCGTAAGCGTCGCCCTCAACGATAAGTCTGAATTTGACCTGCTCTGTCTTTGCGGCTTCATATTCATCGGTCGTAATAAGACCCTGCTCATACATACATTTCAGTGCGTAAAGCTGTCTTTCCTTCGAGCGTTCAAGATTCGCATAAGGGTTAAGCACGCTCGGAGAACGTGTCATACCTGCAAGTATCGCACTTTCGGCAATTGTCAGCTGATCGACCGTCTTTCCGAAATAATAGTAAGCCGCCGAGCCTACTCCGTAAACCGTACCTCCGAGAGGAACACGGTTGAGATACGCTTCAAGTATATCTATCTTGGTATACTGCTTTTCAAGGTTCAACGCTCTGAATATCTCTCGAATCTTACGTTCGGGAGTTACTCTGTCGTCACCCGTGATATTCTTTACAAGCTGCTGTGTTATGGTCGAGCCGCCCTCGCCGTAACCGTTGAACAGAGTCGATATTGTTACACGAACCGTTCTTTTCCAGTCAACGCCTTCATGCTCGTAGAAACGCTTGTCCTCGACCGCCGTGAATGCGTCCTGAGTGTGCTTCGGTATCTGCTCCATATTTACCCAGATACGATTCTCGTCACCTGACAGACGCTTTATCTCCACCTGCTCTCCTGCGCTGTTCTTCGCATAAATAAAGCTGGTATAGCTAAGATCGACGTTCTTGAGATCAACGTCAAACGCACTGTCGGCAAACTGCATTATATATACAGTAAGCGTTACCGCTACTATACAGCAGGTAATGATTACTATCATGAACAGGCTGAGAAACGTTGTTCCGATAACTCCTAAAACGTGCTTTACCGTATTCAATGTCTTGTTCTGCTTTTTCTTTGATTTTTTCTTTACCGCAGGCGTACTTTCCTCAAGATCAACGTCTGCATTAAGATAATTGGTTTTTTTCTGACTCATATTTACGTCCTTTTAAGGTGTGTTGTTTACAATATTATTGCCGCTGTCGGCAAGGATATATTCTTCCGAAGCAGAGTATACCACGTTGTAAGTATAGCACAAATCGGCGCAAATGTTAAGCCTTTTACGGCGAATTTTCAGAAAATATTCAAAAATGATGCCGCTCACACCGTTTTTTCGACGTTTCCGATATATTCCCTGTGCCGTATACACAAAAAGCACACAAAAACGCCCCGCATAAGCGGAGCGTCATTATCGTTATTAAGCTGTCATCAAGAATAGTCCACAACGTCAAGCCATGTAAAGAGAAGATCCTTCTCCTCCTTGCTTGTAACACCCTTTGCGAGCGTTGATGCCGCCATAATGGGAAGCCATTCCTGAACATATGTCTTTGCCGTATTTGTCTTCTTGCAGAACAGGTTGAGATACTTCTCAGCTGTTTCTGTAGATGTAAGTGCAAGCTTCAGATATGTCTTGGCAACATCTGCACTGGCATTACCTGCCGAAGCGCCTATCCAGTCAACTATATAAACCTTGTTGTCGTCTGTTACAACTATGTTCTCAGGACCGAAGTTACCGTGGCACAGCTTAACGTGCTTGGGTGTGCTGTCAAGTCTTGTCAGAAGATCGTATCTCTTGATGTGGTCGATTACGTCAAGGCTCTCGATTTCTTCTCTCAGTTTATCCTTCAGCTTTGAAATACCTGTAACCTTCTTAGCGTGGATGCTGAGCTGAAGCTCAACCATATCGTCAAGATAGCCGTCGCAGTTCTCAGGCTCTTCCTGCATGATCTGTGCAAGCGTCTTGCCCTTGATAAGCTCTGTAGCTATTGCCCACTTGCCGTCGATAAGCTCAACTTCCTTTATCTTAGGAACGTTAAGTCCTGTTTCTTCAACCTTTGAATCCATGAAAGCCTCGTAGAAAACTACTGTTTTGGGTGCATCGGGTTTGAATACCTTTACTGCAAGGTCGCCGCTCTCATATACGTCAACGGTTTTACCTTCGGAGATTTTTTTACCTAATTTTATTTCATTCATACTTAAGTCCTTTCCGGGAGCGCTGTGCTTTATGCTGCGGCGTTTCCTTTTAATGTGACTTGATTATAACACTTTTTCGCCCGTTTGTCTATAGTTTGATTGGAAATTTAACAAAAATGCAACAAAATATTTTTCCCAGTTGTGCAAATTGACGAAAAATGTAGTGAGAGAATTTACAGTAATTTTTCACCACTTATACAATCGGTTCGGCTCTGAGCGTGCCATTACATCAGCTCGTTGCTGTCAAGGATGACCGTGAACGGTCCGTCGTTCAGAAGCTCTACCTTCATATCCGCACCGAACCTTCCTGTCTGCACGTCGGCTATGCTTTCACACTTCCGGCATTGCTCAACGATATACTCGTACAGTTCGTTTGCCATATCGGGTGAGCCGGCGCTTGTAAAGGAGGGACGGTAGCCCTTGCGGCAATCTGCGTACAGCGTGAACTGTGAGATAAGAAGCAGGCTTCCGCCGACATCGGCAGGGGCAAGGTTTGTCTTTCCGTTCTCATCGTCAAAGATGCGAAGCCCCGTCATCTTGCGTATCAGCTTGTCTGCGATTTCCTTTGTATCGGTCTTTGAGATGCCTATCAGCACCAGAAATCCCTTTCCGATTTTCCCTATTATTTCGTTATCTACGGTTACACTCGCACCTGTCACTCTTTGAATAACAAATTTCATTAAAAAATCCTTTCAGAAGCGCATAAATAATGCCGCCGTATAAACAGGCGGCATTGTAGCATCACTTGATGATTTATGCTGATTAATAAGCTCCGATATATCTCTTGAGATCGTCGGGGTTCTGGCAACGGCTTCTTGCAACTTCTTCCGTAATTTTGCCTGTGCGGACAAGTCTTGCAAGATCCTGGTCGAGCGAGAACATACCGAGAGCCTTAGAGGTCTGGATGGAGTTCGGAATCTGGAATATCTTACCTTCACGGATAAGTGAGCTGATAGCGTCTGTACAGCTCATAAGCTCAAGAGCGGCGATACGACCCTTGCCGTCAGCCGTAGGAACGAGCGTCTGTGAAATAACGGCTACGAGGGAGTTTGCAAGCTGCGCTCTGATCTGACCCTGTGAGTGAGGCGGATAAACGTCTATGATACGGTCGATGGTTTCTGCGGCACCTGTCGTATGCAGTGTCGAAAGCACAAGGTGACCTGTTTCTGCGGCGGTTACTGCGGCATTGATAGTTTCAAAGTCACGCATTTCTCCGACGAGTATAACATCGGGGTCCTCACGGAGTGCGGCACGCAGTGAGCCTGCGAAGCTGTCTACATCGGCGCCGATCTCACGCTGGTTTACCATTGACTGCTTATGTGTGTGAAGATACTCGATAGGGTCTTCGACTGTGATAATATGGCAGTTCTTGTTACGGTTGATATGGTCTATCATAGCCGCAAGTGTCGTTGACTTACCTGAACCTGTAGGGCCTGTTACCAGCACAAGACCTCTCGGGCGGAGCGCAAACTCGCCCATAAGTCCCGGCAGCATAAGATCCTGCAGTGTAGGAATATCGTTACGCAGAAGTCGCATTGCTATTGCGTGATAGCCCCTCTGTCTGTACACGTTTACTCTGTGCCTGTGTCCGGATGCGGATACATACGAGAAGTCGGTGTCAAGACCCTTCTGGATAGAAGCCTTGTGCTTCATTGAGGTTATCTGATTTATGATATTGACTATGATAGGCTCTGTGCAGTCGGGATAACCGCTGAGCTTTTTGATACTGCCGTGCAGACGTACAACGGGAGGAAGTCCCGCAGTAAAGTGTAAGTCCGAACAGCCGAGCCTTCTTGCTTCGTCAAGTATTTTGTTAATATCCACCTTTTTATTCTCCTTTTAAAAAGATATATTGCTAACACCGCATCCGTATTATACGGAGTAGGTGGCTTTTACCAGTTCGTCAAGCGTTGTAGTGCCTGCAAGCACCATATCGGTAACGTTGCTTCTAAGCAGCTTTGTTCCGTTCTTTTCTGCCTGTGCGCCTATCTGCTCGGCTGTTGCGCCGCTTGAGATAAGCTCCTTTATATCGTTTGAGCTTACTATTATCTCATGGATAGCAGTTCTGCCCTTATAGCCTGTATTATGGCATGAGCGGCATCCGCCGTAATGAGCCTTGCATATTTCGACCGGCTCTGTCTTTCCGACAAGTCTTAAGTCGGCAGGATCTGTAAGCATTACCTTCTCCTTGCACTCCGGACAAAGCAGCTTTACAAGTCGCTGTGCGATAACTCCGACAAGAGATGACGCAACCATGTAAGGTGCAACACCCATATCAACAAGACGGAGGATAGTACCTGCGGCATCGTTTGTATGAAGTGTCGAAAGAACCAAGTGACCTGTGATAGCGGCACGGATAGCTATGTCTGCCGTTTCACCGTCACGAATCTCACCGACCATTACTATATCAGGGTCCTGACGGAGAATAGAACGCAGAGCCGCCGCAAAGGTAAGACCTGCTTTTGCGTTTATCTGTACCTGATTTACACCGTCTATTTTCTTTTCGCAGGGGTCCTCAACGGTAACTATGTTAACGTTGGGCTTTGAAAGCTCACCGAGCGTTGCGTACAGTGTTGTAGATTTACCCGAACCTGTAGGTCCAGTAACCAGCATAACTCCGTGCGGGCAACGTATGATCTGCTTGAACATTTCGTAGTTGTACAGCGTCATACCGAGGTCGGTTATCTTTCTTGTCTTTTCATCTGCCGTTGAAAGCAGACGGATAACGCACTTCTCACCGTAAACGGTAGGTATGGTAGATACACGGACGTCAAGGTTTACGCCGTCGATAGTCATACCGAAACGGCCGTCAAGAGGTATTCTCTTTTCGGCGATGTTCATACCGCCGAGTATCTTTATACGGGTAATGAGCGAGTTATGTGCGGCAGGCTTTACCTTCATCTGCTCGATAAGCTCGCCGTCTACTCTGAGCCTTATTCTTGTTCTGTCCTTGAAAGGCTCTATATGAATATCCGACGCATTCATTCTGAATGAGGTTTCGACTATTGTATTTACCAGCTTAACGATAGGTGCGTTATCAACACGCTCGCCTGATTCGGGGTCGTCCTGGATAACATTGTCCGTAGCATTGTTGTACTCTTTATTGAGGTTATCCATAACGTTGCTTACGGTCTGCTGTGAATATGCCTTGCTGATAGTTTCGTTGATAGCTGTACGGGTAGCTATCATTGCGTGTATCTCCATACCGGAGATAACCTTCAACTCCTCGAATATGTAGAAGTTGATAGGATCGTCTGTAGCAACAGTAAGGCGTGAATCGTTCATCTGGAACGCTACACAGCAGTTCTTCTTTGCTATAGCCTCAGGTATCTTCTTGACCGCCTCTATATCAATCTTTGTGGTTGTGAGGTCGATGAACGGCACTTTAAGACGGATAGACAGTGCCTGCGCAAGCTGTGTTTCTGAAACATAGCCCAGCTCGAGCAATACGTCGCCGAGCTTTTTACCCGGCTCACTGCGCTGTTTTTCAAGGGCTTCTTCAAGCTGATCCTCTTTCAGAAATCCGTTCTCAACAAGAATCTGTCCTATCGGTATGTTCTTCATTAAACTGTTCCCCCTGTGATTAGTGGTATACTTGCCGCCCGTACTTGAAAAAGGCGGCGATATGTGGTAAAATATCCATACGCTGTTTTACAGCGTTCCAAAAAGGAAAGGATGGTTATATATATGACAGGTATACTATGGTATGATACCGTAATTTGCGTGCTTGTGTTTATCTTCGGCTCGGTCATTGGCAGTTTTCTGAATGTGGTAATCTACCGCACTCCGCTGCATATGTCAATCGTAAACGGCCCTTCTCACTGCTTTTCGTGCGGTGAACGAATAAAGCCGTATGACCTTGTGCCGATATTCAGCTGGATATTCTTAGGCGGCAAGTGCCGCAAGTGTAAGGCTCCTATCTCGGCACGTTACACTGTTGTAGAGGCTCTGACGGGAATAATGTTCCTGCTCGCCTACATAAGATTTTCGGCAAGTCTGCCGATGGTGGTCGCAATTGTATTCTTCTCATTGCTGATAGTCCTCAGCTGTATTGACATTGACCATATGGAAATCCCGTACTGGTGTACGATCTCGATTGCCGTACTCGGTATCGCCACGTTCTTCACCGAGCCTAATATGCCCTGGTGGGAGCATTTTGCAGGTGCGGCTGTTATCGCAGTTCCGTTTGCTATACTCGCTTTATTCGGCGGTATGGGCGGCGGCGATGTTCAGCTTATGGCGGCATCGGGCTTTGTGCTTGGCTGGAAGATAGTTCCCTCAGCCGTTATAGGTGTTGTGGTGGGCGCTGTCTACGGGCTTATCGTGCTTTGCGTATCGTCACGGTTCACTAAGGAGCAATCCGCAAAAATCAGCGAAAAACTCACAGATTGGTGCGAGGGCAAGGCTGTCGACAGCTCAAAGGATGTTATCATAGGTGAATTTGAACACGGCAAGTGCAAGATCGACCCTGAGCTTTTTGAAGAAAAAGCGTGGAATATTTCGGGCGATGAGCTTAAAGCCGCAACTGAGTCGCTCAGCAGCGAACTGAACGAAGTAATAGGCAATCTTCCCGACAGCAAGGAATATGTATTCCGTGCGAACGTGGAAAACGGCAAGATAACAAAGATAAAGCTGCGCCGCCGCATTGCTTTCGGTCCTGCACTGAGCGTAGGACTTGCAGTCGGTATGCTTTGCGGTGAAACCATTATCAAGGCTTATCTTTCAATGCTGTAAAATAAGCGTTTTTTCACATAAAATTGGAAACGATTTCAAAACAGGAGGTATAAAAGTGAAAGACAGATTTAAAGAACTGAGCACACAGTGCATGAAAGAAC
>ERZ772875.3330-NODE-3330-length-10016-cov-3.471338_pt1 | contig 10016 bp, 7 predicted proteins | sample MGYA00580585_ERZ772875 | MGnify/ENA primary metagenome ERZ772875 (study PRJEB29015, sample SAMEA2737736) | human gut metagenome | biome: human gut; feature: human-associated habitat; material: faeces | place: China | collected 2012 ... | reverse complement strand
ATCTGCCTTATAAAGTGGCAGATATGAGTTTGGCTGAATTCGGTCGTAAAGAAATCGAGATCGCCGAACACGAAATGCCGGGACTTATGGCACTTCGCAAGAAGTACGCCGATCAGAAACCTCTGAAAGGAGCTCGTATCACCGGCTCACTGCACATGACGATTCAGACCGCAGTGTTAATCGAAACATTAGTTGCGTTGGGAGCAGATGTTCGCTGGGCAAGCTGCAACATCTTCTCTACACAGGATCATGCTGCCGCAGCCATCGCTGCCGATGGTGTTCCCGTTTTCGCCTGGAAGGGTGAAACACTGGAAGAATACTGGTGGTGTACCGACATGGCGCTCCGTTTCCCCGACGGCAAAGGTCCGCACATGATTGTGGATGATGGTGGCGACGCATCCCTGCTGGTCCATATGGGTTACCGGGCAGAGAACGATGCCGAAACGATCAACCGCAAAGGTGGCAATCACGAAGAACAGGTTATCCTGGATACCTTAAACCGTATCCTGGCTGAAGACAATACCCGTTGGCACCGCACGATCGCCGAAATGAAAGGTGTCTCCGAAGAAACGACTACCGGCGTACACCGCCTGTACCAAATGATGGAAAAAGGCGAACTGCTGGTTCCGGCCATCAATGTCAACGACTCCGTTACGAAATCGAAATTCGACAACCTGTACGGTTGCCGCGAATCACTGGCCGACGGCATCAAGCGCGCTACCGACGTGATGATCGCCGGTAAAGTCGTGGTGGTTGCCGGATATGGCGACGTAGGGAAAGGCTGTGCCCACTCCATGCGCTCTTACGGAGCCCGTGTCCTGATCACGGAGATCGACCCGATCTGCGCCCTGCAAGCCGCCATGGAAGGCTTCGAAGTGACAACGATGGAAGAAGCCGTCAAGGAAGGCAACGTTTTTGTCACGACCACCGGTAACTGCGATATCATCACCATCGAACACATGGCCCAGATGAAAGACCAGGCCATCGTTTGCAACATCGGCCATTTCGACAACGAAATCCAGGTCGACAAGTTGGTGAACTATCCGAACATCCAGCACACCAACATCAAACCGCAGGTTGACAAGTACACGTTCCCGACAGGCAACTCTATCTTCCTGTTGGCAGAAGGCCGCTTGGTGAATTTGGGTTGCGCGACAGGCCATCCTTCCTTCGTAATGAGCAACTCCTTCACAAATCAAGTCTTGGCCCAGATGGATTTATGGACAATGCCTTACGAGGTAGGTGTCTACCGCCTGCCGAAACGTTTGGACGAAGAAGTTGCCCGCCTCCACCTGGAGCGCATCGGCGTCAAACTGTCCAAGTTGACACAGAAGCAAGCCGATTACATCGGCGTACCGGTCGAAGGACCTTATAAGGCCGAACATTACAGATATTAATATATCTGAGGGTGTGCTCAAAAGTATGAAGGCTTTCGGCACACCCTCTTTTTTATTTTGTAGATATGCAAAAAAGACACGCTGACAGACAACTATATTTCAACGAACAAAGTATTACGACACAAAAATATGTAATACCTTTCATTGAAAAGCATAAACCGATTACGGCAGATTCCCACATTCTCGAAATCGGTTGCGGGGAAGGAGGAAACATAAAGCCCTTTCTGGATCTCGGTTGCCAAGTGACCGGCATAGACATCAACGGAGGCCAGATTGCAATCGCAAAAGAAATCTACAGCGTACATCCCAACAACAGAAACTTGACATTGATCTGCGAGGATATCTACAAAGTAACCGAACTGCACAACAAGTTCGACATTATCATCATCCGGGATGTGATAGAACACATCCCCAACCAAGAATTATTCTTGCCTTTTATAAAGAGGTTCTTAAGTCCTCACGGTATTATTTTCGTAGCCTTTCCACCCTGGCAAAATCCATTCGGAGGTCACCAGCAGATTTGCAACAACAAGCTCCTAAGCCATTTGCCCTGGTTCCATCTATTGCCCCGTCCCGTATATAAAAAAGTGTTGGAATGGGGGAATGTCAATCCCGGAGGACTTTTGGAAATCAAAGATACCGGCATTTCATTGGAACGTTTTCTCTCGATCGTGCACAAAGAAAAATACCGGATAGTCGAAGAAGTCCTCTATTTCATCAACCCTAATTACGAAACAAAATTCAATCTCCGTCCCCGCAGACTATGGAGATTCCTGAATATCCCGTATATCCGTAACTTCTATACAACCTGCGGATATTACATCTTAAAGAATTCATAAATATGGCAACATCCCATTTATCCCTTATCATCCCTGTCTACAACCGTCCCAACGAGGTAGAGGAGTTATTGGACAGCCTTACACGGCAGAGTGAAACAAACTTCGAAGTCGTCATCGTCGAAGACGGCTCGAAGGAGACTTGCCAGCATGTAGTCGAAGCTTTCAAAGATAAGTTGGATGTTTCCTATTCCTATATTCCTAATGGCGGTCCGGGCAATGCCCGTAACTACGGGGCGAAGCAGAGCAAAGGCGATTACCTGATCGTTCTCGATTCAGATTGCATCCTGCCTCCCGACTACATCAAATCGGTAAACAAGGAACTGAAGGAAACCGGGGCGGACGCTTTCGGAGGGCCGGACAAGGCCTCTGACAGCTTTACGGACGTGCAGAAAGCCATCAACTACTCCATGACCTCCTTCTTTACGACAGGCGGCATTCGTGGCGGAAAAAAGAAGATGGATAAGTTCTACCCCCGCAGCTTCAACATGGGAATCCGGAAAAGCACCTACGAAGCGTTAGGCGGCTTCTCCCCCATGCGTTTCGGAGAAGATATCGATTTCAGTATCCGCCTGTTCAAGAACGGCAACAAAGTATGCCTGTTTCCCTCGGCCTGGGTATATCACAAGAGACGTACGGATTGGCACAAGTTCTTCCGCCAGGTTTATAATTCCGGCATCGCCCGTATCAATTTGTACAAGAAATATCCGGACTCGCTTAAACTGGTACATCTATTGCCGGCGGCCTTTACATTAGGAGTACTCTTTTTCCTGGTCGGAAGCCTCTTCTGCACTTGGAGTTTATTGCCGCTCGGACTTTTCTGTTTGCTTATCTTTGCGGATTCTTCGATTCAGAATAAAAGCATCAAAATCGGCTTCCTGTCGATTATCGCCTCCTTTATCCAACTGTCAGGATACGGTTGTGGATTTTTAGATGCTGCCTGGAACAGATTGGTTCTGAAGAAAGAGGAGTTTTCAGCATTCCAGAAAACGTTCTACAAATAAAAAGACTCCCAAGGCCATTGTCATGACAACCGTCTTCATCCCATACGAACATTGACTTCATCGGGATAAAGACGGTCGTCAAAAGTGATGCTTTTGAACAATATCAATTTTTACTCTTTTTCCAATATTTCCATCCCGACCAACCGATCGCAGCGATCAGCAATAACAAGATCAGGAACGAACTGTAGGAAGAAACGTATGCAGCCGTCACATAACCGGACGGACGGAACTCGAATACGATCGTATGTTCGCCTGCCGGAACACGCATGCCACGCAATATCCAGTCCGCACGGAAATGAGGCACTTCCTTACCATCGACCGTAGCCTTCCAACCCGGCTGGTAATATACTTCGGAGAAGACTGCCAACTGCTCTTTATCCGCTTTACTCTTATAGGTCAGACGGTTCGGACGGTATTCCTCCAACACGATCGTTGCGGTCGAATCTTTCTGCGGGACAAATCCTTCCAGCTCTTTCTGGAAACGTTTGTCCACAACCGCCGTCTCCAGCGGATCGATCGTATTCAAGGCTTCTATCTCGGCATCCGCATTGTCCACCATATCCAGCTTGTCTACAAACCAGGCATTCCCGAATGCATACGGATTCTTCAACGGTTGCTGTTCGGGGTTATAGATGACATAGCGGGTATTCAACATATTCAAGGTAGGACAGGCAGCCAACGCAGACATCACGTCTTCGGCCGTCTGTGCCTTCTGCAAAGCACCGATAATCCCACGCAACTCACCGTCCAGCCGATGGTCGATCAGCTCCTGGTAACGGCGTAGCTTGACGGCATGATACCCTCCGATAGAATGATGGAAATAGGAAGTATTCGTTTCCTGCCACGGGTTATTGATGTTCAACACACGGAAAGTCGAACCCGTATCCTGCAAAATCACCTTGTCGGCAACCGTTTCCTTGTACATCTCCGCCGGCTGCTGCTTGACGAAATTACTGTCATTCAGATAACGGCGGTCCACCGTCCAGAGATCGATCAAAATCAGTACCGCCACCCCTGCGCTCACGAAAGTCGCCGCAGTCTTCTTGTTCTTCGCTTTCCAGAACCAGACAAGCAACCCGGCTCCCAACAGGATGAAGACCAGAGAACGCAACGCATCGGCCGAAGCCAGCGAAGCGGTCCATCAACAAGGCCGTGTAATACCACTCCGGAACCTGGCTCTGGAACTGCGCATCATATGCAGACCGGAAATCCAACAACAAGGAAGGCATCAGCCAAAGGATCACACAAAGGCCTCCGGTCAATCCCAAGGCCCAGAGGAATCCTTTTCTCAAACAGGCCTCCTCCACTTTTTCGGCCAAAATCTCCCGCAAGCCCCAAATGGCGACGATCGGGAATACCAGTCCCGGTATCACCAACGCCATCTCGACCGTACGGAACTTATTGTACAAAGGCAGATAATGAAACATCAGGTCGTTGAAAGAATCGAAATTACGTCCCAACGCAAGGAATGTCAGGAACACCGATCCAGCCAGCAGCCACCATTTCATAGGGTTCCGGATCACGAACATCCCTAGGACGAACAGGAAGCAGACCAACGCCCCGAAATAGACCGGCCCGGAAGTGAATATCTTATCTCCCCAATAGGTATAGGTCTGTACTTCTTTCCCCACCTGGGCCCCGTTTTTCTTCAACTCCTTGTATAACTCGGAAGAGCTGTCCAACGTTCCTCCCGAACCACCGCCATATACATTCGGCACAAGAACGGTCATCAACTCTTTCCAGCCGTAACTCCATTGAAAAGCATAATCCTTATCCAAGCCGGTGGAAGCCTTCTCCACTTTGCCCGAAACATCCGGTTTCGGCGTCAGCTCCGAAGCGCCACGGATGGAGTGCTGTCCCAGATCCCAATTGGAATACATCCCCTGCGCGTTAGGCAATACGGCCAATATGACGCAAGCGGCCATAATCAGGGAGGTCTTCAACCATTCGCCATAGGCTTTCTCCTTGATCTTTCTGACTGCATATCCTACATAGATCAGCAGACAAAGCAGGACCAGATAATAGGTGATCTGGATATGCCCGTTCGCCAAGGATAAGGCTACCCCCAGCAGGAACAAGACGGCTCCCCACAGATAGGAGCGCCTGAAAAGCAAAGCCATACCGGCCAACGTCACCGGCATATAACCGATCACATAGGCTTTCACGATATGCCCCGCCTCGATAATAATGATATTATAGGATGCGAATGCAAAAGCGAATGCCCCGGCAATCGCGAGCCACCAGTTTACTCCCATGACGCACATCAGCAGGTAGAAACACACTAACCCGGTAAAAACCATCGCAGCATCACCATACCCCACCTTTTTCAACCAACCATCCACAATCGAATAAGAAGGCATACTCGGTGCGGCCTGCCCATATCCTGTCACATACGGCATCCCTCCGAACATCGCATCCGACCAGACACTGAACTCACCCGGCTGTGCCGTCTCGGCGTATTGATCCATCTGGCTTGATCCCATTCCGGTCGCCTTGATATTATCGCCCTGCATGATTACTTTCCCATCAAACACCGCCGGTGAAAAATAGGTCATCACCAGTCCCAAAAACAAAATCAGGGCAACAACATGTTTCCCCCATTGCTTCAGCAAATCCTTCATATATGTCTCATTAAAATTCATATTCTTTACACCCGCCCCTTCAGGCACTTCGCCGTATAAAAACGGATGGCGAACCAGCCGTGGAGCAAAACCGTAACAAAAGTACCATAATATTTGCACATAATCGCATATCTCTCCCGCAAGGATGCTTTTCTTTGCGTCGTGCTCGTACCGCCGTCCAGGAAGTCGGACAGGGTGAGATGCGTGTTACAGAATGAACGGGCCTGCTTCATGCAACGGATACACCAGTCGAAATCGGCCGAATAGCGATATTGCAAATCATATGACGGGGCAATCGCACGTTTTGGTATGAACGACTGGTGGCAAACCAACATCCCCATCCGGAAACTCTTCCACGAGAGCTTCCGCGGCGCCCTGAGGCGGCGCAGTCCCAGCGACCGCCTTTCCTCGTCCACGATATTCGTTTCCCCATAGATGATATCCGGCAAAGCCTTCCTCTTCTGCAGCTTGGAAACGACCGACTGGACCGTATCGGACGAACAGAGGGTATCGCCGGCGTTGATGAACCAGACATAATCTCCCGTCGCCTTTTGAAGCCCCTTGTTCATGGCATCGTATATCCCCTTGTCCGGCTCGCTCACCCAATAGGCCAGCCCCGATTCATACCGTCTGATGATATCCACCGTTCCGTCTGTCGAACCGCCGTCTATCACGATATATTCGATGTTCGGATAGGACTGGCTCAACACGTTCAACAACGTCTGCTCCACCAGGCGCACGGCATTATAGGTAATCGTTATGATTGAAAATGTAGGTTGTAACTGCATAATAATTATGACTATGTTCCTTTTAACTTAACAATCCGTCTCCCGCGAATGACTCCGGCAAATTCATCGGTGACCGGTTGTTTACACCACCACATTCCTCCCCAGCCGCATCGTCACGCGTGAGAGGCGGGATTTCTGTTTTGCGAGCAAAGATAACAAAGATATTCGGTCTTCACATGAAAGACAGAGAGATAAATCGCTCACGGTCTTTGCAATCTGCCGAAGCAGGCGGTGTTCGTAGGTTTCCAGCAAAGCCAAATGGAGGGAAGCGGTGATCTGACGGCGGAAAGAGACGAAGCCCGATCCATGCAGCAGGCTGTCCGGGTCCTCCCCGTAAGGAAGCTGCATCCGGCTCACTTCGAACAAACAGGCCGGCTCCAACCGCTCCCCTTCCGGGTCTGTCCCGCACGAGAGCATCGCCACGATCTTTTCCATCGACGCCTCTCCGGCCCTGTCGGCATCCAGCAGCAGGACGATCCGCTGCGTATATCCCGCCAGCAACCGGAGATGCCCGGCAGTGAAAGCCACCCCGCAGAGCGCCACCGTATTCGTAAATCCGGCGGCATGCATCGCCAAGGCGTCCTTGTAGCCTTCGGTGACGAAGACGAACCGCCTCTCCCGTATCGCCTCCCCCGCCCGGTCCAGCGCATAAAGCACCCGGCTCTTGCTATAGACCGGACTGGCCGGCGAGTTGACATACTTGGCTCCCTCCTCCCCATCCGTCCGCCTGCGGGCCGCAAACGCCACCAGCCCTCCCTTCTCGTCCCGGATCGGGAAGATCAACCGCGACCGCATCTTCCGGTAATCCGCCGGCACTTCCGGAGGAGCGATCCCCACCCCGAAAAGGCGGTACGTCTCCCTCAAAGCCTCGTCTTCCGGCACGTAAGGCTGCAACAGGGAGGCGAACAGACGATTGGCGGCGCCAATCGTCCGAATGGACAATTGAGAATTGACAACAGACAATTGGTCGTCACTGTTTTCATTTGCCGTTTTGTCCGAGGAACCGGCTGTCCTCTTTCCGGTCGTCCCCTTTCCGTCCGTCCTTTTCTTCTTCCCTGCATAATTGTCTACTGTCCACTCCCTACTGTCAATCGAATACCGTTTCGCCAGCATTCCCATCGCTTCCGTAAACGAACATCCCTCGATCTTCTGCACGAAAGCGAACAAGTCTCCGCCTTCGCCGCAAGCGAAACATTTGAAAAACTGTTTTCCCGGATGGACGTGCAACGAAGGATGCTTGTCTGCATGGAAAGGACACAAGCCGACATATCCCGCACCGCTGCGCTGCAACGGCACATAGGCAGCCACCACTTCCTCGATCGTGGCCACCCGAAGGATTCTCTCTTTCAACGAATCGCCTCTCATAACAACCGGTTTTCATAAGACAGGAACCGTGTCATCGAAACATTGTAGCGGAAACGCGCCCGTCCGGTCGCCCCATTACGGTTCTTGGCGACCAGAAGATAGCCCACGCCCCGCAGGTCCTCCTTCGTATCCTTGTCGTACAAGATGCCGTATTTCTCGGCCCGGTAGACGAAGATCACCTGATCCGCCACCTGCTCGATCGCGCCGGAGTTACGCAGGTCGCTCAAGATCGGCAGATAAGGAGCCAGGCGCCGGTCGCTGTCGCGGTTCATCTGCGCCAACAGAACGGCAGGCACATCCAGCTCAACCGCCATCAGCTTCACCTTCCGCACCACATCGCCCAGGGCCAGATCGGTCGTCTCGTTGCGGCTGCCCCGCGTGTAAGGGATATGGATCAGGTTCAGATAGTCGATGAAGAAGATGTCCAGCTCCCGGCGTGCCTTGCGCGTCATCAGCACGGCACGGATCTCGTCGATGGCGAGCGAACCGCAATAGACGATCCTCAACGGCAACCCCGCCAGCTCAGCCGCCGCTTTCTCCAACAACGCACGCTCCTCGCGGTTCGTCCCCTTGAAACGGATCTTGCCGGCCTCCACGCCGCTCAGCATCGAAAGGATACGTTCCGTCACCTCCTCCTCGCTCATCTCGATGCTGAAATAAAGCGTATTCCGCCCCGCACGCGCCGCCTGAAGCGCCATGTGCAAAGCCACCGCCGTCTTTCCCATCGAAGGCCGCCCGGAGAGCACCGCCAGTTCGCCCCGGTAAAGGCCGCCCGTCAAGTCGTCCAGTTCGTCGAACCCGGTACGCACCTGTATATGTTCCCCTTTTTCGCGTGCCTCCTGGTTACGGAACGAACGCGCCAGGACTTCGCGTGCCACCTCGGCCGCCATCCGGACATCCACGCCTCCGGAGGCGTGTTCACGCAAGCCGTCCATGTCGTCCGTGACACCGGCGAGGAGCTTCATCACGTCGACATCCGGCTGCTGCGCCTCCAGGCCGCGTTTGTTCAGGCTCGCCACACAGCCGCGCAACATCCATTCGCGCTGTACCAGACGCACATATTCGTGGATGTGGCTGTCGTTGCGCACCGCCTGCAACATGGCGCTTAGGAAAGAGACTCCGTTCAGCTCGCCATAAAGCCGGTGATCGAGCCGGAACATCTCCGCCTCGACCGTCGCCATGTCGATCCGTTCGCCGCGCGAGGCCAGCTCGGCAAAGGCACGGAACACCAGGCGCAGCCCCGGTTCGGTAAACATCTCTTCCGTCACCCGTCCGCCCAATTCGTGGAAAGAGGCGGGACGTCCCAGCAGAGCAGCCACCAAGACCCGCTCCGCCGGATACGATTGTACGGCATTCAACCCCATCAGACAGTCTCCCCGGTGTTATAGACCGTCCCGTTCTGGTACATGTAGAGGGCTGTCGCAAGCGACAAACCGTCGCCGCCGCCCCCCTGCGGAGAGCCGTGGCCGTCGGGCTGGGGAGGCGCGTCATAGAAGGTCAAGGTGAACTTCGTCATCCTGCCCACCGCCGTGACCGTCAACCATCCTGCCTCGACAAGATGTCCGACAGCCGTGACTGCCGCCCTGCGTATCAACCCCGTACGCCGTGCCAGTTCCGAATAAGAGGTGATCCACTCGCCTCGTTCACAAGCATAGTCTTTGAAATGAAAGGAGACTTCTCCTTTTTTGAAATAGGCAAAACCCAATATGCACAGGAGCACCTTTGCCTCTTTTTCACACTTGTCTCCCGGCGTAAAAGCAATCTGCATGGCCTGCCGGGAAACTTTCGTATAGCCGCATCTTGCAAAATCGGCCGAAAACGTCATATCCTTTTTCATAATGAACGGATTTAAAATTAAACATTTTTACCCCAAATAAAAACGGTGCAGTCAATAGCACAATATAAACAATTTATTTTCAGCTACTTGTAGAGGTTTTCCGTCAGTTTCGGTTCAATCCTACATCTTAGAATAAATATATTAATATATATATAAGCTCATTAATTT
>ERZ772875.3327-NODE-3327-length-10020-cov-12.521525_pt1 | contig 10020 bp, 9 predicted proteins | sample MGYA00580585_ERZ772875 | MGnify/ENA primary metagenome ERZ772875 (study PRJEB29015, sample SAMEA2737736) | human gut metagenome | biome: human gut; feature: human-associated habitat; material: faeces | place: China | collected 2012 ... | reverse complement strand
CCCGGCACTTTTCTTTTTCTGAGGAAATCAGAAGCTCCGGCCATGCGGCATTAGAGGCCGCGCCGCCGGTTTTGTCCCTTCGGACTGAAAATTTGACTTACGACCCATTAAAGGAGCATGAACCATGCATATGGAAGACCAGAAAATCCGGGAGGACGCCCGGAAAATAATGGATGCGGCACTGCACGCGGCGCTGCCGGATACCGCCGTGGAGAAGGCGCTGGCGGAGATGCCCGACGCTTCAGGCAGACTCATCCTTGTGGCCGCGGGCAAGGCCGCGTGGCAGATGGCCGCCGCCGCGTACCGGATCCTTGGGGAAAGGATCGACGACGGCATCGTCATCACCAAACACGGCCACGCCATGGGCGCCATCGGCAATCTGACGATCCGGGAAGCCGGGCATCCGGTGCCCGACGCGGACTCCTACAACGCCACGGAAGCGGCCCTGACCATGACGGCCGGATTGAAGGAAACGGATACAGTCCTGTTTCTGCTGTCCGGCGGCGGCTCGGCCCTGTTTGAAAAGCCCCTGATCCCGCCGGAGGAAATGGATGACATCACCCGGCAGCTGCTGGCCTGCGGCGCGGACATTGTGGAGATCAACACCCTGCGCAAACGGCTGTCCGCCGTAAAGGGCGGCAAATTTGCCCAGCACGCAGCCCCCGCCCGGGTGTATTCTGTGGTTCTGTCGGACATTCTGGGAGACCCGCTGGACATGATCGCATCCGGCCCCGCCTATCCGGACAGTTCCACCGCCGAACAGGCTCGGGCCGTTGTAAAAAAGTACGGGCTGAAGCTTTCGGCAGCTGCTCTGGAGCTGCTGGACAGGGAAACCCCGAAGCAGCTGGACAATGTGACCACCCGCATCACCGGCTCCGTCCGGCAGCTGTGCGCCGCGGCGTCCGAAACCTGCCAGACGCTGGGCTATACCCCCGTTGTTCTGACGGCATCACTGGCCTGTGAGGCCCGGGAGGCCGGCGCGTTTCTGGGAGCCGTCGCCCAATACCATCAGGATTCGGCCCAGTCCCTCGCCTTTATCGCGGGCGGTGAGACCGTGGTGCATCTGACGGGAACCGGCAAGGGCGGACGAAATCAGGAAATCGCGCTGGCAGGGGCGAAGCTTCTGGACGGTCTTGCGGGCACGGCCCTGTTCTCCCTCGGCTCCGACGGCACCGACGGCCCCACTGACGCGGCAGGTGGTATCGTCACCGGAGAAACAGCCGGGACACTGCGGGAAGCCGGTGTGGACATTGACCGTGTTCTGAAGGACAACGACGCCTACCACGCGCTGGCAAAGGCCGACGGCCTGATCTTTACCGGCCCCACCGGCACCAATGTCAACGACCTGACGGTGCTGCTGATTCGGCGATAAACCAAACCCACACTTCTCAGGGCTGCCTTTGCAGGCAGCCCTTTTTTGTAAAAATGATTTCCCCGGAACGGACGTTATACGTTATAATAGCGCAAAATACCTTACAGACCGCACCCCTTCTGTCAAAAAAAGCCAACCGCCTTTTTGACAGTCTAAGCGGCGGGTTTCCCCGCCGCTGCCTTCGTCCTACAGATCGTCCGCGTCCTGCACCGGCTTTTCCTCCGGGTGCCTGACCAGCCCCGTGTAGCTGCCAAAGGGGTCGGTCACGATTTTCTCTTTTTTCGCCATGTCCTCACCTCCATGGCTATTGTCTGCCCATCGGCGGCAATTATGTTGCATTTCCCGTCTGGAAATGATAGACTATAGGAAAAACGAAGGGAGATTTGCCATGTTCAGCATCACCCTGATCACCATGGGCAAGCTCAAGGAAAATTTCTACATTTCCGCCGCCGAGGAATACAAAAAGCGTCTGGGCGGATACTGCGCCTTTACGCTTCTCGAGCTGCCGGAAGCACGGCTTCCCGAAAATCCCTCCCCCGGCGAGATTGAGGCGGGACTGGAAAAGGAAGCCGAGCTGATCTTCTCCAAAATTCCCAAGGGTTCCTGGTTCTGCGTCCTCACCCCCGAAGGAAAAGAGCTGTCCAGCGAAGCCTTCGCGGACAAGCTCCGGGACGTGAAAAATTCCGGCAAGTCCAGCGCCTGCTTTTTGATTGGCTCCTCCTTCGGCATGTCCCCCCGTGTCAAGCAACGGGCGGATTTCCGCCTCTCCATGGGGGCAATGACCTTCCCCCATCATCTGGCTCGCATCATGGTTCTGGAACAGCTCTACCGGGCGGAAGCCATTCAGGCGGGAAGCAAGTATCATAAATAGACCTCTTTCAAGGTTCCACGCACAGGCGCGGAGCCTTTTCTGCGCCCAATGTGTTTGCTTTTCAGATTCCTGTATTTATTTTATATGAAGTACCTTGACAGATGAGGTACTTTATGTTATACTGCTCGCGTAAGGAGGGATGCCTGTGTCTATTGCCGGTGATTTGATACGGGGGCATACCGACGCCATCATTCTGGCGCGGCTGCTTCGCGGCGACAGCTACGGCTACGAAATCAACAAGGTCATTGCCACCCTGTCCAATAACCGCTTTGAGCTGAAGGAAGCGACCCTTTACACGGCGTTCAAGCGGCTGGAGGAGCTGGGCTACATCGCTTCATACTGGGGTGACAGCGGCGCGGGCGCACGGCGGCGCTACTACACCATCACATCCGCAGGACGGGAAGCCTGCCACCGTCTGCTGAGAGAATGGCAGGAAACAAAAGAAATTATGGATAAACTTCTGGAAGTGGAGGAGAAATTATGAGAGAGCAGCTGATTCAGTACGTGCAGCTCCTGTTCGCGGGAGCCGCGGATTGTGACGATACCCGGCAGGAGATCCTGCAAAACACCTTAGACCGCTACGACGATCTGATCGCCGCCGGAAAAACGCCGGAAGCCGCCTACCGTCTTGCCATCATGGGCATCGGCGATATCAATGAAATTCTGGGCAGAGCCCCCGGTGCCGCTCCCCTGCCCGCCCCGGCGGTCAAGCCGGAGGAGCAGGACACCCCGGTTAAGAAGCTTCTCCGCGCCATCGCGATTGGACTGTACATTCTCTGCCCCATCCCGCTGTTCGTTCTGAGCGGTATGCGGAACATGGGAATTCCGGGTCTGTGCGGGACGCTGACCCTCGTGGCCGTCGCCACGGTGCTCATCATTCTGGGCGCTAAGAAGGAAACCGAAAATGCAGACGTCGAGCCGGGTACTCCCCAGTCGGCGCTTGCCAAGAGCATCAACGGCCTGATCTGGGCAATTGGCCTTGCGATCTATTTCATTGTCAGCTTCCTCACGGGCGCATGGTACATCACTTGGGTGATCTTCCCCATCACCGCCGCCGTGCAGGGGCTGGTCAAAGCCATTCTTGACCTGAAGGAGGGTAAATAAGATGAAAAGCAATGCAATCGTTCGCATCGTCATCTGGAGCGTTGTGATTTTTGTGCTGCTGGCAATTCTCATTGCCGGGTTGGGCAGCAACCTCTTCACCCTGTTCCACGGCAGCACCGATACGGTGTACCACAGCACCGATGTTGTAAACTCCGAGTCTCCATCGGGTCAGTCCGATACTCCCATCGCAGAACGCTCTGTCTCCGTGGTATCGCAAACCAGTGTCTACACCATGCCCAACACCCAATCTGCTTCTGTCGGCGCACTGAATGTGGGCGACAATGTGGTCATTGACCGTTCCGAGGAGGTAGGCGGGGGCAGCTGGATTCACATCACCTCCCCGTTTGACGGCTGGGTTAATGCTGAGTGTCTCAAGCTGAACGGTGTCAACCAGACCGGTTCGGTCGGTTCCGCAGACCCCGCTGCCATCCGGGAAATCAAAATCGAATGGATTTCCGGTTCCGTCACCGTCGAGCCGGGGGACGTGCAGGAAATTACCTTTCTCGAATCCGGCAATGGCACCGACAAATATGAGATGGTCTGGAAGCAGTCCGGCGACGAACTGGTTATCCAATACAGCAAGGACAGCAGCATCGCCGGCTTTGGCCTTCACTTTGGCGACGGCAGCAAAGACCTGACCGTCACCGTTCCCCGGGGCTGGGTCTGTGATTCTCTGGAACTCGACACCGCTTCCACCGATCTGACCGTCCGCGACATGATCATCCGGGAAATGGAGATCGACTCCGCCAGCGGCACCGCCAAATTTGAAAACTGCACGGTCAGCAGTCTGGACGTGGACACCGCTTCCGGAGACGTCACATTTTCCGGAAGCCTGAACGAGCTGGACTTTGAGGCCGCCTCCGCCAGCTTTACCGGCGTGCTGGAGAATGTTCCCGACAAGGTGAAAATGGACTCCATGTCCGGCGATCTGGCCCTCACCCTGCCCGAAGACGCGGGCTTCACCGTCAGTCTGGACGCCATGAACAGCGACTTTTCCTCCGACTTCCCCACCGTAAAGAAAAACAAGAGCTACGTCTGCGGCGACGGACACTGCAAGATCGACGTGGACGCCATGAGCGGCGACGTGTCTATTCTCAAGCAGTCGGCAGATGCCGCCGTCAAGAAATAAATTCTGCCGGGGAACGGTTCAACTGTTCCCCGGCATTGTTTTATTTTATACTGAACTCCAATTAAAATCTTTAGAAAAGATTTTAATTGCCCGAAGGGCAAGGAGTTCATATGAGACTTGTTTTGTGATTTCTTTCCTTATAAATCACAAAACTGGCAGCGCCATTAGGCGATGCCTTCCTGATTAAAATCAAAGATTTTAATCAGGAAATAGTATTAGAATTCGCCCGCGTCGTACATGACCGCAGACAGAGCGCACAGCGGCGCTGTTTCGCACCGCAAAATCCGTTTTCCCAGCGTGCAGACCTGCAATCCGGTTTCCCTTGCCTGCCGGACTTCCTTTTCTTCCAGCCCGCCCTCCGGGCCGGTGAGCAGACTGACGGTCCGGTATTCGCCGCCGAGTGCCATTTTCAGCGTCACAGCCTCCTCGTTTTCGTAGAACATCAGCGCCTTGTCGGCTTCGGACGCCCGACTCAGCGCGGCGTGGAAGCTGTCCAGCACCAGCACTTGGGGAATCCTCCCCCGTCCGGACTGTTCCGCCGCGGATGCCGCAATTTTCTGCCAGCGTTCCAGCTTCTTTTTGAGGCTTTTTTCATCGGGTCTGGACACGCACCGGGCGGAAGGGAACGCTACGATCTCGTAAGCCCCCAACTCGGTGGCCTTCTGGATCACATGCTCCAGCTTGTCCGCCTTGGGAAAGGCCATGTACACACTGACCCGCACCGCCGCTTCCGACGTGGATTCCCGCCGCTTAAGCACATTCAGCTTCATTTCCCCGGCGTCCGTCACTTCGCAAAGGCACTCCGTCCCCTGCCCGTCGCACACCAGGACCGTCTCCCCGGCCTTCAGCCGCAGCACCCTCGCGTGCTGGGCATTCTCCCCGGTCAGCACGACGGTATCGCCCCGCAGCACCTCACCGTCCGCAAAAAAGCGCACCATACGCCCATTCCCCCCTTTTTACAGTATAGTGTAGCAGAGCGAGCGCAAAGTTGCAAGGGTTTTGCGGAAAAACTATTGACAAATCCCGCAGTCAAGGTTATAATATTCAGGCAAGTTTGCGAGAGTGTTGGAATGGTAGACAAGCACGTTTGAGGTGCGTGTGGTTACGCCGTGGGGGTTCGAGTCCCCTCTCTCGCACCAAAAAACAGGCTGCCCAGCAGGGCAGTCTGTTTTTTGATACGAGACGGGGACTCGAAAGGCCGTTAAAAAAACGTGCCGGTGGCACGTTTTTAGGCCGTGGGAGAGTCCTTTCCGATTTCAGGCGCATCCTGTAGGGATGTGAATGAAATCGGAACATTTCCCCTGCAGTTGTTCCCAAAACCGTGCCGCACAGAAAAGCCCCGTATTGATTTCTGGGCTTTTCCTACTTTTTAGGGTACAAATTGGCAACGGATTGGCAACGCGTCAGCAGCGTTTTCGCACAGCCATGCTTATTGATTTTCCTTCCGCTCGGAATAATACTCCGGCACGGCCGGAATCTGATTAATGGCATTCACGATCTCGTGCATGGTCTGCGGGAGCTTCAGGGGATTGACCTTCGGCAGATCGCTGACCTTGATCTTGTCCTTGCCGAGCAATGTCTTGAGCGCCACGTTGACCATACGAATGCCGTACTGCCCCTGAAACAGCGGCGTGATAGGACGGTCAAGGTGCAGCATCCGGTAGACGGCGATCATCGCCGTGCGGACGGAGGTTTCCACGGTGAACACCACATCACCCTCCAGCTCCACGAACTGGCCGATTAACGCGAGGTTCCTGTTGCCCGCTGGAATGACCTCCGGGCGGTCTTTCAGCTTGCGGGGCATGAACTGGCTGGTGATATAGGGCATGACCACGGGGATTGCTGTAATGCTGGGCATGATCTCGTCGATCTTGTCCTCCAGACCGCAGTAATACAGGAACTCCCGCATGATCTCTTCGCCGGAGCACTGGGTCATGGGCTTTTTCACACAGGTGCCGCAGTTATTCGCGTGCAGGCCGTAGAACCACATGAACTGGACGTTCTCCGGCTGGTCAGGAGCCACGGACTGGAGCGGCACATTGTACGCTGAACGATATTGCTTTGGAAGTCAGCAAACTGCTTCAGCTGGAAGCTCAGGAGTTGTTCGGTGTCCGGTAAGCACTCGATCAAACAACTTTTTCCAAAAAACACAGGAAATTCTGCACCCCGGAGGCGCATAATGAATCGAGATCTGACAAAAGGCTCCGTCACCAAATCCATGCTGCTGTTCGCGATCCCCATGATTCTGGGCGACCTGCTCCAGCAGTGCTATAACATTGCCGACACCCTGATCGTCGGGCAGTTTCTTGGGCGCAATGCTCTCGCGGCGGTGGGGTCATCCTTCACGCTGATGACCTTCCTCACCTCCATCATCCTTGGCCTGTGCATGGGAAGCGGCGCGCTGTTTTCCATCCGCTTCGGCCAGCGGGACGAGAACGGCCTTTGCGAGGATATCTGCGCGTCCTTCTATTCCATCGCCGCCGCGACGGTGCTTCTGAACGTCATTGCCTACCTCTGTCTGGACGCGCTTCGTGTATTTCTCCACGTCCCTGACGAGGTGTGGGGGGATATGCGCGCCTATCTGTTCGTGATTTTTATGGGAATCCCCGGGATTTTCCTGTACAATTTCTTTGCTTCTTTCCTGCGGTCGGTGGGAAATTCCGTCGTGCCGCTGGTATTTCTGGCCATTTCCGCCGTGGTGAATATCGTTCTGGATCTGTGGTTCATCATTGGGCTAAAGCGGGGCGTCGGGGGCGCTGCGGAGGCGACGGTGATCGCCCAGTACCTTTCCGGCATCGGCATTGCGGTCTACGCCCTTCTGCGCTGCCCTCAGGTGCGCTCCATCCGGCGTCTTCGCAGTCTGCGGTGGGCGCGGATCGGCGAAATTCTGTCCTTCTCAACCCTGACCTGCGTTCAGCAGTCGGTCATGAATCTGGGCATTCTTACGGTGCAGGGACTGGTCAACAGCTTCGGAACGGTGGTCATGGCCGCGTTCGCCGCTGCCGTGAAGATCGACGCCTTTGCCTATATGCCGGTGCAGGATTTCGGCAACGCCTTTTCCACGTTTATTGCCCAGAACTACGGCGCAAGGGAAACCGGTCGAATCCGTTCCGGCCTGAAAAGCGCCGTGTGCGTCTCCATGGCCTTCTGTCTGGTCGTATCCGCCCTTGTCTTCGTTTTTGCCCGTCCGCTTATGACGATTTTCGTGGAAGCCGGGGAGACAGAGATCATTCAGGCGGGCGTACAGTATCTGCGCATTGAAGGCGCGTTCTACTGCGGCATCGGCTGCCTGTTCCTGCTCTACGGGCTGTACCGGGCGCTGGAAAAGCCGGGGATGAGCGTGGTGCTGACCGTCATTTCTCTGGGCACCCGGGTGGCTCTGGCGTATCTTCTTTCCGCCATCCCCGCCGTCGGCGTGGTGGGCATCTGGTGGTCTGTCCCCATCGGCTGGTTTCTGGCGGATATGACAGGTCTGCTCTATTTCAAAATCCGGAAAAACAAGCTGCTGCCTTTGGACAAAGCATCCATCCGCTGAGCAGCAGACGAGGCGGGCAAGTGCTTCATGCACTTGCCCGCCTGCAATTATTTACGCTTTCACAAGAATATCGCTTATATCGGTCTGCTGTCCGCCTGCGGTAAAGGCTGCCGTCTTGCCGTCATGGGTGAGCTTGTAGGTTTCCTCCGCCGCGCCCTTTTCCAGCAAATCAGCGAGCCGGAACGCGGAGGTCGCGTCCTTGGTGACAAAGACGATCTTCTCCACGCCCTGCGCCTTGAGGGTGCCGATGCCGCTGAGCTTTCCCGTCAGCACGGCAAAGTCGGCGTCCACGGTGACGGTCAGCACGCCGTCCTTCTGCTCGGCCGTGTAGGCAATGTCCTTGCCGTCCTTGTCGGTCACGCGGTAGAGGGGACTTTGCGGGGTATCCGCGTCGTCGGATTTCCCTTCCGGCACCACAAGCGTGCCGATCTGGAATTCGATCGTCTCGTCGCCCAGCCGCAGGACGCAGGTGACGGGATAGGTACCCGGCGCGGCGGGAACGGTCTCACTGCCGCCGTAGAGAATTTTTTCTACAGTACCCTCGCCGGACGCTGTCACGGTGAACTTGCCGTTTTCGCTGCGGATGTCCAGAGCGGTCAGGTTTTCCGGGTCGCCGTTGTGATTTTCGCCGCTCAGGCGCATGTTGATGTAGTCCTTCAGCTTCTCAATATCGCTGCCGTTCCGGCCGTTGATCGTCACATCCGGGCCGAGGACATAGTGCCCTTCGAGGCTCTTGTGGTTGCTGTCCTGCCCGTCGCCGATGCGGCCGATGGCATCTTCATCCAGCGTGTATTCGATTTTCTTTGTCTTATAATCAAAGTGGATATCGTCGTCCAAAAGCATACCCGTGGTAATGCGGGCGTTGCCAAGGATAAGAATGGTTCCGCGCATATCATCTTTGTCGTCGCTGCCGATGGCGGCGGCGTCCTCGCCCGCAATGGCGGTGACCTGCGCGTTGTCCTGGATGATGATCAGTCCATCCATGAATCTATTTTCACCAGTGCCGATGCCCGCGCCCTCATTCTCACCAATCGCCGTCACCTTTGCACTGTCCCGGATGATGATTCTGCCGGTGGAGGTAATGGTACCGTTATTTCCCGAACCAATGCCTGCGCTTTCATCGTCACTTCCCGCAGTCACCTGCGCGTTGCCGCCGATGATGATGGTGCCGGATACGTCCCCATCCTCTCCAGAGCCGATACCGGCGCCGTCGATCCCACTCCACGCGGTTACCTTCGCGTTGCCGCCAATCGTAAACGTGCCGGACATCTCGCTCTTTGGGGGGTCATCATCTGACTTGCCGGTGCCAATTCCTGCACCGTCCCAGCCGCTTCCGGCCGTAACCTGCGCGTTGCCGCTGATGGTGATGCTGCCGGACATATTGCCGTCTTCGCCGGAGCCGATACCCGCACCGTCCTCCTGGCTGAAGGCGTTGACCTTTGCGTTTTCGTCAATGGTGATGCTGCCGGACATATTGCCGTTATAGCCGGAACCGATGCCTGCACCGTCACCATAGAAATCATCTTCCCCGTCATCTTCCGTGGTGACGGTGGCGCTGCCGGTAATATGGATTTTACCGGACATGTCTTCATCCTCGTGGCTGCCGATCTTGGCGTTATCGTTATAATTATCTTCATTATCGCCGATCTCGGCCTTCAGAGAGCCGCTGCCGGTGATGGTCACATCGCCGTTGGAGACATGCAGGGCAGAGCCGGTTTCGGAGAAAATCTTGTTGTCTCCCTCCAGTGTGATGTTCGCGCTGGAACTGCCCACGTCGATGGCGTCGCCTGTGCTGCTGATGTTTATATCCTGAATGGTGACGTTTGCCGTTGCATTGTCAGAGGTGGATATGGTGATGGTGCTGTCCGTTGTCTTAGAGCTGTCGCGCTGCTTGATGACAGGCGCATTATCCGCAACACCTGTGCTGCTTCCCTGGGACACCGTCTGGCCGCTGTCTCCGGCGCTGACGGTAATGTCGCCGTCCTCCAGATACCATTCCGCCGCAAACG
>ERZ772875.3324-NODE-3324-length-10024-cov-3.229612_pt1 | contig 10024 bp, 5 predicted proteins | sample MGYA00580585_ERZ772875 | MGnify/ENA primary metagenome ERZ772875 (study PRJEB29015, sample SAMEA2737736) | human gut metagenome | biome: human gut; feature: human-associated habitat; material: faeces | place: China | collected 2012 ... | reverse complement strand
GGTATACCGCGGCATAAGGGCAAGCGGCCCCAGCCGCAGCGGGCGGATATGGCCCGCATGTATGGTGACATTACGGAAAGTATCCGATTAAGATAGAACTTATACGCCAATTTGGGAGAAACAGATATGGCAAAGCAAACTGAACTGGAGCTGACTGCCCAGCAGGCAGCGCAGCCGGAAGAAACCCCGGCAAAAAAAACTGCCGCAAAAAAGACTGCAGCGAAAAAACCGGCAACAAAAAAAGCAACCACAAAAAAGACAACGACCAAAACCAAGGCAGCTAAGGCAGAGGACGGCGAAACCGCAGCCGAAAAACCTGCCGCAAAGCGCACCACCAAAAAGACCGAAGCAAAGCCCGGCACCAAGCTGGTGATCGTGGAATCCCCGGCCAAGGCAAAGACCATTGGCAAATACCTGGGCCGCGGCTATACCGTAACGGCCAGCATGGGCCATATCCGGGACCTGCCCGCCAGCACGCTGGGCATTGATGTGGAACATGGCTATACCCCCAAGTATATTACCATCAAAGGCAAGACCGCGCTGGTCAAGGACCTGAAAGCCGAAGCGAAAAAAGCACAGACCGTCTATCTGGCAACCGACCCGGACCGTGAAGGCGAGGCGATCAGCTGGCATCTGGCCAATGTGCTGGGGCTGGACCCCACCGCCCCCAACCGCGTGACCTTTGACGAGATCACCAAAAAGGGCGTGCAGGAGGGGATGGCCCACCCGCGCACCATTGATATGGATCTGTTCAACGCCCAGCAGGCCCGGCGCGCGCTGGATCGCCTGGTGGGTTATAAGCTCAGCCCGTTTTTGTGGCATAAGGTGCGCCGCGGGCTTTCGGCTGGCCGCGTGCAGAGCGTGGCGGTGCGCATTATCCGCGACCGCGAGATCGAAATTGAAAACTTTAAGCCCGAAGAATACTGGAACATTGACGCCAACCTGAAGCCCCGCCAGAGCGGCTGTGCGTTCAACGCACGGCTGACAGCCCAGGCGGACGGCACCAAGCTGGTGGTGAAAAATAAAAAACAGGCGGATGCCATTCTGGCCGCGTTGGACGGCAAACCCTACACCGTGACCCGTGTGGATAAGGGCCAGCGCCGCCGCCAGCCGCAGCCACCGTTCATCACCTCCACCCTGCAGCAGGATGCCAGCCGCGCACTGGGATTTTCGGCCACCCGCACCATGCGTGCCGCCCAGCGCCTGTATGAAGGTATGGAGGTGCACGGCTATGGCCAGATCGGTCTGATCACCTATATGCGTACCGACAGTTTGCGCATTGCGGACGAAGCCGCCGCCGCCGCTAAGACCTTTATCGGCAAGACCTGGGGCGAAAATTACGTCTGCAACAAAAAGCGCGTCTGGAAATCCCGCTCCGCCACAGCGGCGCAGGATGCCCACGAAGCCATCCGCCCCTCAATGCCGGAACTGACGCCGGACCAGGTGGAGGGCAGCATCTCCGGCGATGAAGCCAAGCTGTACCGCCTGATCTGGAGCCGCTTTATGGCATCCCAGATGGCAGACTGCCTGATGGATACCGTTTCGGCCAACATCACGGCGGGGGATTATATCTTCCGCGCATCGGGTTTCCATGTAACGTTTGACGGCTTTACCGCTTTGTATGAGGAAGCCACCGACGATAAGCAGAAGAAAGAAACCGCCCTGCCCCCGCTGGAAGTGAGCCAGGACCTGAAACTGAACAAGCTTTCGGCGGAGCAGAAATTCACCCAGCCGCCGCCGTACTATACTGAAGCAACGCTGATCCATGCGCTGGAAGAAAACGGTATTGGCCGCCCTTCCACCTATGCGCCGATCATTACCACCATTGTGGACCGCGGCTATGTGGAAAAGGAGCAGAAAAAGCTCAAAACCACCCCGCTGGGCCGCGCGGTGAACCAGGTCATGCTGGAACAGTTCCCCGATATCGTGGACCCGACATTCAGTGCCGATATGGAGAAAAAGCTGGACGTTGTGGAAGCCGGTAAAGCGGACTGGGTCAAAACAGTGGACGATTTCTACCAGGGCTTTGAAAAGAGCCTGGAAGCCGCCGAAAAGAACATGGAGGGCAAAAAGATCAAAGTGGAGGATATCCCCACCGACGAGATCTGCGAAAAATGCGGCCGCCCCATGGTGATCAAAAGCGGGCGGTACGGCAAGTTTGTGGCGTGTTCCGGCTTTCCGGAGTGCCGCAACGCCCACCCCATTGTAAAGGATACCGGCGGCCTGTGCCCGCTGTGCGGCGGCCATATGCTGTTGCGCAAAAGCGCCAAGGGCCGCGTGTATTACGGCTGCAGCAACTACCCCACCTGCAACTTTATGACATGGGATGAACCCGTGCCGGAAACCTGCCCCCACTGCGGCAAAACGCTGTTCAAGCGCCGCGGCCAGCTGTACTGCGCCAAAGAGGGCTGCGGGTTTGTGAAGAATATCGAAAAGACAAACGCGGAGAAATAACGCATGCAAATCAAAATCATCGGTGCCGGGCTGGCCGGGTGTGAAGCCGCCCTTTGGCTGGCGGACCACGGCGTGCAGGTGGACCTGTACGAGCAAAAGCCGGTCAAGTTTTCGCCTGCGCACAAAAGTGCAGGCTTTGCGGAGCTGATCTGCTCCAACTCCCTCAAGGCGGAACGGCCGGATTCGGCTTCCGGCCTGCTGAAAATTGAAATGCGCATGATGGGGTCCCACCTGCTGGATGCTGCCGAGACCGCCCGCGTGGCGGCTGGCGGTGCACTGGCGGTGGACCGTGATGTGTTTTCCACCGCCGTGACGGAAATGGTGGAAAAGAACTCGGGCATTACCGTTCACCGCGAGGAAGTGACCGCGCTGGACGAAAGTGTTCCGGTGCTGGTGGCTTCCGGCCCGCTGACCGAGGGTGCGCTGGCGGAGCAGATTGCCGCGCTGACCGGCAGCCACCGGCTGAGCTTTTTTGACGCCGTGGCTCCCATTGTGAGCGCCGAAAGCCTGGATATGGAAAAGATCTTTGCGGCGTCCCGCTACGGGCGCGGTGAAGCCGATTACCTGAACTGCCCATTCAACAAATTAGAATATGAAACGTTTTATAACGAATTGTTGAACGCGGAGCGTGCCCCTCTGCATGACTTTGATGGGGAGCTGACGGTGTACGAAGGCTGTATGCCTATTGAGGTGATGGCGGGCCGCGGGGCGGATACCATGCGCTATGGCCCGCTGCGCCCGGTGGGCCTGCGGGACCCGCGCACCGGCCACCGCCCCTGGGCCAACGTACAGCTGCGCGCCGAAAACACCGCCCGCACGCTGTACAATATCGTTGGTTTCCAGACCAATTTGAAATGGGGCGAGCAGAAGCGCGTTTTTTCGATGATTCCCGGCCTGGAACATGCAGAGTTCATCCGCTATGGCGTGATGCACCGCAATACCTTTTTGGAAAGCCCGGCGGTGCTGACCAAGGGGCTCTACCTGAAAGAGCACCCCAACGTGTTTTTTGCCGGGCAGATCACCGGCTTTGAGGGCTATATGGAAAGCGCGGCTTCCGGCCTGCTGGCAGCGCGCAATTTATACGCCCGTTTGCAGGGCAGAGAGCTGCCGCCCCCGCCGACCACAACGATGTGTGGCGCACTAATCGATTATATCACTACCCCCAACAAGGACTTCCAGCCCATGGGTGCCAACATGGGCATTCTGCCGCGCACCGAGGAGATTGACACCATCCGGGATAAGCGCGAACGGTATATGGCACTTTCTGATGCTGCACAGGCCGCCATGCGGGCATGGGCAGCCGAAGCGGAACACTGAGGTGGATTATGAAAATTTTACTGGACGCAATGGGCGGCGATAACGCCCCGAAATCGACCGTACAGGGCGCAGCCGATGCGGTAAAAGAGTTTGGTGATGGCATGACCCTGGCCCTGCTGGGTGATGGAGCCAAGATCAAGGCCGCTGCCCAGGAGCTTGGCGTGGACCTGACCCCCTTTGAGCTGATTCACTGCACCGAGGATGTGGATATGCACGATGACCCGGTCAAGGCCGTGCGCCACAAAACGGATTCCAGCCTGGTCAAAGGCCTGACGATGCTGAAAAACGGCGAGGCGGATGCCTTTGTTTCCGCCGGTTCCACCGGCGCGCTGCATGTGGGCACCAGTTTGATCGTGCGCACCGTCAAGGGGGTCAAGCGCCCGGCGCTGGCTACCTGCATGCCGGGCAAAAAGCAGCCGTTTTTGCTGCTGGACTGCGGCGCAAACGCCGAATGCCGTGCCGAGATGCTGAATGCCTTTGGCACCATGGGCAGCGTGTACATGAATAAGGTCATGGGCCGCAAGGACCCCGCCGTCGCGCTGGTGAACAACGGCGCCGAGGACACCAAGGGCACCCCGATGTACCGCGAAGCCCACGGCCTGCTGAAAGCAAACCCGGCCATCCGCTTTGTGGGCAACATTGAGCCGCGTGATATTATGGCTGGTGAGGTGGACGTTATCGTCTGCGACGGCTTTGTGGGCAATGTGGTGCTGAAGCTGACCGAGGGTGTGGCAGGTACTTTGCTGGGCATGCTGAAAGACATCTTTATGCAGAGCATTGTGACCAAGCTGTGCTACCTTGGCGTAAAAGGCGGGCTGCGCAATCTGAAGCACATGATGGACTCTGAGGAGATCGGCGGCGCACCGCTGCTGGGCGCGGCAAAGCCGGTCATCAAGGCACACGGTTCCAGCAAGGCCAAGGGCATCAAGAACGCCATCCGCCAGGCAAAGCTGTGCGTTGCCAATGACCTGTGCGGCACCATGCAGAGCGCCCTGGCCGAAGTAGCCGCCAAGGCCGCAGCAGAAAAGACAGACGCGGAATAAAACGGCATATCGTGCGAAAATTGAAATGTTATGCCCGCCCATTGGAAATGGCCGGTACCAAAATATAGGCAGCGGGCGCACAATGTGTGCCCCTACGGGATAGCCGCAAAACCAAAGCCCATTGCAGGGGCGGGCATTGCCCGCCCGGCCTGCAAAATATCCCGATATACAATCGCAAAACAGAGAGAACGAAAGGTAAGGCAATCTTATGACCACGCGTACCCCTGAGGAATTGGAAGAAAAGCTGCATTACCATTTTAAGAATAAAGAACTGCTCATCACGGCGCTGACCCACAGCTCTTACGCCAACGAGAGCAAAACCCCTACGCTGTATAACGAGCGGCTGGAATTTTTGGGCGACAGTGTGCTGTCCGTTGTGGTGGCAAACTATCTGTTCCACCATTCCACCCGCCCGGAGGGCGAACTGTCCCGCATGCGCGCTTCGCTGGTCAGCGAGGACGCGCTGTTCCAGTTTGCGCAGGAGATCGACCTGGGCTCTTACCTGCGGCTGGGCCGCGGCGAGGAGCTGGGCGGCGGGCGCTGCCGCCCCAGCGTGGTTTCGGATGCGTTTGAAGCCACCATTGCCGCTTTGTTCCTGGACGGCGGCATTGAGACCGCCCGCAACTTTATCCTGCCGTTCATCACGGAGGGCAAAACCGCCGAGGATGACCACAAGACCGCTCTGCAGGAAGTGGTGCAGAAACACCCGGACGACCGCCTGACCTACACCGTGACAGGGGAATCCGGCCCGGCGCATGATAAGCGGTTCCAGGTTACTGTGGCGCTGAACGGCAAGGCGCTGGCTGTGGGCGAAGGCCGCAGCAAAAAGGCTGCGGAACAGCAGGCTGCCAAAGCGGCGCTGACCAAGCTGGAACAGCAGGCATAAAAAGGGGCATCTATGCGCTTAAAAGAACTTGAGATACAGGGCTTCAAGTCCTTCCCGGATAAAACGCGGATCACCATTGGCGAAGGCATTACCGGTGTTGTGGGGCCGAACGGCTCCGGCAAAAGCAACATTTCGGATTCTATCCGGTGGGTTCTGGGCGAAACCAGCTCCAAACAGCTGCGCGGTGCGGGCAAGATGGAGGATGTTATTTTTGGCGGCACCCAGACCCGCGGCGCAATGGGCTATGCGGCGGTATCGCTGACCATTGATAACTCCGATCATGGGCTGGAAATGGACGCGGACGAAGTAACCATTGGCCGCCGCTATTACCGCAGCGGGGAGAGCGAGTATACCATCAACGGCCAGAGCGTGCGCTTAAAAGATGTGTACGAGCTGCTGCTGGATACCGGCCTTGGGCGCGATGGCTACGCCATTGTGGGTCAGGGGCGCATTGCGGAGATCGTTGGTGCAAAATCCACCGAGCGGCGCGAGATTTTTGAGGAAGCATCTGGCATTGCCAAATACCGCTACCGCAAAAATGAAGCCGAACGCCGCCTGGCCGCGGCGGAGGGCAATCTGGAACGCCTGCGGGATATTCTGGGGGAGCTGGAAAAGCGGGTTGGACCCCTGAAACGCGACAGCGAAAAGGCGGAGCAGTTCCTGGCATATTCTGAGACCCGCAAGGGGCTGGAAATTACCCTGTGGGTGGATTCAATCCGCCGCGCACAGGATACGGTGCGGGACCAGCAGCGCAAGTATGAGGCGGCGGAAAGCGACTATGCACGCATTTCCCGCCAGCTGGATGAATTTGACACCCGCACCGAAGCCCTGCGCGCCGAAGCCCAGCAGCTGATGCTGCAGGTGGAGGAAGCGAACGCTGAGATCCGCACCATTACCGAGCAGAACGCCGGGAGCGAAAGCCAGCTGGCAGTTTTGCAGAACGAAACCGAACACGCGAACGAGCAGATCCGCAGCGCCAGCGATGAGCTGACCCGCGCCGGGGAAGGCGCAAAGGGGATTGCGCAGGAAGCGGACGAGCACAAAGCGGAAATCACCCAGCTGCAAACCGTGCTGCAAAATCTGGATGCCGAGGCGGACAAGCTGCGCCAGCAGCTGAACACGCTGGAACAGCAGGCGCTGCAAAGCGGTGAGCGGCGGGAGATCGTGAGCGCCGCCATGGCCCGCATGCAGCAGAATGCCACTGCCCTGCAGGTGCGGGGTGCGGGGCTGCAATCCGCCGTGGAAGCGGCCCGCGCCCAGCTGAACGGCCTGAAAAACCAGGAAGCCGCCGCGGGTGATGTGGCACAAAAACTGACCGAGGAACGGGACGCTGCTGCCGAGCACCTGAAAGAGTGCGAGGAAGCCGTGACCCGCAACGATAACATCCGCTCCGGCTTAAAGCTCAAGCTGGAAAGCCGTCGCCGCCAGCAGGCGGAGGCCGCTGAAGCTTTGCAGAAGGCCGCAGCGGATAAAAACAACACCGCCCAGTGCATCCGCATTCTGGAGGATCTGGAGCGCAACATGGACGGCTATCAGCAGAGCGTAAAAGCCGTCATGCGCGCCGCGGGCGGTGGGCGGCTGCGGGGCATCATCGGCCCGGTGGCCGGTATCCTGAGCGTGCGCAAGGGGTACGAAATCGCGATTGAAACGGCGCTTGGCTTTGCGCTGCAGAACATTGTGGTGCAGGACCAAGGCTGCGCCCGCGCGGCCATCACCTTTTTGAAGGAAGAACGCGCCGGACGCGCAACCTTCCTGCCGCTGGATACCGTGCAGGGCAGCCGATTCAATGGCCGCCTGACCGGCACGGCGGAGGTGGCCGCCGACCTGGTGGAGACCGCCCCCCAGTACCAGCATATTATTGATAACCTGCTGGGCCGCATTATTGTGGTGGAGGATCTGGGCGAAGCGTCGGTGGTGGCCAAAAATCTTGGCTACCGCAACCGCATTGTCACAATGGACGGCCAGGTCATCAACGCAGGCGGTTCCTTTACCGGCGGTTCCACCGCGCGCAGCGTGGGTGTATTCAGCCGCAAGCAGGAACTGGACGAACTGCGTGCCAAGGTGCTGAAACTGGACGAGCGCCGCGCAGCAGCCGAAAAGGAAGCCGCCGCCCGCAAAGCGGAGGTGGATAACCTGACCGCCCAGCTGGCCGGTGCCGAGAGCGAGGGCATGACCGCCGCTGCGGCCCGCCTGAAAGCCGAGATGGAGCTGGATCAGCTGAACACCGCGCTGGAAGAGGGCAAGAATGCTGCCGCCCACCGCGGGCAGGAGATCGCTGCGCTGGAACAGCAGCTGCGGGAGAACACTGCGGCCGCCGCCCAGGCAGAAAACGCCCGTAAACAGGCGGAAGCCGAGATTGAAACGCACCGCAAAGAGCTGGAAAGCCTGGGCGCTTCCACCAGCGATGTGACCCGCCAGCGGGAGGAAGCATCGCAGAAACTTTCGGATAACCGAATGCAGAAGCTGCGCACCGAGAAGGACCTGAGCCTGCACGAAGCAGCGCTGGAAACCCTGAAAGGCCGCAGCGGCGAAGCCGAAGCCCGCGTGCGGGAACTGCAGGCCAATGTGACCGCCGCCAAAGAGCGCATTGCCGCCAATGAGCTGCGCGCCAATGAAATTAAGCGAGCCAGCGAAGAAAACAAACAGAAGATCACCGCGGCGGAGGAAACCATCCGCAAGGCTAATGCCGAGCGCATGGAAAAGGAAGCCGCTGTGACCCGCCTGACCCAGGAAAACCGCACCCTGACCGATGAGCGCGAGCGGATGAGCGGCGAGATGGCCCGCCTGGCCGAGCGCAAGACCGCGGCGGAAACTGAGCTGAACACCACTGCATCCAAGCTGTGGGAGGAATACCAGCTGACCGAAGCCGAGGCGGAAAAGCTCTGTGTACCCTTTGCCAATGTGGCAGACCTGCGCCGCCAGGTGGCCGAAGTGCGCGGCAAGATCCGCGCGCTGGGCAACGTGAATGTGGGCGCGATCGAAGAGTACAAGGAAGTTAAAGAACGGTACGACTTCATGAAAGCACAGGTCACCGATGTGGAAAAATCCCGCGCGGAGCTGAACCGAATGATTGCCGAGCTGTGCAGCGAAATGCAGGAGATGTTCACCGCCAGCTTTAAGGAGATCAACCGCAACTTCGGTGCGATCTTCCGCGAGCTGTTCGGCGGCGGTTCGGCGAGGCTCTATCTTTCGGATGAGAACGATGTGCTGAACTCCGGCATTGAAATTCAGGTTTCGCCCCCCGGCAAGGTCATCAAAAACCTGTCGGCTCTGTCCGGCGGCGAACAGGCGCTGGTGGCCATCAGCATTTATTTTGCCATTCTGGCCGTCAACCCGTCGCCGTTCTGCATCCTGGACGAAATTGAAGCTGCACTGGACGATGTGAACGTTACGCGCTATGCGCAGTATCTGCGCCGCATGACCGAACGCACCCAGTTCATCGTTATCACCCACCGCCGCGGCACCATGGAAGCAGCTGATGTGCTGTACGGCGTGACCATGCAGGAGGATGGTGTTTCCAAGATCCTGCGCCTTGACCTTGAAAACGTTTCCGCTGATCTGATCAGTTAATTCAAAGGAGGAACCGCCATGGGATTCTTCGATATTTTTAAGAAAAAGAAGAAAATGAGCGATGGCCTGGAAAAAACCAGAACGGACTTTTTCCAGAACATCGTCAACACCTTGACCAGCTCTGTTATTGATGATGACCTGTATAATGATTTGGAAGAGCAGCTGATTCTGGCCGATGTCGGCCCCAGCTGCGCGGTGCGTTTGGTGGACGAGCTGCGCGATGAGGTAGAGATCAACGGCCTGCATACCGGCCAGGAAGCGCTGGATGCCCTGCGCGATATCATCCGCCGCGAGGTAAGCCCCAAAACTGACCTGGACCTGAGCGGCAAACCGGCGGTTATTCTGGTTGTGGGCGTGAACGGCGTGGGCAAAACCACCACCATTGCCAAGCTGGCTTATCTGTACAAGGATCTGGGCAAGCGGGTCATGCTGGCGGCAGGCGATACCTTCCGCGCAGCGGCCAGCGAACAGCTGGAAACCTGGGCCGACCGTGCCGGGGTGCCGCTGGTCAAGGCGGGCGAGGGCGCTGATCCCGCAGCCGTGATTTTTGATGCGGTCAAATCCGCCACGGCCCGCGGCTATGATATGGTCATTGCCGATACCGCAGGCCGCCTGCACAACAAAAAGGGCCTGATGGACGAACTGGCAAAGATCAGCCGCAGCGTGAAAAAGGCCAGCCCGGATGCCAGCCTGGAAGTGCTGCTGGTGCTGGATGCCATCACCGGGCAGAACGCCATCAGTCAGGCCAAGGAGT
>ERZ772875.3320-NODE-3320-length-10036-cov-3.227132_pt1 | contig 10036 bp, 4 predicted proteins | sample MGYA00580585_ERZ772875 | MGnify/ENA primary metagenome ERZ772875 (study PRJEB29015, sample SAMEA2737736) | human gut metagenome | biome: human gut; feature: human-associated habitat; material: faeces | place: China | collected 2012 ... | reverse complement strand
CCAAGACCCCAGAACTTACAGTTTACAGTTCCTTCCGGAGTGGTAACAAGCGGTGCGCCAAGCTCCAGGGAAAGGTTGGTAACATCATCTACGATACCGATGGTGAACTGTTTCTTGGTTGTGTTCTCATATACAGCTACGATCTGAGCCGGTGTGGTATCCTTGGAACCAAGTCCGTAACGACCTGTGAAGATCGGAGTCTGATCGAATTTTGTACCCTTTAATGCTGCTACTACATCAAGGTAAAGCGGCTCGCCAAGGGAACCTGGCTCTTTGGTGCGGTCTAATACGGAAATCTGCTTAACTGTATCCGGAATAGCATCTACCAGTGCGCTGGCTACGAACGGACGGTACAGGCGAACCTTTACAACGCCGACTTTCTTTCCAGCTGCTACGAGGTAATCGATCGTCTCCTCGATGGTATCGTTGACAGAACCCATTGCAATGATAACGTGCTCTGCATCCGGAGCGCCATAGTAGTTGAACAGCTTGTAGTCTGTGCCAATCTTCTCATTGACCTTGTCCATGTATTCCTGAACAATCGCCGGAAGTGCATCGTAGTACGGGTTGCAAGCCTCTCTTACCTGGAAGAAGATATCCGGGTTCTGAGCAGAACCGCGCTGACACGGGTGGTTCGGGTTCAGTGCATTCTTACGGAATGCATCGATTGCATCCATATCTGCCATATCTTTCAGATCTTCATAATCCCAGGTCTCGATCTTCTGAATCTCATGGGATGTACGGAAACCATCAAAGAAGTTAATGAACGGAATCTTGCCCTTGATGGATGCCAGATGTGCAACCGGGGTTAAATCCATAACTTCCTGTACGCTGGATTCACACAGCATCGCGCAGCCTGTCTGACGGCACGCATAAATATCAGAATGGTCACCAAAGATGGATAACGCATGGCTGGCCAGTGCACGAGCAGAAACATTAAATACGCCCGGGAGCTGCTCACCTGCAATCTTGTATAAGTTCGGGATCATCAGAAGCAGACCCTGGGAAGCGGTGTACGTGGTTGTCAGCGCACCTGCTGCCAGAGATCCGTGTACAGCACCTGCTGCACCTGCCTCAGACTGCATCTCTGTAATCTGAACTGTGTGGCCGAAAATATTGGTTCTTCCGTCTGTTGCCCATTCATCGGTAGCCTCAGCCATCGGAGAAGAAGGGGTAATCGGATAGATAGCTGCCACGTCGGTGTATGCGTAAGAAGCATGCGCTGCTGCGTGGTTTCCATCCATGGTTTTCATCTTTCTTGCCATAATGAATATTCCTCCTATTGATAGTGAATGTATTCAGTAATAAATCTCCCCAAATAGATTGTCCTGGAAATTTACCTGATAATATTATAACAAATTCTCGTCAAAATGCAAATAAATTTGATTTATATCCGGTATTATTTTTCGAACAATTACAAAAAAGCTGTCTACTGTTTTTTCAGATAGTCGGTAAAATCACAAAATATGGAAAAAAGCACCGCCAGACGAAGAAAGACTCTCCATCCAGCGGTGCTTTTCATTCAAATGCCGCTTGAATGCCCTTTTATCATTCATTTTTGCAATCTATCTTACAGCACTTTCTATATTTCACCTTAGTTTTGCCTTGGTTTTAATTGCTTCCAGGTCCATTTGCTTCCACAACCGGGTTCGTTTCCTCTGGCTCTGGAGTTGTCTCCTGTGATCCTTCGTTGGATGCCGCCGCTGTCGTGGTCGGAACTTTTGTCTCGCCGCCAGGGCTGGACGGTGCCGCTGTGGTTGTCTCATGTGCCGCTGTGCTCTCATTAGCTGCATTTGTCTCAGCTGCGGTACTCTCTGCTGCCGCCGTTGCCTCCGTTGCGTTGGTCGCTACAGTAGCGGAACTGTTACGTTTGATTTGCGCTGCCTTTCCACGATAGCTGCTATTGTGAAAAAATTCACGACTCACTTCTTTATCATTCTCATAGGTAACCAGATCCGTGGACCAGCGGCTGCCCGGAGTCGCTGCCTTTGTCTGCACTTCCTGACCCGGCTGCAGGGAACCATCCTCGGTATAAACCGCAGACGGCGGATCAATCTCGCCTGTCTTCTCAGAAGACATACGAATCTTGACACCCTCTTTCAGAATCGGAACTCCATACAGTGCGATCGTCAGTTTTCGATCAGATGCGCTGAAGCTTGCCTTGATAGCCAGCGGATATTCCGAGTTGTTGACGAACTTGAAGTCCGGTCCGCCGTAGCTGACTGCCGCATCCTCGCCCGGTGTAACGTAGGACGGCTCGTAGCTGTGTGCGTGGCGCTCCGTACTCTTAAGCCCTGCAAATACAACCGCGTTATATAAGGTCGAAGATACCTGGCAGACGCCGCCGCCTTCGGATTCCTCGCTCTTGCCGCCGGAGGCATAGACGATCGCGGCCTTATAGCCCTTCTCCTTCGTGCGTTCGCCGACGACGCCGTTGAACGAGAACTCCTCGCCGGGATTCAGGATCGTGCCGTTGATGGCCTTGCAGGCCAGAACGAGGTTGGTAGTACGGTTGGAATCCGACGTATGCGGGGAATCGCACTGGCCGAGGACGTCGGAGAAGAATTCCTTTTCCAGTGTTTTCAGCGTGACCTCCGGCTCGCGATCCTCCATCTGGATGGTGATGACCTCGCCGGCCTTGGCCATCGCGATCTGCTGCGTGTAATAAGCAAGGTCGAAGCCGTAGCCGACCTCCTCGGGGACGAGCTTTTTGGCCTCTTCGTCGTAGTAGGCGTCGACGGTGTCAGTGCAGTACTTATCATAATAGCTCTGCAGATCGACCGGGTCACAGGGCGTCGTGTCATAATCGAAGCTGAGATCGGAGAAGTTGCCCGTCGTGAAGCGCTGGATGACCGCGTCATAGAGTGCATCGGCGTCGAGATGGATGGCCGGGGAGCCGGCGGTGACGGTGATGGTGCCTGCCTCTTCATCGACCTTGACGATGGGGTCGATGCGGTCTGTCTCGACGTCGCGTGCGGTCTGGTCGATGAGGGAGCGGATGTAATCGGTGTCGAGATTCAGGCTGGACTCCAGATCGACGTTATATTCGTTATGCTTCGCGCGGTTGTAGGTGATGAGCGCGGTAATGGGGCCGCCGCTGCGGCCATACTGCATGGCCTGGTCGACGGCCTCGTCGGCGTTCAGCGCGACCTGGCTGACCTCCGGCGCGAAGGACAGCGAACGATCCGGAAGCACGACGGTCAACGTGTCGGCGGAGGTATGCTGGTCGACGGCCTCCTGTACGGCGTGGATGGCGGCGTCGCGCTTCAGCCCGCCGACGTTGATGCCCGCAACATAGACATTCGGGTAGATGGTGTCCTGCCCTTTCAGGATCATGCCGTAGGCACAGACGCAGAGCACGGCCACCAGGATGACGCAGCCGAGAATGATGCCGACTTTTTTGCCGCCGCCGGACTGTTTCGGGGCGGACGCGCCTCCGGTATGCTTCTGCGCGGCGTTCGGCTTGTGGGAAGGCTTTTGCGCCTCAAATTTTCCTCGTTTCAAATGAGATCCCTCCTATTCGGAACACGGCAATTTTGCCGAAAAGACTCGATCATGGGTTATCCACATTATAGCGGAGCGGCCCGGGATTTGCAATGGCAATTCGATCAAGAAAGTGTGTCGGAATTCTGAATTTTCCATTAAGGATTGCCAGATTCCGTACTGCTCGAACGCGCGACTGCATAATTTCCGACTAATTTCTGCGCAATTTTCAGCGCGTCCTCGCCTTTGGTGAGCTTGACGGTGAGCTGCGGCTGCTTGCCCGCGGCAAAGAAGATGCGGCCCTTGAAGTCCGGCGCGGCACAGCAAGCCGAGACGGCGGCAAAGTCCAGCACGGCCATGAAGATCATGACGGATGTGTCCTTCTGGCTGATCTCGGTGATGCCCGCGGCGGCGGCCCGGGCGCGGAGCAGCGCGACGTCGATCAGGTTCAGCACGCCCTTGGGCGGGTCGCCATAGCGGTCGACGATCTCGTCGAGCAGGTCGTCCGCATCGGACTGCGAGCGGATGGCGGCCATGCGGCGGTAGAGGTCCATGCGCTGCTCGCCGGAGGTGACGTAGGTCTTGGCGATGTTGGCGGTGATGTTGAGGTCGGCCGTGCATTCCGGCTCCTTGAGCGCGCCCTCGCCCTGCTCCTCCAGAACCGCTTCTTCGAGCAATTTCAGGTACATGTCGTAGCCGACGGACATCATGTGGCCCGACTGCTCGGAGCCGAGCAGGTCGCCCGCACCACGGATCTCGAGGTCGCGCATCGCGATCTTGAAGCCGGAGCCGAACTCCGCGTATTCGCGGATGGCCTCGAGGCGCTTTTCTGCGACCTCGGAGAGGACTTTGCCCTTGCGGAACGTCAGATAGGCGTAGGCGTGCCGGCTCGAACGGCCGACGCGGCCGCGCAGCTGATGGAGCTGCGAGAGGCCAAACTTGTCGGCGTCCTCGATGATGAGCGTGTTGACGTTCGGAACGTCGATGCCAGTCTCGATGATGGTCGTGCAGACGAGGACCTGAATGTCGCCGTTCGTGAGGGACTGCATCACGTCGCTGAGGCCCTCCTCCCCCATCTTGCCGTGGGCCACGGCGATGGAGACGTCCTCGCCGAGCTGCTGCTTCAGCTTGGCGGCGCATTCGTCGATCGTCTCGACGCGGTTATGCAGGTAATAGACCTGTCCGCCGCGTGCGAGTTCCCGCCGGATGGCCTCGAGGACGACCTGATCGTTGTGCTCGAGGACAAACGTCTGCACGGGATAGCGATCCTGCGGCGGCTCTTCGATCGTGGACATATCGCGCAGACCCGAGAGGGCCATATTGAGCGTGCGCGGGATGGGCGTTGCGGATAGTGTTAAGACGTCGACACCGCGCGAAAGTTCCTTCAGCCGCTCCTTGTGCGTGACGCCGAAGCGCTGCTCCTCGTCGATGATCAGAAGGCCGAGATCCTTGAACTGCACCGATTTTTGCAGGAGCTTGTGCGTGCCGATGATGAGGTCGATCTTGCCGGCGGACAGGTCGTAGAGCGTCTTTTTCTGCTGCTGCGCCGTGCGGAACCGGGAGAGGACGTCAATCGTCACCGGGAACGACGCGAAGCGGCGGACGGCGGTTAAATAGTGCTGCTGGGCCAGAACGGTCGTCGGCACCAGAATGGCCACCTGTTTGCCGTCCAAAATGCACTTCATCGCGGCGCGGAGGGCGACCTCTGTCTTGCCGAAGCCGACGTCGCCGCAGAGCAGGCGCTCCATCGGGGAGGGGGATTCCATATCCCGCTTGATCTCGGCGATGCAGCGGAGCTGGTCGTCGGTCTCGGCGTAGGGGAAGCTCTCTTCAAACTCCTTCTGCCACGGCGAATCCGCCGCGAAGGCGAAGCCGGGCAGGCGCTTGCGCGCGGCATAGAGCTGAATGAGTCCTTTGGCAAGATCCTTGGCCGCAGCCTTGGCGCGGGCCTTTGCCTTCTGCCATTGGTCGCCGCCGAGCTTATTGAGGCGGACGGGCGCATCCTCGCCGCCGGAGCCGATATACTTGCTGACAAGGTCGAGCTGCGTCGCCGGGACGTAGAGCGCGTCGCTGCCCTGATAGGCGATTTTCACATAATCCTTGACCACGCCGCCGACCTTCATCTGCTCCATGCCGACATAGCGGCCGATGCCGTGGTGCTCGTGGACGACGAGATCGCCGGGCGTGAGATCGGTGAAGGATTCGAGCTTTTTGCGGTTCGTGGCGGCTTTTTTGCGCTTGGCGGCGGGCTTCTGTTCACGCCGGGCCAGGAGCTGCCCCTCTGTCAGGATGGCCCAGTGCAGGTCGGGATATTCGAGTCCCGCGGGGAGCGAACCGTCGGTGATCAGGATCTGCCCCTGCTGCGGCGCTTTTCCCGACTGTATCCGGACAAGACCATCTGGGGCTTCTCCGGCTTCACCTATGAGGAGCTTACCTCGGACGGCACTCATCCCCGCTGCGAGGTGACAGACGAGATGCTCTCCCTGTTGGATGTGCTGGTGGACGGCCGCTTCGTAGAGGAGCTGAAGGACCTGACCCTCCGGTTCCGGGGCAGCTCCAACCAGCGGCTCATCGACCTGAACGCCAGCCGTCAGGCCGGTTGCCTCTGTTTCCTGCCGGACCGCCCCCGGGGCGGCCGCTGAACAGCAGCCTCCAACCCGTTTTTTCAGAGGCGCCCCGCCCTTCGGTGTGGGGCGCCTCCTTCTCTTTCGGTGCCTGCCGAATTTTAAAGGAAGACCCGTAGAAATTTTGGCAGATTGCTTCTTGACATTTGCTAGTTTGCTAACTAAAATATAATCCTGTTCAGTTGGAGGAGGTGTTTCCATGCAGCATGAGCGGTACGTCGGGTATGAGATCAAGGCACTGTCCAATCTCCTGCGCAGACGGCTTTGGGGGCCTGCCGACCATCCCCAGAGCATGCTGACGGAGATCGAGGGCGTTTTGATCGGTTATCTCTGCCACAGCCAGGGCCGGGAAATCTATCAAAAGGATCTGGAGCGCGCCCTCTGCATCCGCAGCTCCACCGCCTCCCGGCTGCTGAAGCGGCTGGAGGACGAGGGCCTCGTCCAGCGCTCTATGGGGGTCAGGGACGCCCGGATGAAGCGGATCACGCCCACACTCCGGGCGCAGGCGCTGAATCAGGAGGCAGAGCGGCGGATCGCCGCCACAGAGGCGACGCTGACCAGAGGCATCTCTCAGGAGGAGATTGACCAGTTCCTGGCCATCGCGGAAAAGCTGAAGCAAAATCTCATTTGACCAACCGGGCCCCGCCGGGAAGCGGCTCAATCGCTTCCCCCGGCACAGCAAAGACACAAGGAGGTATTCTATGAAGAAAAAAAGGAGCCTGGCCAGCTGTATTCAGGAGTTCTGGCCAGCCACCATCCTGACGCCCATCTTCGTCATCGGCGAAGTGGCGTTTGACGTGTTGATCCCCCTGATGACCGGCAAGCTGCTGGACGAGGGGGTCAAGGCCGGCAGCATGCACCATATTGCCGCCTACGGCCTCACCGTGGTGGGAATGGCTGTTCTGGCGCTGATCTGCGGCGGACTGTCCGGCCGTTTCGGCGCCAAGGCCTCTACGGGCTTCGCGCGGAATCTGCGGCGGGAGATGTATCGGAATGTCCAGAAGTTCTCCTTTGCCAACATTGACAAGTTCTCCACCAGCGGCATCATCACCCGCCTGACCACAGACGTGACCAACGTCCAGATGGCTTTTATGATGGTCATCCGTATCGCGGTCCGGTCCCCCATCATGTTGATCTGCGCCTGGGTACTCACCCTGCGCATCAACCCCAAGCTGGCACTGATCTTCCTGGTGGTCATCCCGATCCTGGGCATCGGCCTGGCGCTCATCATGACCAGGGCCCACCCCATTTTTGAACGGGTCTTCAAGCGCTATGACCACCTGAACAACGTGGTGCAGGAGAACCTGCTGGGCATCCGGGTGGTGAAGTCCTTTGTTCGGGAGGACCATGAAGTAGAGAAGTTCGGCAAGGTCTCCCAGGAGATCTACATGGACTTCTCCAAGGCGGAGCGCATCCTGGCCTTCAATATGCCTCTGATGCAGATCTGTGTGTATGCCTGCATGATCTCCGTGTCCTGGATCGGCGCCAACCTGATCGTGGGCGGCAGCATGACCACCGGCCAGCTGACCAGTATGTTCAGCTACATCATGATGATGCTGATGAGCCTGATGATGCTCTCCATGGTACTGACTATGATCATCATGGCCCGGGCCTCCGCAGAGCGGATCACAGAGATCCTGAACGAGGAGAGCGATCTGAAGAACGGCTCCCAGCCCATCGAAGAGGTCAAGGACGGCTCCGTGGTGTTTGAGAACGTCAGCTTCTCCTACGCCAAGGACCCCAGCAAGGAGTGCCTGAAGAACGTGAACCTCACGGTGAAGTCCGGTGAGACCGTAGGTATCCTGGGCGGCACCGGCACCTCCAAGACCACCCTGGTCCAGCTGATCCCCCGTCTGTACGACGCCACTGAGGGCCGCGTCCTGGTGGGCGGCGCGGACGTCCGGGACTACGATATGGACGCCCTGCGGGACCAGGTGGCCATGGTGCTGCAGAAGAACGTGCTGTTCTCCGGCACCATCAAGGATAATCTCCGCTGGGGCAAAAAGGACGCCACTGACGAGGAGATGGTCCGGATGTGCCAGCTGGCCCAGGCGGACTCCTTTATCCAGGAGTTCCCCGACAAGTACGACACCTATATCGAGCAGGGCGGCTCCAACGTCTCCGGCGGGCAGAAGCAGCGGCTTTGCATCGCCCGGGCCTTGCTGAAGCACCCCAAGATCCTGATCCTGGACGACTCCACCTCCGCCGTGGACACCAAGACCGACGCCCTGATCCGCAAAGCGTTTCTGGAGGAGATCCCGGATACCACCAAGTTCATCATCGCCCAGCGGGTCTCCTCCATCGAGGACGCCGACAAGATCCTGGTGATGGACGGCGGACAGATCGTGGCCATGGGTACCCACGACGAATTGCTGAAAACCTGTGATATCTACCGCGAGACCTATGAATCCCAAATGAAAGGAGGCAGTGACAATGAGCAGTAAGCAGATCCGCAGCGGCGCCAAGGCGCCCGGCCATCGCCGGCACATTGTCGGCCGCCTGATGGGCTATATCAAACGGGGGTACAAGGCCCGCTTCATCATTGTTCTGGTGTGCATTCTGGTCAGTGCCATCGCCAACGTGGCGGGCTCTCTGTTTCTGGGCAGTCTGATCGACGACTATATCACCCCCCTGCTGGGTGCGGCGGATCCAGACTTTTCCGGCCTGGTGCGGGCCCTGGTGATGATGGGTTGCCTGTTCCTGGTGGGTGCCCTGTGCGCTTACGCCTATAACCGGAACATGATCGTGGTGTCCCAGGGCGTACAGAAAACCATTCGGGACGACCTGTTCGGCCACATGCAGACCCTGCCTATCAAGTATTTTGACACCCACGCCCACGGCGACGTGATGAGCGTCTACACCAACGATGTGGACACCCTGCGGCAGATGTTCGCCCAGAGCATCCCCCAGGTCATCAACTCCTCTATGACCATCCTGGTCACCTTCCTGGGTATGCTGTTCACCAACGCCCTGCTCACGGTTGTGGTCCTGGTGTGCGTCTGCTTCGCCCTGGTGGTGACACGGTTCCTGGCCGGCCGCAGCGGCCGCTATTTCCTCCGCCAGCAGAGCACCCTGGGCGCCCTCAACGGTTATATCGAGGAGATGATCAACGGTCAGAAAGTGGTCAAGGTCTTCTGCCATGAGCAGGAGGCCCAGGACGGCTTTGACCGGGTCAACGACGAAATGTTCCACAGCGCGGACAAAGCCCACACCTACGCCAGCATCCTGATGCCTATCATGGTGAACATCGGCAATGTCCAGTACGTGATCGTGGCTATGGTGGGCGGCGCTCTGGCCCTCAGCGGGGTGGACACCACCATCACCCTGGGCGTTATTGCCAGCTTCCTGCAGCTGTCCAAGAGCTTTTCCAACCCCATCAACCAGATCTCCCAGCAGTTCAACTCCATCATCATGGCCCTGGCCGGCGCGGAGCGGATCTTTGCCCTGATGGACGAGGAGTCGGAGGAGGACCACGGCACTGTGACGCTGGTAAACGTGTCCTATGACAAAGAGGGCCACCAACTGGAGGAGTCCGAGAAGCGCACCAACCTCTGGGCCTGGAGGGTCCCCCACAGCACTGACATGGTGATGGTCCCTGTGCGGGAAGAGGCGGACGGCTCCTTCACGGAGCTGAAGGCCCCAGAGGCTGGAAAAGACGAGGCCTGGGCCTGGAAATACCAGGAGCACGGCAAGGCCTTCTACCGCCCCATCCTGGGCCCGGTCCGGAATGTCGAGAGCGAGGACTACTACCTCATCAAGCTCTCCGGCGACGTGCGGTTCGACCATGTGGACTTCGCCTATGAGGAGGGCAAGACCATCCTCCACGACATCAGCCTCTTTGCCAAGCCCGGCCAGAAGCTGGCCTTCGTGGGTGCCACCGGCGCCGGCAAGACCACCATCACCAACCTTATCAACCGCTTCTACGACAT
>ERZ772875.3319-NODE-3319-length-10039-cov-2.509615_pt1 | contig 10039 bp, 8 predicted proteins | sample MGYA00580585_ERZ772875 | MGnify/ENA primary metagenome ERZ772875 (study PRJEB29015, sample SAMEA2737736) | human gut metagenome | biome: human gut; feature: human-associated habitat; material: faeces | place: China | collected 2012 ... | reverse complement strand
ACGCACACGAGTCATACGAAGCTTCTTCCCCTTCAGATGTTCATAATCATCATGGAATAGCATTTCCAGCAGCTCTTCCTTCGTTATTCGCTCCATGCTTCTACTTCCTATCGTTTCGTAATATTGCAGACCACATATCCCAGAGAATCCCGGAAATAATTTACGATCTCAGTCATTGCAGACATTACATCAGAAATCTCTCCTGTAATGATCAAAGTCCCTGTAAACCGGTCTGCAAATCCAAGATAAACATTACCGCTCTTCACCGCAATATCAGAAGCGATAACTGCGGATTCCGGAGGTGTCATATTCATGATTCCAATTGCAGAGGAACGATAATCCAGCTGCGGATTCAACCCAAGCTTCTGATAAATGATCGGTGCCGGTCCTCCCATTACATGGGCAAAAGTAATCTCCTTACCAGCCACAGTCTCCTGCACGATTCTGATCTGTTCTCCATGTTCATTTGCCATTTATATGAATGCCTCTCTTTCAAAAAAATATCTTCACGCTATATTTGATTTTACCATTTATGAGAGCAAATAGCAAGCAAAACCAACATATCAGTCAAAATTCCTAAACATTTTTTGAGAAAAAGTGTGGTTTCTTGAACATTATGGCATTAAATGCCTTTAAAATAGTCAAAAATAAAATAGTGACAGATAATCCGCAGTGTGATAAAATAATTTTCGCTTCCAGAGTATGTAAAAAAATGCAATCTGCAAAATGTGCGTTATATTTTGTGGGAATGATTTTTCAAACAGACTCTGACACACTCTAATATGTAAGTAATTTAGTAACACTTTTTATTTACGATTTCTATATTTCTCAATAAGGAGTTTTTTATGGAAAAAGATATGACAAAAGGCCGGCCTTTGCCGGTAATCCTGAAATTTATGCTTCCTCTTATTATTGGAAACATTTTTCAGCAGCTCTATAATACGGCAGATGCGGTGGTAGTAGGCCGTTTTGTCGGAAAGGAAGCGCTGGCGGCGGTCGGCGGAAGCACATCGATGCTTACGAACCTGCTGGTTGGCTTTTTTGTGGGACTTTCTTCGGGTGCGACAGTTATCATCGCCCAGTTTTACGGGGCGGGACGCGGTCAGCGGGTCAGCGAGGCAGTCCACACGGCGATTGCCTTTTCGCTGCTGTGCGGTATCCTCATGACGGTTGGCGGACTCCTTTTTTCTGACACGGCGCTTCGCCTGATGGGGACGCCGGAGGATATCATGGACAATGCAAGCGGGTATCTGCACATTTATTTTGTCGGAATCACGGCGAACCTCTTATATAATATGGGTGCCGGAATCCTGCGGGCGATCGGTGATTCCAAAAGACCGTTCTATTTCCTTGTGATCAGCTGTTTTACAAACATTGCGCTCGATCTGTTGTTTGTAGTAGGACTTCGGATGGGCGTGCGTGGTGCGGCGGTGGCGACGATCCTTTCCCAGGTGGTCAGCGCGTGTCTGGTATTGGGAACGCTGATGCGTGCGGATGGCTCGTACCGGTTTGAGATCCGGAAAACGCGGATCACACCGGTGATTCTGGTGCGGATCATCCGGATTGGGTTTCCGGCTGGACTCCAGTCGGTTATGTATTCCTTTTCCAACCTCGTGATCCAGAGCAGCGTCAATGCACTGGGAACAGACACGGTGGCGGCGTGGGCTGCATATGGAAAGATCGACAGCACTTACTGGATGATCATTAATGCGCTGGGGATCTCCATCACGACCTTTGTCGGACAAAATTACGGCGCGGGGCGGCTGGACCGTGTGAAACGCAGCGTGTACGTCTGCCTGGGAATTTCCTGTATTATCACGGTGGGGCTGAGCACGATCCTGTATCTGACGGGCGGCTATATTTATCTGTTGTTCACAACGGATGCGGCGGTAATTGCGATCGGCATGAAGATTCTTCACTTCCTGGTGCCGGCATTTGTGACATACCTCTGTATTGAGATTTATTCCGGCGCACTGCGCGGTGTGGGAGACTGCTGGATTCCGATGATTATGACGGCGCTGGGCGTGTGCGTCCTGCGGGTTGTCTGGATCCTGATCGCTGTTCCGATCCGCCCGGATATCCTGACAGTGGTATTCAGCTATCCGCTGACCTGGACGATCACAACGGTTCTCTTTAATATTTATTATTATTTTTTCAGTGCGCTGAAAAAATGGAATGTGCCGCTTCCGTGGAAGAAAAAGAGGCGGGAGCTTCATAACCTGTAAATAGTTATGCATGGTTTCGAAAATGATTGACAAAACGGGGTGACACTGGATTTTTTTCAGAAAGTGTGATATTCTTATGTTACAAAAGATAGGTGACAGTGTTTCTTCCTGGATGGATGCCGCGCAAGCGGCAGATAAAACGGAGATTCGAAACAGAGGGCAGAGGCACTTGCCGCTGGTCAGAAAGAGAGGCAGAATTATGGGCTATGAACCAATGAATGAGTCCTGGCAGATGGCGGGGGAACGCCATGAGACACTGGGACAGTATGTAGCGAAGACATATTTATGGATGTTTGCAGGGCTTCTTGTGACATTTGGCATCGCATTAGCCGGATACGTGACGGGAGCGATTCTGTATGTATTTCAGGTTCCGTATGCGACCCTCGCATTGACGGGACTGGAGCTTTTGACGGTGATCTGGCTGAGTGCCCGGATTCACAAGTTATCGGTGGGAGCGGCGAGAGGGCTGTTTCTATTCTATGCAGCTTTAAACGGCGTCGTTTTCTCGATGTATTTCCTGATCTTCGGTGTTGTGGAGATGGTGTTTGTATTTGCAGCAACCGCGCTGTTCTTCGGAATGATGGCGGGTGTCAGCCTGATCTTCAAGCTGGACTTGAGCGGAATCCGTCCACTGCTTGTTGGCGGACTGCTGTTTCTGATTCTCTTTGGTCTGCTTTCAATGTTTTTAAATCTAGGCAGCTTTGAGACAGTGCTCTGCTATGCCGGTATCGTGGTATTCTTAGGCTTTACCGCTTATGATACAACCAAGATCCGGGATAATTACCAGATTTTCTCTGCGGATCCGGAGCTGCTTCAGAAAGCATCGGTATTCTCGGCGCTGCAGCTGTATCTCGATTTTATCAACCTGTTTCTGTACATTATCCGCCTGATGAACCGGAATCGGAAATAGGAAAAAATCTTTCAGGAGAACGGAAGTTCCTTTGCAGGAATAAAGAAAAGTGGAATTTTGCGGAAAACTGAATAAGCAAAAATGAAATGCCGGAACGGGGGAAAGCTTTGTTCCGGCATTATTGTGTTTTTCTGCTTGAAAATCCTGTTTTTGGCATGGACGGCTTCATTCTTTTAGCAGAAAGGGAAGCATTCTGTAATAAATTTGACAGATTTTATTTAAAGTTTCTCTATTGAAGTGGATGGGGAGTATCTGTTAAACTAGGTTATAATAGGAAATGTTCTGCTGTTGGTTACACAGTGTGTGGATGAACCATATTTGTTTCGCATATGCCCCCGCCGGATCAGGCGGGGAAATGTATATAAATGGTGAACAGACAACAGGGATAAAAGGATAATCAAGGAGGTTTTTTGGCATGAATCGGAATAGAGTGAACAAAAAAAGGATGGGGGGCGCGCGTGTGCTTTCACGGGCAGCGGCTGGCATGCTGGCAGCAGCGCTGTGCTTTCAGCCGATGACAGCGCTGGCAGGACCGGCGGGAGATTCTTCTCTTACATCGTCATCCTCGAATGCGGGGCCGGGCGGCGGTTCGGGCAGCTCCAATTCGGGAAGTACAGGCAGCTCTGGCGGTTCGACTTCTGTTTCCAATGGGAGTGTGAGCGCGGTCACATCGGGGCTTGGCGTGTACCGGGTGACGGAGAATGAGGGGATCGGTGCGATTGCGCGCGGCGTGGATGTGTCTTACTGGCAGCAGAATGTAAATTGGAGTCAGGTGGCATCGGATAATGTACAGTTTGCGATGCTGGCAACCCGGTTCCGCGGTAATGTGGATCCGTTTTTCGCTATGAACGCGGCAAATGCGAGCCAGGCAGGGCTGCGGCTGGGCGCGTACATTTATTCGTATGCGACTTCGGTCGAAATGGCGCAGCAGGAGGCGGATTTTGTCCTGAATCTTATCAAGGATTATCCTATCTCTTTCCCGGTTGTCTTTGATGCCGAGGATGCTAATACGCTGGGAACCCTGACGCAGTCTCAGGTCAGCGATGTGATCAACGCGTTCTGTAAGCGGATTCAGGATGCAGGATATTATCCGATGGTCTATGCAAATGAATACTGGATTGCCAATAAGATTGATATGTCGAAGATTTCGTATGATATATGGGTGGCAAAATACCAGCAGAAGTATACATATTCAAAGACCTCGATGTGGCAGGCGTCCAACACCGGTTCGGTCAAGGGCGTGAACGGCAATGTGGATATTGATTATCTGTATAAAGATTATATGCAGATCATTCCGGGCAATACCTGGCGGACGATCGCGGGGAACCGTTACTATTATCAGAACCATGTGATGCAGAAATCGGCGTGGATTAACGATGGTCAGAATTGGTACTATATGAATGCGGCGGGCAATCCGTCCACAGGATGGCTGGAGCTTTCGGGCAAAAAGTATTATTTGGAGGCGGACGGTCATATGATTACCGGCTGGAAGACGCTGGACGGCGGCTGGCGTTACTTTGACGCATCCGGCGAACAGGCGACGGGCTGGCGTGCGGTCGATGGAAGCTGGTATTTCATGGCGGACAATGGTCTGATGCAGACCGGCTGGCTGGAGACGGGCGGCAAGAAATATTATCTGAACGCATCCGGCGCGATGCAGGCGGGCTGGCAGAACCTGGGCGGAAGCTGGTATTACTTTGACGGCTCCGGCGCCATGACGACGGGCTGGCAGGCAGTCGGCGGAAAGTGGTATTACATGAATGAGTCCGGCGTGATGCGGACCGGCTGGCTGGATCTTGGCGGTAAGAAATATTACCTGGATGCCAGCGGCGCGATGTACGCAGGTATTACGTTCGAGATGGATGGAAATACCTGGCAGGCAGCGGCAGACGGAAGCTGCACGGTAGTTCTGCCGGAGGAGAATGCGGCGGGAAATGGCGGTTCGACGGACGGACAGACTCCGATAACCGGAAGCCAGTCACCGGTGCAGCCGTCCGGTCCGGCAGGGGTATAATATAAATATGATTTGAACCAGTACCCGGATATTGGAGCTGATTCAGTTAAAAAAATGAAAAAGTAAACAAATTCGAACGGAAATAACTTGCTTTTTTGCCGACCTCATTATACAATGTTAAACAGGCAAAAAAATGGACTTGCTTATGGGATGGAGGAAACCAGCATAAGTAATCTGGCATAACATGACGTTTCAAACTGCTATATCAACTGTATGTGCAAGATAAGCTGCGGCTGTTCCGGTGCGGATTTGACGAAAGATGCGAGGCTCTTCTGGCTGCAAATTAGGAAGAGCCTCGGTATGCGTTATATCGGCAAAAGCGCAGAATCGGGATGGCGGGCACAGAAGTAGTGCGAAAGCGGGGGCGTTTGTCAGCAGGAAACTGTGAAAGCAGTGGTTCGCAGGCAGGTAGCTGCGCTAAGACGCAGGCAGGGAAAGGTCGGAGAATGCAGATTCCGGATTTAGTACTGCATGGAAGCAGCGTGTTTTTACATATTGTATAATGATTATATAATCAGAACCGTCGGCGGAGTTGTAGTGCTAAAAAAGGGATGTCAGTGCGGCTGGCTGCCGGAATCATTTCCGGAAACAGGGATGAGGGCAGTGTTTGTCATCAGTCAGGCACCGGACAGCGCTTATGTGAGAATCGAATAACAAGTCAGTGGTACAGATGTTTATGTATGCATGGCTATTAAAGTCGGATTCGCATAGACGGAAGTGCATGCCATTTATGTATGCAGAGGAGATTGTACAATCCTCTGTTGCCGCAGCGTGTCAGATGGAGAATTCCCGGAGTGGATGACAAGCTCTGGAAATTTTGCAAAAACACCTGCAAACACAGATAGGTGGGAAGTATCACGGATGGCGCCATGAAAGAAACATGGATGCTGTCAGGATATGATTCACGAAGAAAGAGGGACGTCCGTCAAAGCATGGAACGATCTAATTACGAGGTGACACATTTATGAAACAGAATATGAAAAGAATGCTGCTTGTACTTTGCATGGCAGTCTGCTTTTTCGCTCTGTCCGCCTGTGGTAGCGCTTCTGAAGAAGCGGTAGAGCCGATTTCTCCGGAGATCGAGCAGACCATGAGCGATGGCGCTAAGAGCTATCTGGAGCAGTTCGCCAGCTACAGTGACGAAGATCTGGCAGCACAGCTGAAACAGGCTGAGAAGCAGAAAAACACAGTCATTGAGTCTGCAATTTCTTCCTGGACTAGTTCTAAGGACGATTTAGGCAAGATGGGTGAGGTTCAGAGCGTGACCGTAGAGCGCGCCGATGATGACAGCTACACAGCAGTTGTTCAGGCTTCCTTTGAGAAGAGAGACTTGACTTTCTCCCTGACCGCTGAGGAGAGCGTAAGCAGCTACGGCGGTACTTCTCTGGTACCGACCGAGTTATCCTTTGTTGTAAACTACAGCTTCGGTGAGAAGATGGAGAAGGCAGCATTAAATACCCTGATGGGTATGGGTACCGTATTCCTGGTACTGATTTTCATCAGCTTAATTATCAGCAGCTTCAAGAAGGTTAACGAGATTGAGGCAAATGTAAAGGCTAAAAAAGCAGGAGCAGAGGCACCGGCAGCAGCACCGGCACCTGTACAGACTGCAGCGCCGGCACGTACCGCAGCACCAGCAGCAGGCAATGCGGCAAACGATGGAGAACTGGTAGCAGTTATCACTGCAGCGATCGCAGCAGCAACCGGCGTACCGGCAGACAGCGTAAATATCCGCTCCATTACACGTAAATAATCATCGATAAAATCTGGAGGAATTTAAAATGAAGAATTATACTATCACCGTAAATGGTACAGCATATCAGGTAACCGTAGAAGAGGGATTTGCAGGCGCAGCAGCACCGGCTCCAGCAGCAGCTCCAGCACCGGCAGCAGCACCGGCTCCAGCAGCAGCACCGGCAGCAGGCGGCGTAACCATCACATCCCCGATGCCAGGTAAGATCCTTGGTATTAAGGCAGCAGCTGGCACAGCTGTAAAACGTGGTCAGGTTATCCTGCTTCTGGAAGCTATGAAGATGGAGAACGAGATCGTAGCTCCTCAGGACGGTACCGTTGCCAGTGTTAATGTTGCAGTAGGCGATATGGTAGAACCGGGCGCAGTTCTTGCTACATTAAACTAATCTAATTTTTATAAAACTGGCTGAAAAAATACGGGATATGTTATTCCGTTTGGAGGAATTAATATGGAATATATAACAACTACATTGTCCAATCTTCTTCAGCAGACAGCATTCTTAAACCTGACATTTGGAAACATCGTTATGATTTTCGTAGCGCTGATTTTCCTGTATCTGGCAATCGGAAAAGGATTCGAGCCGTTACTGCTTCTTCCGATTTCCTTTGGTATGCTGCTTGTAAATATCTATCCGGATATTATGAGATCGATTGAAGACTCATCGAACGGAGTTGGTGGACTTTTACATTACTTTTATTTACTGGATGAGTGGAGTATCTTACCATCCCTCATCTTCATGGGTGTCGGTGCGATGACAGACTTCGGTCCGCTGATCGCTAACCCGAAGAGCTTCCTGCTCGGTGCAGCTGCTCAGTTCGGTATCTACGGCGCTTACTTCATGGCTATCTTCATGGGATTCAACGATAAGGCTGCGGCTGCTATCTCCATCATCGGTGGTGCAGACGGCCCGACCTCTATCTTCCTGGCTGGTAAACTTGGTCAGACAGGTCTGATGGGACCGATTGCCGTAGCAGCTTACTCCTACATGGCTCTGGTTCCGATTATCCAGCCGCCGATCATGAAACTCCTTACCACCAAAGAGGAGAGAGAGATCCGTATGGAGCAGCTTCGTCCGGTATCCAAACTGGAGAAGATTCTGTTCCCGGTTGTTGTTACAATTGTTGTCTGCATGATTCTGCCGACAACTGCTCCGCTGGTTGGTATGCTTATGCTTGGTAACCTGTTCCGTGAGTCTGGTGTTGTTAAGCAGCTGACAGAGACTGCTTCCAACGCCCTGATGTACATCGTCGTTATCTTCCTGGGTACTTCCGTAGGTGCTACTACCAGTGCAGAGGCTTTCTTAAACCTGGATACCATCAAGATCGTAGTTTTGGGTCTGATTGCATTCGCTCTGGGTACTGCAGCAGGTGTTATCTTCGGTAAGATTATGTGCAAGGTAACTCATGGTAAGGTAAACCCGCTGATCGGTTCCGCAGGTGTATCTGCAGTTCCGATGGCAGCACGTGTATCCCAGAAGGTTGGTTCTGAGGCAGATCCGAGCAACTTCCTTCTGATGCACGCAATGGGACCGAACGTAGCTGGTGTTATCGGTACTGCCGTAGCAGCCGGTACATTCATGGCTATCTTCGGTGTATTTTAAAGCGATGCACGATGAAATAAGTCCGAAGGACTTATGAATGGCATCGCGTCATACTAACTATAGAAAATATTATTATGGAGGATATTCGTAATGTCAGAAATTGAAAAGAAACCGATTAAGATTACGGAAACTGTTTTACGTGATGCACATCAGTCTCTGATCGCTACCAGAATGCCGACCGAATTCATGCTTCCCATCGTTGATAAGATGGATAAAGTTGGTTATCATTCCGTAGAGTGCTGGGGAGGTGCTACCTTTGATGCATCCCTTCGTTTCCTGAAGGAAGATCCCTGGGACAGACTGAGAAAGCTGCGTGACGGCTTCAAAAACACCAAGTTACAGATGCTGTTCCGTGGACAGAATATTCTGGGTTACAGACCTTATGCAGATGACGTGGTAGATTACTTCGTACAGAAGTCCATCTCCAACGGTATTGATATCATTCGTATTTTCGACTGTCTGAACGACCTGCGCAACTTACAGGAAGCGGTAAATGCCACCAACAAGTTCAAGGCACAGGAAGGCAGAGGTGAAGCACAGGTTGCTCTGGCTTACACTCTGGGTGATGCTTACACTCTGGAGTACTGGACCAGCATGGCCAAGAAGATCGAAGAGATGGGTGCAGATTCCATCTGTATCAAGGATATGGCCGGTCTGTTAGTACCTTACAAGGCTGCTGAACTGATCAAGGCGATGAAGGAAGTTACCAAGCTTCCCATCCAGTTGCATACTCACTATACTTCCGGTGTTGCAAGCATGACCTACCTGAAGGCAGTAGAGGCCGGTGTTGATGTGATCGATACCGCTATGAGCCCCTTCGCTATGGGTACTTCACAGCCTGCTACCGAGGTTATGGTTGAGACCTTCAAGGGAACCCCTTACGATACCGGTCTGGATCAGAACCTGTTAGCTGAGATCGCTGACTACTTCAGACCTTACAGAGATGAGTGCCTGGCTAACGGCCTGCTGAATCCCAAGGTTATGGGTGTTGATATCAAGACTCTGCTGTATCAGGTACCTGGCGGTATGCTTTCCAACATGGTTAGCCAGCTGAAGGAGCAGAATGCAGAAGACAGATACTACGATGTGCTGAAGGAGATCCCCAAGGTTCGTAAGGATCTGGGTGAGCCCCCTCTGGTTACCCCTTCTTCTCAGATCGTTGGTACTCAGGCAGTCTTCAACGTACTGCTTGGTGAGCGTTACAAGATGGCTACCAAGGAGACCAAGGCAGTTCTTCGTGGTGAGTACGGTCAGACCGTTAAGCCCATGAGCCAGGAAGTTATCGACAAGGTTATCCCCGGTGAGGAGAGAATTCCCTGCCGTTACGCTGATCTGCTCGACAATGAGATGGATAAGCTGGAAGGCGAAATGAAGGAATGGAAACAGCAGGATGAGGACGTTCTGAGCTACGCTCTGTTCCCTCAGGTTGCTACCGACTTCTTCAAGTATCGTCAGGCACAGCAGGAAAAGGTTGATATGACCCAGGCTGACACCAAAAACGGTGCATACCCTGTCTAAATAATTTTTCAATAAAGAT
>ERZ772875.3311-NODE-3311-length-10075-cov-2.211577_pt1 | contig 10075 bp, 8 predicted proteins | sample MGYA00580585_ERZ772875 | MGnify/ENA primary metagenome ERZ772875 (study PRJEB29015, sample SAMEA2737736) | human gut metagenome | biome: human gut; feature: human-associated habitat; material: faeces | place: China | collected 2012 ... | reverse complement strand
GGGCCGCCTGTCCTTCCTCAGATCTTCTCCACGTTCAGGGAGAAGTCTGCCTTATAGCCACGGAAGCGGAGGATGCGCTCATAATCCTCCACATAGTCCACCTCGGCCCAGAACAGGCCGTCCATCTCCTCCACGTATACCGGGCGCTTGCCCACCATTTCATAGAGGATATTCTCCCACCAGACGCTGTGCTGCTGGGTGCGGATCATGCCGTCCAGCTTCTCCATGAACTCCGGCATGAAATCCTTGCTGAAGCGGCCGATGCCGATGTCCTCGCCGGTGATATCGCTGCCGGTGAGCTCCTTGCCGTACTTCACCAGCAGGCCGTTCTCGTACTTATACTTGTAGTCGGCCTCCTCCTTGCGGGTGCCGTCGGCAAACATCACCGGAGACTTATGGCACTCCAGAATGCGGTCCAGCAGTGTCTCCTCCAGATACACGTCGGCGTTCATGATGAGGGTGTCATCGTACTGGGACAGGAAGTCCTTAGCGAACCACGCCGAGGCGATGCTGTTGGTGACGTCGAAGAAGGGGTTATAGAAGTAGCGGATACCCTCGTAGTCCTTCAGCGTCTCCTGAATGACCTCCGCCCGGTAGCCCAGCACCATAGCAATGTCGGTGATGCCCTTCTTGTGGAACAGCTCGATGGTGTACTGGATCAGCTTCTGACCGCCGATGTCCACGGTACACTTGGGGTTGCCGGCCAGATACCGGCTGATGCGGGTGCCTCGACCCGCCGCAAGCAACAGAACTTTCATGTTTCTTCCTCCTTGTAATATATCGATCAAGCCTTCAGAATCCCACGGGCCATGAGGTCGTCAAAGGCCCGGAACAGTGCGTCGTTATCCTCCACGGTCAGGTGGCCGATGTGGCCCACCCGGAACACCTTATCCGCCAGCTCGCCGCCGTTGGGGCAGATGATAATGCCGTACTCGTCCTTCAGGGTCAGGAACAGCTGGTGGGCGGACACCTCCGGATTGTTGGGAGACAGCGGCGTCACCGCATAGGACAGGGAATCGGACACGATGTGGAAGGGATACTTCCCGATGCGGGAGCGGAAATCCTTGGCAATGGCACGGGTCTTGGCCTGTACGTTTGCAAAGCCGTCCCGTTTGATCTGATTCAGGCGGGCATTGATCTGGATAAGGATGCCCACCGCCGGAGTGAAGGGGGTCTGGCCCCGCTCCCCGTTTTTCAGGGCGGCCTTCAGGTCCAGATAGTAGCAGGCAGGGCGGTTGGCGTAGATACGCTCCACAGCCCGGCTGCTGAGCACCATCATGGAGATTCCGGGAGGCACGGCCAGCGCCTTCTGAGAGCCGGTGAACACCACGTCGGCGCCCCAACGCTTCATACTGACGTCGTCGGCCAGAAATGCACTGATGGCATCCACCACCAGCACCAGACCGTTTTCACGGCAGAAAGCGGAGATCATGTCCATATCATACAAAACGCCGGTGGACGTCTCGTGCATATTCACCAGAAAGCCCGTGTAGCCCTGTCCGGCATAGGGGGCCAGATCGGCGGGGGTCAGAGCATGACCCTGCCGCAGCTCGATGGCCGTATGGGGGATGCCGTAGACCTCGCAGATCTCGCAGAAGCGGTGACCGAAGCTGCCGCCGGCCACCACCAGCAGCCGGTCGTCCTTGGTGAACACGTTCTGCGTGACGGCATCCATGGAGGCCGTGCCGGAGCCGGTGAGGAATACCGCTCTGGCATCCTCCGGGGCATCCATGAACTCCTTGAGCAGCGCCTCGTTCTCCTTCATCAGGGCGGAGAAGTCCGGCGTGCGGAAGTAGGGCACGGGGTCTGCACCGATCCGGGAGATCTCCTCCGAGATCTGAACCGGACCCACCGCAAAGTTGATATGATCCTTTTTGATGTCCATAAAACTATATTCTCCTTTCACCGGTACCTGTCACAGAGTACGCTCTGCCGCAGGCACCTTATCTTCCGTTTCCAGCATCAGCGCACCCAGCGCCAGCCAGAAAATAAAGGACACATCATTGATCTTCAGGAATACGCTGTTCATGAACAGCGCCTCCACCAGTCCGAAGGCCACCACCGCCAGTGTCGTGATCGTCCACAGGGACAGCTGCGGATGCCGCAGGATATAGCGAATCACCCGCACCAGCACCAGCACCAGGAAGCACAGGAACAGCCCTGCTCCCACAAAGCCTGTGCTGATAAACACAAACAGGTAGTTGTTATGGGACTCGTAGACCAGATCCGTTTTCACCGTATCCTTGAACTGATCGGTAAAGTAGCGCACGATGTACATCTCCGGATGCCGGTCGCCGATATAGTCGTTGTAGTTGGACAGGGATAGTCCCGCAGGGCCGATCTCACCGGCAAGGGATATATAGTCCCTCCAGATCTCGAAGCGGTTGTTGGAGACATCGCCCTCCTGTGACCGCTCGATGGCATCCGGCTCCTCGACGACGGTACCCACGGCCATATGCTGCATACCAGCCCAGATACCCTCCGTACAGCCCCAGCACACCACCACGGCACACACACCGGCCAACACGCTGACACCCAGCCGTTTCAGCTGATTCATACTGCCGCAGCGGTTACGCACCAGCAGCACCGTGAAGCAGAAGGCATACAGAATCAGGGCGATCAGGGCGCTGCGGGACACGCTGAGGATCACGTGCGTGACCAGCACCAGCGCCGCCACGGCCAGTGCCGCACGGCCCGCCCAGTGTTTTCCACGGGTCACGACCCCCTGCATACAGCCGGCAAACAGGAACATGCTGGTATATGCCGCATAGTCCAGACCCATGAACAGGCCGAACAGGCGGCTCTGATAATATCCCTGCCGTGTCAGCTCCGGGCTGGTGGTATTGGGATTGGCGACATATGTATAGCCGATGCGGAACAGATATTGATACAGGCCCACGCAGCAGGCAATGCCCCAGATGACCAGCACCACATAGAACAGGTTCCGCAGGAACCGGCGCATCCGTTCCCTGCCTACCCGCTGGGCCAGACTGTACACCAGCGCAAACTGGATCACCACCCAGCACAGGTCAAAAAGGTTGTCCTTCACGCCGTAGCGTATGGTACGCAGGGAGGCGATGACATCCATAAAGGCCACGCCATACAGCAGCCAGCACCAGATACCTCGCCAGAGGCCCCGGTTGGTGAACAGATCCAGCGCCATCAGCACAGCGCCTATCAGTCCCAAATAGGTGGAAATGTGGTACAGCGGGGTTTTGGCCATCCACGTCAGCACCGGGGCGATCTGCAGCAGCACAAAGCTCACCACCGTCACGCCTACATACACCAGCACCGCCGTGTTCAGCCACGGAAGCCGTCCGATACAGCTCTCATCCCCAAATACCGCACGCCGCAGTTCTCTCTTTTGCATATGGTATAACTCCTACTTTGTATAGATTATGCGGCCTTTTTCCCCTTGGGCAAAAAGCGCAGCAGAATGCCCCACAGCTGCTTCCACTCCGCCGTGCGTCCGGTGACGCCCAGCCAGATGCCGGGGTAGATAACGCCCACGATGACGCACCTCAGCAGCAGTGACAGGATGGTATTGTCCGGTGACAGCCACCGGCACGCACCGTAGCAGGCGGCGCAGGCGGCAAAGGCCAGCAGCACATAGCCCAGCAGCTTTCCCATGTATTCGTTCCAGCTGCGGTAGAACTGGTATTTCACCACCACCCACGCTTCCCACGGGGTATAGATGAAGAAGAACACCAGAATGGTGGGAACCAGCACGCCGACGATGCTGCCGGTGGCCTTCACCATCCAGATGCTGCCCACCAGATTCACGGCCATGCCCACATAGGGCTTGAGCCAATCCTCCGTCCACAGGCCCGCCGCATCCCGGTAGGTCAGCTGCATGATGCGGAACATCCACGAGAAGAAGTACAGCACGATGAGCATCATCAGCCGCTCATCCAGCAGATACTCCGGGCCAAGCCACACGGCGGCGATGAAGGGCTGGTAAAAGCACAGCATACACGCCGCTGCGCCGCCCACCAGCGCCACCCAGCCATAGGTCATGGTTTTGAAGAACCGGTAGTTGTCCTCACGGGAGTCCGTCAGCAGCTTATTGCCGATGCCGGAGAGGCTGCCGTTGGTGACGATCTCCACCAGGCCATTGACGGCGGTAAGGATATAGTAATAGTTGCTATACAGCGACAGCGCCGTCAGGCCCAGAAAGGAGGAGATGATGATGCTGTCGATGCTCACCAGAAAGGTGTTGCCCAGCTTATGGCCGAACAACGTCCCCACCCGCTTATAGATGTCCTTTTTGGTCACCGGGTCCAGCTCACCCTGACACACGATGTCCGGGTAGTGCTTCCGGGCCGCCAGATACACCGCCACGTTGTTGGGGATCACCATCAGCGGCAGCAGGATGATATAGGCATAGTAATTGGAGAAGATCAGCAGCACCGCCGCCTGCAGGGTATACTGCACCACATAGCGCACGGTGGAGATCTTCAGCGTCACGTCGTTGCGCTGAAAGGCGGTAAACGTGGCGTTGTTATAGGCGAACATCAGGTAATCCAGCACGCTCTCCGACAGATAGATGGCGAAGAGGACGTACAGGTTCATATCCGGCGGACAGTCGTTTTTCACCAGCCATGGCAAAAACGGCATCACCGCCAGACCCATGCCCAGAATCACCAAACCCACGATGCGGTAGACCTTCCGGTAGAATTTCAGCATGGCGCACAGGGCCGGCTTGTCATCCTCGGCAATGGCCTTGTACATGGTGAACACCAAGGAGCTGTTAAAGCCCAGATTGGCCAGATTCAGCACCGTCAGCACGGAGGTGAACAGGGTGGACAGGCCGTTATACTCCTGCCCCAGCTCCTTGATGATGATGGTCTTGATGGCAAACGGCCCGATGAGGGTGGCCACCCGGTAGATGGCGCCCCAAAGGGTATTCCGCATGGTATTTTTGGCTCGTGAGAGCTTTTTCATAGCATCCGTCCGTTCTCTCAGTTTCGGGAGCGGCTCATGACCGCTCAAAGGCGGAAGTCTGCGGGAAGGTCCGCTGGAAGATATCCACCAGCTGCTGCCGCTCCGTATCGAAATCGAAGTCCATAGGGTCGTCGTTGACGCAGACCACCCGGTACTTCCCGCCCCGCAGCAGCCGCTCCACCTCCGACTCGCTCTGCTTACCGATGGTGAGATAGGTGCTGTCGGGCTTTTTGGGGGCAAACCGGCCGCTGGCCAGCTGCCAGTACCGGAACAGGTACTGGTTCACGTCCGCCCGGTCCCGGAACTTGTGGCGGCAGGTGGCGTCCAGCACCTCCGGGAACCTGTCCCACACCTCCTCCAGCGTGCTTTTGCAGAAGGAGACGCAGGAGTGGTAATTGCGGAAGCCTGTGAAGTCCCCCCACGGGAGGAGGTACAGGTTATACAGCGTCATCTGCAAGGGCTACAGGCGAAAGGGAGTTCCGTAGCCGGGATAGAACCACTTGCCGAAATTCTGCCGGATGACACTGCGTTTATCGAAGCTCATGTTCACCAGCGCCATCATATTCAGCATGATATAGGGCATGAAGTTGGCGGTGTCGTTGTTTTTGATGACGCCCATCACCGCCGTGTCACAGGGCAGGCCGTCCCGGAAGAAATCCTCCGGCTGGGAGGGCTTCATCAGGTACACGTCGTCGTTGAAGTAGAGGAAGTGCTCCGCCAGATCCGGGATGCGGTGCATATTCAGCTCGATGGTATGGGAGCTGAAGGTAGGCAGATACTCCTCCGGGATGAAGTCCCGGTGATTGACGATATGCAGCTTGGGATGGTCAGGCTCCAGCCATGCAGGCAGGTGTCCGTAGGTCAGCAGGTGTACCTTTCGCACCCACGGGGCGTTCTGCTCGATGCCTCGGAACCAATAGCGGAACAGCCCCCACTCCCGGTAGCGGGCGGGGTGATTGTCGGCGCTTTTGGAGGCCCGGTATTTGGCGTGATCCGCCTGCCAGACCGGGTCAGACCCGTCCACCCATGGGATCACGATGTCAATGGGATGCGTGCTCATTGGTCCTGTGCTCCGTCCTTTTTCTGTTCCTCGGCGGCGCAGTCCAGACAGAAGCCCACGGAATAGTGCTTCTCCCGGTCGGCCTCCGGCGGGATGACCCAGTAATCGCCGTACTGATTTTTCAGATAGGTGTCCGGGTCGTGAGGCAGGTTGATGGAAAAGTCCTCAAAAGGCCCCTTGATGGGGGGATAATATACCTCTTTGGGCATAATATGTCCGAAATAGTGGCCGATATCCGTGGGGACGGCCCACAGCCCCGTGTCCTTCTTGCACCGCACGAAGCGGTCAAACAGGTCGCCCCACTTCTTATAGGGGCGGAAGGAGAACAGGAAGCCCACCGTGCACCGCAGGCCATAGTTGAACTTTCCGGCGAAGGACTGGCTGAAGAACTTTTTCTTCTCCGGGCTGCGGTAGTGGTAGAACAGGGTGGATACCGCAATGTATTGCAGGCCCATGGCCGTTACGCCCTTGATGCCCCGGACAATGGGGTTTCTGGGGACGGACTCAATGGCGAAGATATCGATGTGGACGCCCTTGGGAAACGGCGTGTTATAGTCCAGAAACGCCGCTTTCAGGGTGTTTTTCTTATATACGGCGGAGATCATGCTCTCCAGCTGGTACTTATCGGAATTGGGGGTGGTGAGCTCGTACTTGTCCCCCATGCACTCCTCGAACAGCTCCACGAAGCGGTTCAGATCCTCACGGGGCATGAGAATATCCACATCGTCGTCCCAAGGGATAAAGCCCTTGTGGCGCACGGAACCCAAGGCCGTACCGCCGGCGGCCATATAGCACAGGCCGTGCTCCTGACACACCCGATCGATGTCCTTGATGATCTCCAGAAAGCACGCCTGCAGCGCCTTCAGCTCCTCCGGCGTCAGCTCGTGCATCATCTCCGTCTCCGGTGCGATCTGCATACACTTCCGGGTGGAGAACATATTTCTCAGCTTCGACATGACTCTCACGCTTTCTTTTCATCCACACAGTAGTGGATGCCCTTATACTGCTTGTAGCTGTGCTCCAGATCGATGAATACCGCATCGTGGCGGTAGACCCGCTCCTCCGGAGGCGGCAGCTGCATATAGTCGCCGTAGGAGATGGTCAGCCACTTGTCATAGTCCTCCGGCACCGGCATCTGATGGCCCTCGAACTCCAGATACGCCGGGTGGCGGAACCACCGGATGGGAAACCGCTGGCGCATGATGGTGGCGCCCTCGCCGAAGGAGGAGACGTACTCCGCATCCGCCAGTGAGTAGCGGCTCAGCCGCTTTTCGGCGCCCTTCCACAGCTTGTACCGGGCCTTGAAGGACGGCACCAGCGTCAGCGCCAGCTTCTCGGCGTAGTAGGTGACCTTGCCCTTGTGGGCGGGCAGGCGCTGGAAGTTGAAGCAGCAGTACATCATGGAATCCACCATCTGCCACAGCTGCTTCCACTTGGACTTGGGTACGGCGTCCAGCGGGATCACGTCGATCATCAGCCCCTGATGGATATCCAGATCCACGCTGTGGCGGTTGATGAAGGTGGTGTTGTTGTCCTTGATCTCCGTGGCGGAGTGACGGATGTTGAATCGATCGTTGGAGCGGACGCAGGAGTAGTGCTCCGTGTCCGCCTTTTCGTCCCAGATACGGCAGAGCTTTTCATAGTCGTCCCGCAGCATGAACACGTCCACGTCGTCGTCCCAGGGGATGAATCCCTTGTGGCGCACAGCACCCAGACAGGTGCCGCCGGCCAGCACGAAGCCCAGTCCGTTCTCCTGACAGAACTTCTGAAAATACAGCAGGATCTCCAGGAGCTTGCTCTGGATCTCCTGTATGGTGACCTCTTTCTTTTCTTCCATAGTTGACCTCTCACCGCCACCCGGCCCGCAGGGGCAGGCGGCGTCCTCTCTGTTTTTCTTCCTCGGTTATCACCGCAACGGAGTATTATACTCCCTGCGGTCCGGAATTGCAACCTCTGTATCCGCCCTCTTACAGCACGGCCTTGACCGTCCGCAGCATGGTCAGCAGCTCCTGCCCCAAGCCAAAGTGCCGGATGCTCTCCAGATTATATGCCATTTTCCCCGGCAGCACCTGCTGCACATACGTCTCGTCCACATCCTCCGCCTTGTCCAGCAGCTCCGCCTCGTCCTTGTAGCGGATGCTGGCCTCGGAGGTCACTCCTGCCGGCAGCAGGAGGGTGGCCATCATCTCCGGGGTGTAGCGGGCCACGTACTTGGGCACCTCCGGCCGTGTCCCCACAAAGGACATGGAGCCGCCCAGCACGTTCAGCAGCTGGCCGATCTCGTCCAGACGGCATCCCGCATCGGTCAGGGTCATGGGGATGCCCCGGTCAAACAGCCTGACCCCGTAATATTCCTCCAGCTTGGAGATGTGGCTGCTCAGGGCCTGCTGCGAGATGAACAGGCGCTTGGCTGCCCGGGTGAAGTTCAGCTCCTCCGCCGCCGCCGCGAAGCATTTCAGACTGGTCAGACTGAACATGGCCGTCTCCTCCAATCAAACAGTTGTCTATCTCTTGCTTATTTTATTCGATTTGCTTGTGCTTTACAAGTGTTCATTTTCAGATACCACCCCAGATAGGAGAGCGATACAGCATGGATCAAGCACTTTATCAGAATCACCTCGGCATCCTTCGGGAGGAATTGCTGGTGGCCCTGGGCTGCACCGAGCCCATCGCCATCGCCTATGCCGGCGCCAAGGCGCGGCAGCTGCTGGGCGTAATGCCAGAGCACTGCCGGGTCCGGTGCAGCGGCAACATCATCAAAAACGTGAAGGGCGTCATCGTCCCCAACTCCGGCGGTATGCGCGGCATCGACGTGGCGGCCACCCTGGGCATCGTGGGCGGAGACCCGGACCGGGAGCTGGCCGTGCTGGAGACCGTGACGCCGGCGGATATCCAGACCACCCAGGCACTGGTGAAGGAGGGCTTCTGCACCTGCGAGCTGGTGGAGGACGTGGACAACCTGTATATCGTGGTGGAGCTGGAGGGCGGCGGACACTCCGCTGAGATCGAGATCCAGGAGCACCACAACAACATCACCTACATGAAGAAGGACGGCACGGTCCTGCTGGACAGCCGCCCCGACCCCAGCTGCAAAAAACAGAGCGGCGGTCCGGACCGGATGCTCCTCAATGTGGCCAACATCCTGGAATTCGCGGACACGGTGAAAATGGAGGATGTGGAGGAGCTCATCGGCCGCCAGATCGACTATAACACCGCCATCTCTGACGAGGGTCTCAAGGGCAACTACGGTGTGGAGACCGGCCGCATCCTTATGGAGAACGCGGGGAATGCCAGCGGGCTGAACCGGGTCCGCCTCCAGGCCCGGGCCGCCGCCGCCGCAGGCAGCGACGCCCGGATGAGCGGATGCTCCCTGCCGGTAGTCATCAACAGCGGCAGCGGCAACCAGGGCATCACTGTGACCATGCCCATCGTCATCTATGGGCGGGCCTGGCAGGCGGACCGGGAGCTGATCCTCCGCGCCCTGGTGCTGGCCAATCTGATCAGCGTGCATCAGAAGAAGTACATCGGCAGCCTCAGCGCCTACTGCGGCGCCACCAGCGCCGCCACCGGGGCCGCCTGCGGCGTGGCCTATATGATGCTCCGCCAGAAGGGGGAGCAGGAGCGGATCTATCAGATCCTCTGCGACACCATCACCAACAGCATCGAGACCCTGGGCGGCATGGTGTGCGACGGGGCCAAGGCCAGCTGTGCGGCCAAGATCGGCCTGGCGGTGGAGAACGCCCTGATGGCCCTGGAGCTGCCTGCCGGCGTGGAGATCGAGATCAAGCTGTAACCAATTAAAGAGGGGATGAAATCCCCCCTTTAGATTCCCCCTCGCCAGTGTGCGCACTGGCGGCGCCGCCCAGGGCGGCTGAGTCAAGGTATTTTCGCCACGTACACGCCGCGGCGAAAATAGATTGAAAATTGTTTGCTGTCCATGTCTGCCGTCTTGCGAGGCAGACGGGTCATGTCGGCAGAGCAATGCGGCGGGACCCAACCCGCACGTATCTAAGCCGACCAATAACCTTTAAGGAGGAACAACCATGAAAGCGATCATCGGCAAAAAAGTGG
>ERZ772875.3302-NODE-3302-length-10108-cov-18.000696_pt1 | contig 10108 bp, 9 predicted proteins | sample MGYA00580585_ERZ772875 | MGnify/ENA primary metagenome ERZ772875 (study PRJEB29015, sample SAMEA2737736) | human gut metagenome | biome: human gut; feature: human-associated habitat; material: faeces | place: China | collected 2012 ... | reverse complement strand
CCAGCCCGGAGGCCGCCATGGGCGCGTCCTCGTAGGCGGTCAGCATCCGGCTTTCGACGACGCCCATCCGACGCGTCCGCTCCCGGCGGAGGTCGGTGTGGGCGTCCACATAGTGGTCGTCGATGTAGGCGGCGATGTCCGCGAACAGCTTATTGCCAATCTGGTACGACGCGCGGTCGAAAATGACGATGTACACCGTCATGTCGTTTTCAGCCAGGAATTCGCTGATGGCGTCCACCGCCACCCGGAGCGCCTGATCCTTGGGGTAACCGAAAACGCCGGAGGAGATCAGCGGAAATGCCACCGTCTCGCAGCCATGCTCCTTCGCCAACGCAAGGCTCGTCCGGTAGCAGGAGGCGAGCTTTTCCCGCTCGCCGCACTTACCGGCGTTCCACACGGGGCCCACGGTGTGGATCACATATTTGCACGGCAGGCGGTACGCGCCCGTGATCTTGGCCTCGCCAGTCCGGCAGCCGCCCAGCGTCCGGCACTCTTGGAGAAGCTCCGGTCCCGCCGCCCGATGGATGCAGCCATCCACGCCGCCTCCGTCCAGCAAGGATTCCTTCGCTGCGTTGACGATGGCGTCCACGCTCATTTTCGTAATGTCATTGCGAACAATGATAAGGGGCATATCGTGTATCGCCTCCATTCTAGCGACCTTTTAAAATATTGTAGCAGAATACACTCGGTTTTGCAATGGACGTTGGGAGATCTACCCAAATGTAGCGGGGAGCGAAATACTCCAAGCAGCGGCGAGAACAGCGCCCCTGTTTGCCCCTGTGAGCCGCTGTGTGCGATTCCTTAAGCAGAGGCGAGTGTGTACCCACATTCACCCGTGAAAGCAAGCGTGGGGGGTTTGTGCGAGAAGTTGAAAAACGCGATGAGAAGCGGTTTGGAACAGCGTTGCGACGGTAACTTTTTTGCGATATTTTCGGGAACGGTTTTGAGCGAAAAGCCGAACTTTACAGGAAGGTTTTTCGGGTAGTGGAGGCTGTTCGATAAAAGCACAGGATAAAGGGCTGGCGTCTTAACCGACGCTCTGCCCAATCACTTCTGCCCGCAGTGCGGGCAGTTTACGGGGGTTTTCAAGGTGGTCGGTTGTGGCGTCTTTTGAACGGACTTTCGGATGAAGTGGCGTCTTAGTTTCCGTAAACGCAGGCGTTTCAGCGGTTTGTGGTGGTGCCTTACAGGTATTTGCGAAAGCTGTGCAGAAGAAGTTCCATGTTACCAACGGCAGACCAGAGCTGCATATTTTGCGCTGCCGAAAACAATATAGACACCTTCCCCACGGTTCGTTTTTAGCACCGCTGTAACCAAAGAAGAGGAAATTGATAACAGTCTGATAATTCTCGCCCAAGGGGATAGCTTTTCTCTGTCCTTTGCGGTATTGTGTGCCGTTGCAAAGGAGGTCGATTTTATGCCAAAACGACGAGCAAACGGCGAAGGCAATATCCGCAAACGAAAGGATGGCCGCTGGGAGGGCCGGTACACTGTCGGTCACGATCCCGAAACCGGCAAGGCCATCATCAAGAACGTCCTCGGCAAGACGCAAGCGGAGGTTAAGGAAAAGCTGAAGAAAGCCATCGAGGAAAATGTCGGCATCGACTACGGCAAAGCGAAAACTTACACGGTGGGAAGTTGGCTGGAGGTCTGGATGGAAAACTATGCGAAAATCAAGCTGCGCCCATCAACCTTCAAAACCTCGCAAGGCTTTCTCGAGAATCACATCAAGCCGCAAATTGGCAGCATCCCGCTGGCAGATCTCACTTCTCTGGACTTGCAGAGGTTCTACAAGCATCTGCTGGACGGTGGCCGGGTAGACCGCATCAAGGCCAAGAAAAAGCCGAAAGGTCTGGCGCCCAAGACGGTGCGAAATATCCACCAGATGATCGGTTCGGCGTACAATCTTGCCATGGAACAGCGCCTCGTCACGAAAAATCCAACGCAGGGCTGCGCCTTGCCGAAAGTCGAACACAAGGAGATGAAAACGCTGACCTCGGATCAACTCAGCGCCTTCTTCCGGGAGGCCAGGGACAGCGGCGTGTATGAGCTCTACTACCTCGACCTCGCCACCGGACTTCGGCGGGGCGAACTGCTGGGGCTAAGGTGGACAGATGTGGACTTCCAGCATGGCGTGCTGAAAATCCAACGGGCCATCTCGCGGCAAAACGGCAAAGTGGTGGAAGCCCCGCTGAAAACGAAAAACGCCTACCGCACCCTGCCGCTGTCGGCAGACGCGATAGACGTTCTAAAGGCACAGAAAAACAAGGTGGGAAGCAGCGAATGGGTATTCCCGTCACCCACCGGAGGCCCCATGTCACCAGACAGCGTCCTGCATATGCTGCAAAGAGTCCTAAAGAGAGCAGGTCTACCGAGGATACGCTTTCATGACCTGCGCCACACCTTCGCGACCATGGCCCTACAAAACGGCGTGGACGTCAAGACCGTGTCCTCGATGCTGGGCCACTACTCGGCGGGGTTCACGCTGGACACCTACGCCCACGTCACAACGGACGCCCAACTCAAAGCCGCCCAGACGATGGGGAATATTCTCTCCCGTGCCGTCTGATGCTTTCCGCTCCCCGCTCCCGTTGGGGTCAGCGTTTGGGTCAGAAAAAAGAGACATCCGAAAATAGCAACTACTGCAAAACAAAAAGACCCGAAACCTTACGGTTTCGGGTCTTTTTGGCACGCCGTGAGGGATTCGAACCCCCGGCCTTCTGGTCCGTAGCCAGACGCTCTATCCAGCTGAGCTAACGGCGCATGTCTCATCGACAGCTTGGTTATCATACCACACCGCTTTAGAAAATGCAAGAGAAATTTTCTCAGATTTGCATTTTTTTCTCCCGCCCGCCGCACATTCCCCCCTCCCCCGCCATTCTTCCGGTCAAATGACTTGACGCAGCGCGCCGCAGCTCATATAATATGTAGTATGTGCGCACTTTAACGTCACAACGGCGCTTCTGTGCGGAGATTGTTGCTTCCGGGAGGATCATCATGTCCCGTTCTGCCCATACCACCACGCTTCGCTGGCTCTGCTCCGTGACGGGCCGCACCGGCGGCCTGACCCTCTGGCTGCTGCTGGTGCAGTCCGTTCTGGCGCTGTGCGGCGTAGGCTACGCACTGGTGCTGCGCGCACTGATCGACGCCGCCGTGGCCGGTCTGCGGCTCCAGTTTCTGCGCAGCACCGCGTGGCTCATCGGCCTCATCCTGTTTCAGATCGCCCTGCGGGCCGTGGAGCGCCACCTCAGTGAGTACACCCGCGCCACCCTTGAAAACCGCTTCAAAGGCCGGCTTTTCGCCACGCTGCTCCAAAAGGACTACGCTGCCGTGGCCGCCGTTCACTCCGGCGAATGGCTCAACCGCCTGACCTCGGACACCACCGTGGTGGCCGACACCATGGCGCAGGTACTGCCCGGCGCCGCCGGGATGCTGGTGCGTCTCATCGCCGCCGCAGCGGTGCTGCTGTACATCGAACCGCGTCTGGCCGCCGTTATCCTGCCCGCCGGCGCAGTGCTGGCCCTGTTGGCCACCGTGTTCCGCCGCACCCTCAAGCGCCTGCACAAGCAGATACAGGAGTCTGACGGCCGCCTGCGCGTCTACCTGCAGGAGTCCCTGTCCAGTCTGCTGGTGGTGCGCATTTTCGACCGCCGCCAGGCCGTATCGCGGGAGGCGGATGCCCGCATGGACGCCCACCGCGCCGACCGCATGCGCCGGACCCGCTTCTCCAACCTCTGCAATGTGGGCTTCAGCGGCGCCATGTACGGCTTCATGCTGTTCGGCGTCATCTACTGCGGCAGCGGCATCCTCCACGGCACCATGAGCTACGGCGCGTTCGCCGCCGTACAGCAGCTCATCACCCAGATACAGGGGCCCTTCGCCAACCTCACCGGCTATCTCCCCCGCTTCTATGCCATGCTGGCCAGCGCTGACCGTCTCCGTGAGGCGGAGTCCTTCCCGGATGATCTTACCGCCGAGCCCGTCTCCCCGGATGAGGTACAGCGCTTTTACCGGCAGGAGCTGCTGGCCTTCGGCCTGCGCGACGCCTGCTTCACCTACCCCGGTCGTGGCACGGAGGGCGTACCGCCCCTGCCCGTGGCCTCCCACCTCGATCTCACCGTGGAAAAGGGCTGCTATCTGGCGCTGACCGGCCACTCCGGCTGCGGTAAGAGCACGCTGCTGAAGCTGCTGATGGCCCTCTACCCGCTGGACAGCGGCCAGTGCTTCCTGCTTGGCCGCAGCGGCGAACAGCCCCTGACATCCTCATGGCGCGGCCTGTTCTCCTATGTACCCCAGGGCAGCCAGCTGCTCAGCGGCACCGTCCGCCAGATCGTCGCCTTCTCCGACGCCCCTGCCGCGCAGGACGAGCCCCGCATCCGGCAGGCTCTGCGCATCGCCTGTGCGGAGGATTTCGTGGACGCGCTGGAGCAGGGTCTGGACACGCCGCTGGGCGAACGGGGCGCCGGCCTGTCGGAGGGCCAGCTGCAGCGTCTGGCCATTGCCCGCGCCGTGTTCTCCGACCGCCCCGTCCTGCTGCTGGACGAAGCCACCAGTGCGCTGGACGAGGCCACCGAGGCGCAGCTGCTGGCCAATCTGCGGCAGATGACGGACAAGACGGTGCTCATCGTGACCCACCGTCCCGCCGCCCTCGCCATCGTGGATCGTACCGTGGAGCTGGCCAGCGCCTGAAAGGAGAGGTATTTTGGAACGATTCTTCCTCAGCGCCGCCGGTATCCCGGCGGAGATCGCCGCCAACTATCCGCTGACGCGCCGGCTCTGCCGGGATTACGAGCTGCCGCCGCCTGACGCGCCGGTGTCCATTCGCGTTTCCGTCACTCCGGAGGAGATGGCGCGCATGGCCGCCTCCGGCGAGCTGACCCAGCCCTCCCCCGGCTATCTGGAGTTCCTCTGCGTACAGGAGCAGCTGGCCGCGCAGCTCCCCGCCTTCGACCGCTTTCTCCTGCACGGTGCCGCCGTGGCCTACGGCGGTGCCGCCTACCTGTTCACCGCCCCCAGCGGCACAGGCAAAAGCACCCATATCCGCCTGTGGCGGCAGTATCTGGGCAGCGGTGTCTCCGTCATCAACGGCGACAAGCCCTTCTTCTCGCTGGAGGAGGACGGCGGCATCCGCGTCTGGGGCTCCCCGTGGGCGGGCAAGGAGGGCTGGCAGCGCCCCACCAGCGCCCCGCTGCGGGGCATATGCGTGCTGGAGCGCGGCGCGGATCGCATCCGCCGCCTATCCCCTGCCGAAGCGCTGGAGCCCCTGTTCTGCCAGACCTACCACCGGGACGACCCGGCTCTGGAATACCGGACGCTGGGCTTTCTGGACACGCTGCTGCGCGCCGTCCCTGTCTGCCGGCTCTCCTGCGGCATGACGGAGGACGCCGTCCGCTGCAGCTTCGAGGCCATGACCGGCCTTACCTACGAATCGGAACGCCGCCCCGATGAGGGCTGCGAGGAAGGAAGTGTATTCGCATGAAGATCAGATCCGGATTCATTCTGCGGGAGGTGTTGGGCAGTCCCATGGTAGTGGCTACCGGCGACGCCGCCCGGAATTTCCACGGCATGATCAAGCTCAACGAGACGGCGGGCTTTATCTGGCGCTGCCTGCAGGACGGCCTGACGGAGCCGCAGATCGCGGCAAAGCTGGCGGAGGTCTACGACGTATCCCCGGAGAGGGCCGCCGCCGACGTAGCTGCCCTTCTCCGCCAGATGGACGAGCACGGCTTTCTGGAGCCATGACGGACGCCGCCCGCATCGAGGATATCCTGCTGCGCGAGGGGGTCTATGCCGCCGCCACGCAGGGCGCCAGCATGTACCCCATGCTCCGCCAGGGTCGCGACACCGTCATCATCCGCCCGCCGGAGGGCCGCCTGCGGAAGTACGACGTGCCCCTGTACCGCGTGGGCCCGAAGTATGTGCTGCACCGCGTCGTTCGGGTGCTGCCGGACGGCTATGTGATCCGGGGCGACAACTGCCTGTGCAACGAGCACGTCCGGGACGCGCAGATCATCGGCGTCCTCGCCGGCTTCTACCGGGACGACCGCGCCGTGGACATGTCCGGTGCCGGCTACCGGCTGTACTGCCGGCTCTGGTGCGCCCTCTCCCCTCTCTGGCGGCTGTACCGCCGCGCCCACAGCGCGGCCGCCGCCCTCTGGCACAGACTGATACCGAAAAAGCACCCTGCGGAGTGACCTCCGCAGGGTGCTTTTCATCTCTTTCCGTTTGTTATCAGTTCTCCCGGCTGTACAGACCCGCCACGTCGTCCAGCTTCACGGAGAACACCACGGACTGGGCCTCGGACTGCGCCCCGGCCTTCTCCATGATGGCCTGCATGATGGCCGCCCGCTTGTCCGCCGCCGTCACCAGCAGGATCATCTCCCGCTCCTCGGTAATGGCCATGCCGAAGAACTTGTTGGCGTTGTCCGCATCGGTGGCGCGGGTGTGCAGCACCGTGCCGCCCTGCGCCCCGGCGGCGGACGCGGCCTCCATCACCATATCGGAATAGCCGCCGTTGGCGATGGCCACCACCAACTCGTACCCGGAATCATGCATCAGTTCTTCCTCCTTTACAGTCAGATCCGGCTGGACATCCGCGCCGCCGGAGATGAGATAGTTCATGGTGGACATTCCGCCCACGCTGCTCAGATGCAGGCACACGGCGATACCGCTGCCGGGCCGGTCAATGTGCATGGTATCCACCAGCTCCCGCATCAGCACATCCTTCACCTGTGGCGTCACCACGGAGAACAGCACGGTTTTTTCCGTGGCCTCCAGGCCCAGATAGCTGAGTATATCATCGCTGGCGGTGCCGCGCCCCAGCGCCGAGAATACCACCGGCGCGCCGAAGGCCCGGTAGAAATCCAGAAAATGCTTGCTGCCCATCACCCGGTTGGTGATGGTGATGATGTAATACAATCTGCTGCTCATACCGTCACCTCCGTCAGCACAGCTCGATGATCGGCTCCATCGCCACGGGAGCCGCCGCAGGCGCCTTGGCGTGCTTCAGCTTCCGCTGATAGCTCAGGCCCAGCAGCTGGATGGTCACCAGCGGCGTCATGGCCACCATGGCCACCACGCCGAAGGCATCCGTCACCAGATTGCCGCCCACCGCCTCGCACGCGCCCAGCGCGAAGGGCAGCAGGAACGTGGCCGTCATGGGGCCGGAGGCCACGCCGCCGGAGTCGAAGGCCACCGACGTGAAGATATCCGGCACCACGAAGCTCAGCGCCAGACTGATGGCATAGCCGGGAATGAGGAACCACATGATGGACACGCCGGTGAGCACCCGGATCATAGCCAGTCCCAGCGACACCGCCACGCCCACGGAAAGGGCGATGTTCATGGCGTGGGCCGGGATCGCGCCCGCCGTGATCTCCTCCACCTGCCTGTTCAGCACATGCACCGCCGGCTCCGCCTGCACGATGAAGTAGCCGATGACCATGGCGATGGGAATGAGGATCCAGTTATAGGTATGCCCGGCGATGCTGCCGCCCAGAAAGCTGCCCACGGGCATAAAGCCCACGTTGACGCCGGTGAGAAACAGCGCAAGGCCCACATACACATAGGCAAGACCCACCGCCATGCTCAGCAGCGCCCGCCGCTTCAGCCGCTTCGTCACCAGCTGGAACATCCTTTTTATTTCCCTGTACATGGGGGTATCCCGTCCAGAAAAACCGATTCTAAAAAGTTTCCCTTTTTTCAAATCCGCCAGTCAAGGAAAATCGTATAGACTGATAGATAATTTAATTAGTTTTTATTAGCTGCAATGATGAGCTTGAACTCATGCAGACTAATTACGCCCTTGAGATACAGGTCGAGTGCATCATCTGTAAGAACTGCAAGGCGCTCATATTCATGAGTAGCCATGCAATACTCGATATAATCACGAGCAGCAAGTGCACGAATTTCGAAGTTCGGATCACCAATGATAATGCAAGCTACACGACGAGCAATATCAATATCTTCCGGTATGTCCTGACCGGTAAATGCATGCCAGATATTGACGTATATCCACTGGGATGCTACTTCTGCCGGATATGAATGGCAGAGTTCCTGATAAAGCGTATGAGCGCTGTATCCGAAAAAGTTATGAGATACAAAATGATCGAATGATTTAATTGTATTATTTTTCATGATTAATTCCTCCTTGTTTTATCTAACCAACATAATATGATCAGTATCATCTTTGTAATTAAGCATAAAACTAATTACGGTTTGAATCATTTTTGTAGATGAGATTATTTTTGCACTACCACAAGAATAACCGATAAATGTATCGTCATCATATTCTTCATGATTTCCAAAGTGTCCACATATAGGACAATACTCCATATCTGCGGATGTTTCGTATTGTAGTTCCCATAAATCTGAATCTTTATTGTAGTAGTAATGTTTACTGAATCTATAACAACCACCATTAGAGGATTTATCAGGTTCATATTCTGACCAGTCTTGAAATTCAATGTCTGTATATACACTAGACCCACATATGTTGATAAGGAGATCTAAAACACGTTTTTGGAAGTCTTCATCCTGTTGACATATTTTTGTTATAGTTTCATGATCGAGAGGACGAATTGCTCGACTGATAAGTATGTATGTACATGGAAAAACATTAATTGTTTCATTTGTTTTAATTTCTGTCATGATTTTCTCCCTCTTGCCTTTTGGATTAGGCATAACCAATTTATTTCTCTTGGTGAAATCTATACGCTTCATAGGCATTATAGAAGGGCATAGAAAAATCCCTTATCAAGGTTCGACCTTGCAATTTCCGATAGGAAAAAGTCTGCTCCTCACAGGAATAAGGGATAGCAAGTTTAATGGTTAATTAGTTACTTATTACTTATGTGCTGTTATGCACACATGTAATCTTTGATGTTACCGCGTTCGTCTGTCTCACGGTAATGACAGTCGTATTCAGACTGGATGAACGCGTCTGGATACGGCAGATTTTGTAATACTGCTGTCGCCTGTTCATGTGTGTAGTTATTAGCATGATGGCGACTGAAATATGTCGCACCTGTACGTGGTGATGTATATAGGTGACGTAAGATTGTACCGGATCTGCCCGCTGGTGTGATGAGACAGATCTGATATTTAGGATGTGGTTGTGGGTTTGATAAAATTTGTGATAACATTTATTTGCCTTTCTGATTTTTGTGTACTAAAAAAGAGAGCTTACGCTCTCCTTTTTAGAAGCTTTATTATTTTGTAAACGCTTTTGCTATGTCACTGGACCATGCATATTCATCTTTAGCAGTCATTGAGATGTAAAATGCCCAAAGAGCTTGTATAAATTTACTCTCATCTTCTGAATATTCTTTGTATTCAGAAGCTATTTGTTCTGGTTTTTTACCCTCACTGCCGACGGAATGCCAAGACCAATAATCATAGGTTGACGGTTGACAGTATTTTTTCACATGTTCATCCATAATATGCAACGCACGCTCGCGGCGTTTGGAATCCCACTCTGAAAAATTATATTGTTTAGTATCAATTATCATATTAGTTCACCTCCACGACATCATCTCCTCTCATTATAGGTGGAATTGTATGATTAATCAATGATTTTACCATTAATTTTTACTACAATTGTAGCACGTTTTTCAACTTTCTCAGGACGGCACTTAATCTGATTGATTTTCATGCCGTCTCTGCGACGTGCTTCATAGGTATCAGTGTATCCTTCAAAAGGTCTGAAAGATATAGATTCAGGACAAATAATATCATTGTTATATGACACTTGTTCTTCATCATGTACTAATTCATCCCACGGAATACGCGCCTGCTGTGGCGTTACATAACTATCATATTCTGGTTTAATACGAACGCCATTACACGGAACCGGACGTAAACCATATTGACGTGAAACCTGTTTATAAGCTCTGTCAATGGCTTTTTCGGCGCGTTTTTCGGCTACTTTTGGGTCTTGAAATGTCTTGATTTTAGGTATTCCGCCTATTTCGTGACAAATATTTGCGACTGCGGTAAATGCCGGATGTTCACGTCCTATGAGCATTTCGCGCCATCTGTTGCTTACCCATGACGGTTTTAAAACATAAATTGGCATAGTATCCTTGCGAATATTTTTAGGTTGAGTACA
>ERZ772875.3296-NODE-3296-length-10119-cov-4.858903_pt1 | contig 10119 bp, 8 predicted proteins | sample MGYA00580585_ERZ772875 | MGnify/ENA primary metagenome ERZ772875 (study PRJEB29015, sample SAMEA2737736) | human gut metagenome | biome: human gut; feature: human-associated habitat; material: faeces | place: China | collected 2012 ... | reverse complement strand
CGGTCAGGCCGTGGAACTTCTCGGGCAGGGGGCGCAGGCTCTTGGCCAGCAGGGTCAGCTCGGTAGCACGAACGCTCAGCTCGCCAGTTTTGGTGCGGAACACCTCGCCCTTGACGCCGATGATATCGCCCACGTCCAGCTTCTTGAAGGCGGCGTAAGCCTCCTCGCCCAGCTCGTCGCGGCGGACATACAGCTGGATATCACCCTTGTCATCGCGCAGGTGGGCAAAGCTTGCCTTGCCCATCACGCGCTTGGACATCATACGGCCAGCCAGCGCGACCTGCTTGCCGCTGTCGGTCTCGTTGGGCAGATCCTTGAACTCTTCCTTCAGGTCGGCAGAGTATGCGTCCTGCGGGAACTTGGTCAGGGTGAAGGGGTCGTTTCCGGCAGCCTGCAGGTCGGCCAGCTTCTGGCGGCGCACCTGCACCTGCTCGCTCTCAGACAGGCCCTGAGCGGGGTTTCTCTTTTGCTCTTCCATGGTTTCCTCCCGTTCAGGCTCAGTTTGCGGCGTGGGTAATGGCCAGCACTTCGTACTCGACGGTCTGGCCGGAGGGCAGCAGGACCTCAGCCTTCTCGCCCACAGCCTTGCCCAGCAGAGCGTGGCCCACGGGGCTCTCGTCGCTGATCTTGCCGTTGATGGGGTCAGCCTCGGTGCGGCCAACGATGTCGTACTCCTCGGCCTCATCATCGCCGGTCATCTTGATGGAGACGTGGGTGCCAACAGAAACGCTGTCCACGCTCAGCTCGCTCTCGTCGATGATCACAGCGTTCTTGACCATCTGCTCCAGCTCGGTGATGCGGTTCTCCACCAGACCCTGGGTGTTCTTGGCTTCATCGTACTCGCTGTTCTCAGAAAGGTCGCCGTGGCTGCGGGCTTCCTTGATCTCCTCGGCCAGCTCCTTGCGGCGGACCGTCTTGAGGTATTCCAGTTCGTCCTGCATCGCCTTCAGGCCGGAAGCAGACATCTTGATTTCTTGTGCCATTTTGGATCTTCTCCTTGTCTATTGGATTGACGCAGCCGCAAAGCCGCGCACGAATGCTATTATGACTGTTCTATTATAATAGCAAGCCGGGGGCTTGTCAATAAAAACCACGGCGCTAGAGCGGAAAAAGCGGCGGTTTCGGCTCCCGCCCCTATGCAGAAGCGCCCCACCGGTTCCCCGGCAGGGCGCTTCCACAGGTTATTTGGGAATAGAGAATGGTTGGGTTGTGGGGGCAAGCCCCCAGTCGCTTTCAGCGACAGCCCCCGCTGATCGGGGGGCCTTGGCATGGCGGATAGTTTCACCTTTTTGCCAAGGCCGCCCCTATTAGGGGCGGTGGCATCCCGAAGGGATGACGGTGGGGTTCTTCCTCTCCCCCGAAAACTTTTTTCAAAAAATCTCGAAAAAAAGTGAAAGGAATCTGAGTTTCATGTATTATAGAGAGTGAAACTGCGAATGTACAACACAAAACTGCGCGATATATCAATGCGGCGTGCGTGCGGATAAGTCAGACTGCTCTACTCCCCGCAATATATTACGGTGGTTCATAACGTGCTGTATATCGCAGAATATTTTGTCCGAAAAGGGGAAGGAAAATAAAATTTCACTATTGAAAATGCCGGGTGTACATGCTATAATTAATAATGGACGTATCTGGTAAAAATAACCTGCCGAGAGAAAGAAGGCCGACAAAGGTTGGATATCTTTTTCCTCGGCTTTGCAAAAATACTATGATGCAGGGAGGGCTCCACTGTGCGGAAAAATCATCACGGAAAAAAAGATAGGCTGGTGAAGCGCGTTTTTGCGCTTTGTCTGGCGCTTGCGGTCATCTGCACCTGCCTTGTGCCGGTGTTTGCAACCGAGTACAAGGAAGTTGTCGATTCCGGTGAGGAGGAAATTGCCGGTTTCGGCGGGGACGAAGCTGCCGGTTTTGGCGGGGATTTCCCTGCCGTGGACGAAGGCGAGCCGCGCGAAGTATACGATGAAAGCGAGGCTGCCGGTTTCGGCGGGGACGAAGTTGCCCGGCCTGTAGAAGGCGGGGAGGACAACCTCGACGGCGGCCCCAACGTTAAGGAAACGGAGTGGGGCACCGTCATTGAATACGGCCCCAGCTCCAGCACCGGTACCGACCCCGACCCCGTGACCCAGTGGTCCGGCGAGGACGACGTGGTGGAAAAGCCTGATGACAAAGTGGTCGTTTCCGGCGACGAGATCAAAAAGCTGCAGGATATGGTGGTCTACCGCTTCTGGCTGAGGGAGCTGAACGCCAACGACCTGAAGGACATTACCGCTCAGGCACAGATCAACAATATGACGGAAAGCGAGTATCTGGCCCGGAATGGTGAGGTTCTGTGGAACCTGTACTTCATTCAGGCTGTGCCCCGGGCAGAGACCATTGCGGACTACAGCAGCTACATCGAGAACCCCTCCTCCAACCGGGACCCCAAGGGCGAACTGCGGCTGTTTGACTACTGGTACACGCTGGACGAGTTTGGCAACCGTGTGCGCCTGAACCTCACCGACCCCACCAGCAACATTCTGGACGACAAGACCACCACCGTGAACGTCTACGCCGCATGGAAGGACGGCACCGTGGGCTCCGATGAGGAAGAGTCCGTGGATCACGAGGATCTGGTGGACAAGAACCCCGTGCCTGTGGATCTGGAAACCAAGGCTTCTGCTTCCTACGAGGACGAGGAAGGTAACCCGAAAACCACAACCCTGCCGGTGGAGGTGAAAAACCTGCCCTCTGCCGCAGATCACCTCAGCGTCATCCACATGGGTTATGATGATGTGGGGGACTTCTACGAGAACCACTTGGATGCTTTTGGGGATATGGCTCCCATTCTGGGCCTGAAGATCTCCCCCAAGAACGCCAAGGGCGAAACGGTGCAGCCTGCCAAGGGTGAAAAGGCCACCGTTACCGTCTCCGGTCTGGACAAACTGCCGGAAATGGAAGGTGCAACTGCCGACACGCTGAAAGTGCTCCACGAGACCTCTGATGGCAATGTGGAGATTCTGGATGTCCTTACTTATACCAACGGCACCCTGACCTTCGAGACCTCCAGCTTCAGCCCCTTTGTGGTTGTACGGACGGATGGGTATGCAGTTAATACGCTGGATATCAATAACATCACAGATGTTTCTATCAAGGACGATATTGCAAACAGTGGCCACTACGTTCTGAAAATCACTGCGGACGGCAAGGATTATGAAGGCGCAGAAGCAGGAACGTTGCTAAAAAAGAATGGCTTTACTGTGACCTGGAAGAAGGGTGGTACTGTTGTTGACCGCCTTGAGATAACAAATGGTGTTTATAGCCGTGAAGAAAATGGCGGCTGGGTTGATGTCGTCTACACGGATGGCGCTAATTTGACTTATACTGTGACCATTGCTAAAGACACTCAAAGCCAAAAAGCTAGTTTGACGGTTAATTATAACGATGAGCTGAAAAATGGTGGCTTTGAAGATGAGCACAGTAATGGTACAGATCAGATCAACGCTGATGCGGCTCCTAAGCTGGTGTGGAAGACAACTGCAATAACTGATGGTCAACACAAAATCGAAATTGGCAATGCTGATGAGAATCTTCCGATGACATCGGTCTATGAGCTACAAGCAAATGGCAATAAATGGAAAAATGTAGAGTTGTCTAGAACGGCAAAAGCGTATGGTTGTGCAAGTGCAAATAATGGTGTCCAGTTTGCAGAGCTAAATGCTGAAGGCGCAGGTGCTCTATATCAGGATGTTTTGACAAAGCCGGGCCAACAAATGAATTGGCGTTTCTACCATAGAGCGCGTACGCGCAGAGGTTATAAAGACCAGTCCAGTAGTGTTATTCAGAGTGGAAGTGACACAATGGCCATGGTGATCGCACCACTTGAACTTGTGAAAGATGTTACTACACAGGATCAGTTGGAAGCCCTGCTTGCTAGGTGTCCAAATAAAAATGGCGAAAATCCCATTACAGAGAATAAGAAAACTTACACAGTTTATGTATACGAGGCAACGGCTGCTATCAAGGATTTATCTGGTACTAGGAAATGGAATGGGGTCAATTGGTATGCTAAATATTCCACTTCTAGCTGGACGGAGAGTAACGGAACCTATACGATTCCGAAGGGCCAATATTTGACCCGATTCTTCTTTGCAGCAATTTCTACTGCTTCTGACGACGACCAGACTAACCAGACTAAGACTATGGGTAACTTGCTGGATGATGTCTGGTTCAGCCAGAACGTTGCACCGCCAACTTCCGGCACAGGCCGTGTTACTGTTACCAAGAAGTTCTATGGTTTGACAGAGGAAGAAGCTAAGACATTAGGGAATAGCGGTTTCATTTCTTATAACCGAAGTGTGGCTCATCGTGGTATTGCTGACCAGGCGCTGACAGCGGTTGATTTTAGTGGTGATATTTGGACGAACGGCTATGATGATGAGAATGGACCTTATGTTTCTGTAAGCCATGTGTTCGATGAAGTTGTTGAAGCAAATACGGATTACACATATTATTTCAAAGAAGATGTCAAGAAGGCTGATGTTAATGGTTACGACTTGACAAGAACCCTTGTAGATGGTGCCGAAGGCGTAACTGCTGGTAGTGTGACCATGAATAAGGAACACAGCAACCAGTCTATAACCTTCTCGAACTTCTACGAGAAGAAGACCGCTGATGTTAGTATTTCCAAAATTGTCACCGGCCTGATGGGTGATACCAACAAGGAATTTACCTTTAATGTGAGCATCACGCAGAACGGTGCTGCTTGCACCGGTGTGACAGCCAAGAAGAATGACGCGGCTGTTTCCTTGCAGAACAGCTTCACCCTGAAGCACGGCGAGATTGTGACGCTGGAAAATGTGCCCATTGGTGCTACCATCACGGTAACGGAAAGTGCTCCCGGTGAACACTATAATGTCTCTGCCACCGGACATAGCGATGAGCAGAACGGTAGGGACAATGTAACCTTTACCTATGTTGCAGCTGCCAACACCGACACAGCCAGTGATGCAGACGAAGCCGACCTGATGCTCCTGAGCATGGATGAGGGCACGGCAGTGGATGCTGACGGTGACGCAGTGGCCTATGATTCTGGAATCAAAGTGGATAACAACCAGATCATTGTCACCAACCATGCAACCCTCAAACCCGACACCGGTGTCCTCCTCGACACCCTGCCTTACATCGTCATCCTTGCTGTGGTAGCTGGCGGCGTGGCCCTGCTGATGCTGCGCAAGCACCGTAAGGAAGATGACTAAAGGGGGCTGACCGCATGGCGAAGAAGAAAGCGCCCCAGCGGCTGGCCGGTGCAGAGGAAACCTGTATCAGCCCGGAGCAGGAAGCGATCATCCGGTGGTTCCGGACGGTGAAATTCCGCAAGAACCTGCTGGGCGGCGTGGACGAAGCGGCAATGTGGAAGAAGCTGGAAGAGCTTTATGCCCTGTACGAAGCCGCCATCCGCGCCGAGCGCACAAGGTACAATGTGCTGCTGGAAACCTCTCCGTCAAAGCCTGACGGCTTTGCCACCTCCCCGAGTAGGGCAACGACGACGACCGCCGCCAGTGGTGAACCCGGGGACGTAAACCTGGCTCCCACCAAAGTTGACAGTTTTGCCAAGGGCTCCCCTACTAGGGGAGCTGTCACGGCGAAGCCCGTGACTGAGAGGTTTAATCCGGAATCTGACAGCTCTGACCCCCAAAAGGAGGCGCATTCCGATGCACCCGCTGGACAATGAAGCCCTGAAGCTGGGGGCAAAGGCGGTGCGCCGCCGCAGGCTGGACGCTGAGAACCGGCAGGATTTTATCAGCCTGCTGGGCCGCATTGTGGTGATCCTGCTGTGCGCCTGGGTGCTGTTCACGCAGGTGTTCCTGCTCACGCAGGCCAAGGGCAGCAGCATGTTCCCCGCGGTAAAGGATGGCGACCTGCTCATCTGCTACCGCCTGCAAAAAAACTACGCAAAAAACGATGTTGTGGTCTACACCCAGGGCGGCAAGCTCCGGGTGGGCCGCATCCTTGGGCGCGAGGGCGACCTTGTGGCTCTGGACGACAGCGGCACCCTTGTGGTGAACGGCGCGGTGCAGAGCGGCGAGATCCTCTACCCCACCTACGCAAAAGACGCGCTGGAGTACCCCTACACGGTGCCGGAGGGCTGCGTTTTTGTGCTGGGCGATTACCGCACACAATCCGAGGACAGCCGGGACTTTGGCCCGGTTCCGCTGGAGGATGTGCAAGCAAAAGTAATTACACTACTGCGGCGACGCAGTCTGTAATACCACGGAAGCCGGAAGAAGCTGCCGGCATCCTGCCTGTGAACCGCGGAGTTTGGGCCGCGGCACAGGAGTACGAACTATTTCTTACTAGGGAGGAATAACAATGAAACTGAAGAAATTCTTCGCGGGCGTTCTGGCTGCCGCCATGATGCTCACCGTCGGCGCAACCGCAGCGTTTGCGGAGACGCCGAGCGATAATGTGATCTCTGTTAGCTCGACTGCATTGGAAAGCAATGGTAGTTTTAAATTGACCAAGAACTACAAGGTTGAAAAGGGTGTTGCACCTTTTGAAGAGTTTACGTTTAAGCTTAACTATGTAGGTTATGAAAAGAAAGATAGTAAGGTTACTGCTCTTCCCAATGTGAGCAATGTGGAGAAAAAAGCAAAGTTTGATAACACTATTGATGGCAGCAACTCTCAGGGATTGCCCGCAAAGACTGATGGCGCTTATACCAAAGACTTTACGATTGATATCTCTGACCTGAAGATTAGCGAGACTGGTACTGGTATCTATGTTTACAAGATTACCGAAGATCAGGGTTCTACTCCTGCTGTAAAGTATGATAACAGCGAGCTGTACATGGTTGTTACTGTGACTCATAAGGTTGATACCAATAAGAACATTATTGATGGTTATGACTACTATGTTGCTCTGCGCCGCGGTGGTAGTGTAACAAATAACGCTGATGGTTCTATCACCTATGTCGAGGGTGAAAAAGTTCAGAATACCAATGCGTTCACCAATACTTATGGTAAAGACGGTGACAATGAAACTGTCCATGATTTGGTGATTTCTAAGGAAATTGCTGGTAGCTTCGCAGACCTGGGTGAGGAGTTTGAGTTTGATGTTACTCTGACTGGTGAATCCAACAAGAAGTATACAGGTGCAAACATTGTCTCTAGCGACGATAAGAACCAGGCTGCAAAGGCCGGTGAAGTTTGGACTGTTGGTGATACGAAGACTGTGAAACTGGGACGTAATGATTCTATCCATCTGAGCAACTTGCCTGCTGGTGTTACCGTTACTGTTCTCGAAAAAGGTGCAACTGCAGCTGATAATAAGGTTATGAATGGCGACTATACTGTCACTTTGAACAAGGCTGAAAAGACCATTGAGCGCATGAGCTTTACCGCAATTGGTGGTTTTGGTGAACAGGAGACTGCTGCTAATACTGTCGGCGCAAAGACGACTAATAGCGATTCTCATATCACCATTGTTAACACTAAGGAAGGCTCTCCCGACATGGGCGTTGTGCTGGACAATGCACCTTACATTGCAATGCTGGCCATCGTTGCCATTGGTGGTGTGGCCCTGATGCTGAACAAGCGCCGCCGCGACGAGGAGTAATTGCTCGCGGTAGATTAAACCCCACCGTCATCCCTTGCGGGATGCCACCGCCCCTAATAGGGGCGGCCTTGGCAAAACCGTGAAGCTTTGCGCCATGCCAAGGGCCCCCCTATTAGCGGGGGCTGGCACGCGAAGCGTGACTGGGGGGTTATCTCAGCACAAACCTAACGAATAACCACTTATTTGAATTTGTTTAACCGGAGGTGGGCTGTATCAACTGGCAGAGAAAAGCGTTGAGGGCAGCCGACTTTCTGGTGAGCACGGTGGTTGTGCTGTTCCTGGTGGTCGCCGGGGCGTATTCAGCCTATGCCCTGTGGGACAACTCGCAGGTGTACGCCGCCGCAGACAATGTTCAGGCAGAGCTTTTGCAGTTCAAGCCCAAGGCGGGCGCGGATAACGGCGCAAGCTTTGAGGAGCTGCTGGGCATCAACCCGGATGTCTGCGCGTGGGTCACATTGGACAACACCGCCATCGACTACCCTGTGGTACAGGGCGAGGACAACTTTACCTATGTGAACACCGATGTCTACGGTGATTTCTCGCTGGCAGGCAGCATCTTTTTGGATGTGAACTGCGACAAGAACTTCACCGACCCTTACTCTCTGCTGTATGGCCACCACATGGAAGAGAGCAAGATGTTCGGTGATCTGGATCTCTACAAGGACGCGGAGTTCTTTGCAGAGAACACCACCGGTGAGCTGATCCTGCCCGACCGCACCTATGATCTTCAAACCTTTGCATGTCTGCTGGTCCCTTCGTCTGAGAGCGCGATCTTCCAGCCCCAGCGCTGGGACAGCGACCTGCAGGGGTTGTACACCTTTGCGCAGGAGAACGCCCTGAACCTGAACACCGAAACGCTGGCCGCCATGAAAGCGGCGGGCGATGACGCTCAGGTGCTGGCGCTGTCCACCTGTTCAACGGAGTTTACCGATGCACGCACCATTCTTCTGGCGTGGATGATCCCGTCCGCGTCGGATTCATAAAGGAGAGGATGAAATGAGGTTCCGTAAAATCGCGGCAGCACTCCTGACGCTTGCGTTGGGGTTCTGCCTGTGTCAGCCGGCGGCATTTGCGGCCACCGCGGCTGACCAGCATACACAGCTGCAGGAGCTTCCGGTTTCCATTCAGTCCACGGGGGAAACACCTCTCCCAAAGGAAACACTGACTGTGGAACTTGAGGCTGTGGACAATGCGCCCCTGCCCCAGGTGACCACTCTGGAGATCACCGACGGCGAGACCGGCAGCTTTGGCCCCATCAGTTACACCAAGCCCGGCTATTACGTTTACACCGTGCGCCAGCGCGCCGGTGTCAACACCCGCGGCACCTACGATGAAACCGTGTACTATCTGCGCGTTTCCGTGGTGTGGGACAACGACAAGCTGGTGGCCCGGATGGCCGTGCACACACAGGCCGACCTGATGGACGAAAAGGTGAGCAGCATCACCTTCAACAACAGCTACAAGGCCATCGAGACCCCGTACTACCCGGACCCGTATGATCCTGATCCTGTCACCCCGCCCACCCCTTCCACGCCGGAGAACCCAGCCCCGGCAGATGCCCGCCCGACCGTGACTGAAACCACTACCCCTAGTGCACCGGAGCCCACCGCCCCGGCCAGCGTGGTGGCGGATGCCCGCCCGGCCGAAGGCCCCAAACTGATCCAGACCGGCCAGCTGAACTGGCCCGTACCTGTTCTGACGGTAAGCGGTCTGGTGCTGGTGGCTGTGGGTGCCTACCTGATGGAGCGCAGTAAGAAACGTGAAAAGAATGCGTAAAGTATCCCCCGGGCTCGTCTGCATCGTGCTGGGTGTGGTGCTCCTGCTGGCGGCGGGCGGCCTGTACGCCTACAACCGCTACGAGGATGCCCACGCCGGTGCCGAGGCCCAGACCGTGGTGGCCGACCTTCAGCAGAAGGTGGAGACCCCGGAACCGGAGGCAGAGAGCGGCCCCCTGGACCCCGAGCTCCCGGTGGTGGAGATCGACGGCAACGAATATGTGGGTGAGATCTCCATTCCCGCCATCGGCATTGACCTGCCGGTGATGAGCGAGTGGAGCTACCCCCGCCTGAAGATCGCCCCCTGCCGCCAGTTCGGCTCTTCCCGCACCGATGATCTGGTCATTGCGGCGCACAACTACGAGAGCCATTTCGGCAAGCTGACCTCCCTCACAGCGGGGGACAACGTCACCTTCACCGATATGGACGGCATCGTGAATGAGTACGTCGTGAACAAGGTCGAAGTGCTTGACCCCCACAGTGTGGAGGAAGTGGAACACAGCGGCTACGCCCTGGTGCTGTACACCTGCACTTATGGCGGCAAGACCCGTGTCACCGTCTTCTGTGATCGTGCATCGTAAAAATCAAGGCTGAAAAACAAAAAGAAGCCCCGACATTCGTCGGGGCTTCTTTTTACTATGTGGGAACTCCCTCCGTCATTGCTGACGCAATGCCACCTCCCTCTCAGAGAGAGGCTTTTCGCTGCCGTAAGGCTCCCTCCTAGAGGGAGCTGTCGCCGGAGGCGACT
>ERZ772875.3293-NODE-3293-length-10131-cov-5.902739_pt1 | contig 10131 bp, 10 predicted proteins | sample MGYA00580585_ERZ772875 | MGnify/ENA primary metagenome ERZ772875 (study PRJEB29015, sample SAMEA2737736) | human gut metagenome | biome: human gut; feature: human-associated habitat; material: faeces | place: China | collected 2012 ... | reverse complement strand
CTGCGGCGGCGGCATCTACACCTCCGCTGTTGAGGCTGCTCTGAAGAACAATGGCTACGTCATCGGTGTTGACGTTGACCAGAACTACATCGGTGCAAACGGCGTTGCAGATGGCACCTACGCTTATAACCCGTTCATCACCTCTGCTATGAAGGGCCTGTCCGAGGCTGTCAACACTGCTCTGGCTGATATCGATGCCGGCAGCTGGGACGACATCGCAGGTTCCAATGGCAACTTCGGTCTGGAGGACGGCGATTATATCGGCCTGCCCACCGATGCAGACAGCTGGAACTTCGAGTCCTTCACCACCGACGAGTACGAGGAAGTCAAGGGCAAGATCAAGAGCGGCGAGATCACTGTTGATAACAGTTCCGACGACGCTACCAAGCCCACCGTCAGCGAGTTCACCACCGTCAACTACATCCAGTAATCTGTTGTCCGGCAGGCCTGCCTGCGGACGATCGATAGTTCTTTTCAAAGCGGGGCATCCTGTAACGGGGTGTCCCGCTTTTTTCTGTCTTCTATTGGCGTAATGCGGGAAAAATGCAGCGTACTCTTCGTGAAAAGAGTACAAAAGTAACACTATTGTCTGTGCTTTCTGCCAAAAAGCAAAAAAGACATGTGCAAATTGCCGCAAATCAGGTATAATGGGACTTAAAGAAGTATCGGTGTCGAAACGACACGAAAGGAGAGTGAGCAGATTGGCAGAGGATTTTGTGATCGAGATGCTCCATATCACCAAGGAGTTCCCGGGCATCAAGGCAAACGACGACATTACCCTGCAGCTGCGCAAAGGTGAGGTCCATGCCCTGCTGGGCGAGAACGGCGCAGGCAAAAGCACCCTGATGAGCGTGCTGTTCGGCCTGTATCAGCCGGAGGAGGGTAAGATCCTCAAAAACGGCAAGGAGGTCGCCATCCGCAACCCCAACGATGCAAATGCACTGGGCATCGGTATGGTCCACCAGCACTTCAAGCTGGTGGAGTGCTTCAGCGTGCTGGACAACATCATTCTGGGCGTGGAGCCCAACAAGCTGGGCTTTTTGCAGAAGGCCGAGGCCCGCAAGAAGGTCGTGGCCCTGAGCGAGAAGTACGGCCTGCGTGTTGACCCCGATGCGCTCATCAGTGATATTTCGGTCGGTATGCAGCAGCGCGTGGAGATTTTGAAGATGCTCTACCGCGACAATGAGATCCTCATCTTCGACGAACCCACCGCTGTGCTGACCCCGCAGGAGATCGACGAGCTGATGGAGATCATGCGCGGGTTCAAGAAGGAGGGCAAGTCCATCCTCTTTATTACCCACAAGCTCAACGAGATCATGGCGGTCGCCGACCGCTGCACCGTCCTGCGCAAGGGCAAGTATATGGGTACCGTGGACATCAAGGACACCACCAAGGAAGAGCTTTCCCGCATGATGGTCGGCCGTGACGTCCAGCTTCAGGTCGATAAAAAGCCCGCTCACCCGGGCGATGTCGTGCTGGACGTGGAGGGCGTCACTATCCACAACGACCAGCGCAAGAAGGACTCCGTCAAGGACGTCACCTTCCAGGTCCACGCAGGCGAGATCGTCTGTCTGGCGGGCATCGAGGGCAACGGCCAGACCGAGCTCGTCTATGGACTCACCGGTCTCGAAAAACTGTCGGGCGGCAAGATCACGCTGGACGGCAAGGACATCACCCGCGAGAGCATCCGTCAGCGCTCGAAGGACGGCATGAGCCACATCCCCGAAGACCGCCACAAGCACGGTCTGGTGCTGGATTACAGCCTCGAGAACAACATGGTGCTCCAGCGCTACTGGCAGCCCGAGTTCCAGAAGGGCGGCTTCATCCAGTCCGATAAAGTCCGCGAGTACTCCGATAAGCTCATCGCTCAGTACGACGTCCGCAGCGGTCAGGGCAGCTCCACCATCGTGCGCAGCATGTCCGGCGGCAACCAGCAGAAGGCCATCATCGCCCGCGAGATCGACAAAGACCCCAAGCTGCTGGTGGCTGTTCAGCCCACCCGCGGCCTGGATGTCGGCGCGATCGAATACATCCACCGCCAGATCGTCGCCGAGCGCGACAAGGGCAAAGCTGTCCTGCTGGTCAGCCTCGAGCTGGATGAGGTCATGAACCTGTCCGACCGCATCCTCGTCATGTACGAGGGCGAGATCGTGGGCGAGTTCGACCCCAAGACCACCACTGTGCAGGAGCTGGGCCTCTACATGGCCGGCGCACGCAAGCAGGGAAAGGAGAGCAAATAAATGAACAAGAAAAAACTTTCCCACAGCAACCTCAACAGCTCCATCACCAGTGTGCTGGCCGCGCTGCTGTGCATCGTCATCGGCATGGCTGTGGGCTTCCTCGTGCTGCTGGCTATCAACCCGGCCCACGCATGGGGCGACGGCTTTGTCCGCATCATTAAGGGCGGCTTCCATGACGCCCCCTACGGTGTCGGCAAGGAGCTGGCCAACGCGGCGCCCCTCATCATGACCGGTCTGTCCGTGGCCTTCGCCTTCAAGACCGGCCTGTTCAACATCGGTGCTGCCGGTCAGTACACGCTGGGCGCTTACGGCGCACTCTACTGTGCCATCATGCTCAAGATGCCCTGGTATGTCTGCCTGATCGCCGCCACCATCCTCGGCGGCATCTGGGGCGCTATCCCCGGCTTCTTCAAGGCTTACTTCAACATCAACGAGGTCATCACCTCCATCATGTTCAACTGGATCGGCCTGTATCTGGTCAATGAGCTTATCTACCAGAACGGCACCGGCCCCATGTACGACGTGCGCAACACCCGTACCCTGAACCTCGGAAAGAGCGCCGAACTGTCCAAGTCCCTCATCCCGGACTTTGGCCTGAACAAGATGTTCCAGACCAACAGCACCACCATTGCGATCTTCCTCGCTGCGGCAGTCGCCATTCTGATCTGGGTCATCCTGAACAAGACCACCTTTGGCTATGAGCTGAAGGCCGTCGGCCTGAACAAGAGCGCCGCCCGCTACGCCGGCATCAACGAGAAGAAGAACATCATCCTCTCCATGGCTATTGCAGGCGCTCTGGCAGGCTTCGGCGCCGGACTCTACTACCTGTCCAATGTCTCTCAGTGGAACCCGCTGAACTCCACCAGCCTGCCGGCCATGGGCTTCAACGGCATCTCTGTGGCCCTGCTGGCAAGCTCCAACCCCATCGGCACCATCTTCTCCGCGATCTTCATCTCCCACATCTCGGTCGGCGGCTCCTTCCTGTCCACCAAGTATTATCCCACCGAGATCTCCGACCTGATCAGCGGTATCATCATCTACCTGTGCGCATTCTCCATGCTGTTCCGTGGCAAGATCCACTCCATGCTGTTCAAGAATGCGGACAAGACCAACGTGAATGCAGAGCCTGCCCCTGCTAAGACCGAAACCAAGAAGGAGGGCAAGTGATATGCTGCTTCTCATCAAGTATACTCTGCTGTATGGCATCGTGCTGATGCTGGTCGCTCTGGGCGGTATGTTCAGTGAGCACTCCGGCATCATCAACATCGCACTGGAAGGCATCATGGTCATCGGCGGTGTGGCGGGTGTCCTCACCCTCACCATGCTGCCCGCGGACCTGCCGGCTTTCGCCACCGTGATCATCGCGGTGCTGGCGGCGGCTATCGCCGGCATGGTCTACAGCCTGCTGCTGGCCTTCGCGTCCATCAATCTGAAAGCCGACCAGACCATCGGCGGCACGGCGCTGAACCTGCTGGCAACGGCAGTGGCCGTGGTCATCTCCAAGAACTTCAGCGACAGCGGCAGCGCCAAGCTGAACTACTCCAACAAGCCCTTCCTGTTCAACATCGGCGGCCTGGAGCTGAGCATCTTTGTCCCGCTGGGCATCGCACTGCTCATCATCAGCTACATCGTGCTGTACAAGACCCGCTTCGGTCTGCGTCTGCGCGCCTGCGGCGAGCATCCTCAGGCTGCGGACTCTGTGGGCATCAACGTCTACAAGATGCGCTATGCCGGTGTTGTTATCTCGGGCGCTCTGGGTGCTATCGGCGGTCTGGCCTATATCGTGCCTCCCGTCCAGACCTGGAACTTCGAGGTCGGCGTGGCCGGTGCAGGCTTCCTTGCCATGGCCGTTATGATCTTCGGTCAGTGGAAGCCCTTCAACATCTGCGGCGCAGCCATGTTCTTTGCCGTGTTCAAGAGTCTGGCCAACATCGCCGACTCCACCTTCCTCGCACAGCTCCACTGGTCCAGCAACATCTACAATATGATGCCCTTCGTGGCATCCATGGTCATTCTGGCCTTCACCTCCAAGAACAGCATGGCCCCCAAGGCCGAGGGCATCCCCTACGACAAGGGTTCCCGCTGATTCGAGCGTATTTTCCGGGCGCAGCTGCTTTTCCGGGCGGCTGCGCCCTTTTTGCTTCTTTTTCAACAGATTCCACAAAACGGTGCTTGCTTTTGCGGAAAAATTTGCTATACTTGAATTACAATGTCATACTATTGCCGGAGGCGGGGCAGTGCGGCCCGGGCCGTCGGCGAAGAATACGATTTAGGAGCGTGACCTTATGCGCATTTACGATTTGATCGCCAAGAAGCGGGACGGCGGCACCCACAGCCGCGAGGAGCTGGAAGCCATCGTCAACGGCTTCGTCAGCGGCGAGGTGGCCGATTACCAGATGGCGGCCTGGATGATGGCTGTCTACCTGCGCGGCATGACCGACGAGGAGACTGCCGAGCTGACCGACGTGATGGCCCACAGTGGCGTCATGGTGGACCTTTCGCCCATCCCGGGCATCAAGGTGGACAAGCACTCCACCGGCGGCGTGGGCGACAAGACCACGCTGGTCATCGCGCCCATCGTCGCGGCCTGCGGCGTCAAAATTGCCAAGATGAGCGGCCGCGGCCTCGGCCATACCGGCGGCACCATCGACAAGATGGAGAGCGTCCCCGGCACAAAGACCGCCCTCTCGCAGGAGGAGTTCTTTGCACAGGTGAACAAGATCGGCCTGTCGGTCATTGGCCAGAGCGAGGGCATCGCCGTGGCAGATAAGAAGATGTACGCCCTCCGCGACGTCACCGCAACCGTCAGCTGCATCCCCCTCATCGCGTCCAGCATCATGTCCAAGAAGCTGGCCTCCGGCTCGGACGCTATCCTGCTGGACGTCACCACCGGTACCGGTGCGTTCATGAAGACCGTGGAGCAGAGCATCGAGCTGGCCAAGCTGATGGTCTCCATCGGCACCCATCATGGCCGCCGCGTCGCTGCTATGATCACCGATATGGACACTCCGCTGGGCCACAACATTGGCAACAGCCTTGAGGTCATGGAGAGCATGGACGTGCTCAAGGGCCGCGGCCCCGCCGACCTGACCGAGGTGTGCCTGCAGCTGGCTGCGAATATGCTGGTGCTGGCCGATCAGGGGTCTCCCGCCGAGTGCCGCGCCATGGCCGAAGCCACTATCGCGGACGGTTCTGCCTATGCAAAGTGTAAGGAGATGTTCGCGGCCCAGGGCGGCGACACCCGCGTTCTGGACGACTACAGCCTCTTCGAGAAGCCCGCCGCCAGCTATGAGCTGCTGGCCGAGGAAGACGGCTACATCGTCGCCAACGACGCCGAGAAGATCGGCTCTGCCAGCGTTCTGCTGGGCGCAGGCCGTCAGAAGAAGGGCGACCCGCTGGACTTCGCCGCCGGCATCACCCTCCACAAGAAGCGCGGCGACTACGTCCACAAGGGCGAGAGCCTCGCCACCTTCTACGGCGCGGTGGATAAGTTCGACGCTGCTGCCGCCGAGTACCGCAGCGGCCTCGTCTACGGCTCCGAAAAGCCCGAGGAAGCCCCGCTGGTCTACGCCCTCGTCACCAAGGACGGCGTGGAGCGGTACTGAGAAGCCCTGAGATAACGCAGAAAAGCCCCGCAGGATTTTTATGTCCTGCGGGGCTTTTGCCGTCTGTGTGGCCTTAGAAGGTCACTGTGAGGTCTTTTGCGGGAGCTTTGATGTCGATGGTCTTGTAGATGAGCTGCCCGTCTGCGGTGGTGTAGGCGGCTGTCAGCTCATAGCTGCCGCGCTTTGCTTTGAGGGAGAAGCTGCCGTTCTCGTCGGCGGTGGTCTGCGCCACGACCTTGCCTTCGCGCAGGAGCGAGATCTTCGCGCCCGGCACGGCGGCCTGGTCGGTCAGCACGACGCGGCCCTTTATCTCGACCGGGGACATCATAATGACGCCTGCCGTGATGGCCGCAGCCGCGCCCACGCCGATGAGGACAGCGGCACCACCGCCGCCACCGCCACCGCCGCCCGAGGACGAGCCGCCGCCGGGGGTGGGGGTAGGAGTCGGAGCCTCATCGAAGGAATAGATGCCGGAAGCGATGACATAAGTCATATCATCTGCGTTCAGAGCAGAGCTGCGCGGAGTCTGGAAGCTCTGCTGGTAGCCCGAAGAGGTGGCGCGGAACTGGTTGATATAGATGAGGTTCTCCGGGGCGAGCAGGTCGATCTCCGACCGGCTCACGATAACGGCATAGCTCACGCCTGGCGTCAAATCGCTGAACGAGGCGGCGAAGCTGTGGTCGTTACCGGTGGCGGTGGAGGGGAAGATGCTGTTTTCTTCGGAGGAGACGGTGGAGGCATTGCTGGAGTAGTAATGCCTGGTGGCATTTAGGAGTTCGTCGTTGTGATTAGCGATTTTGATATTATTCCACTGCTCAGGCGAACCGGCATAGTTGACCGTGGTGAGGTCGCTGCAGCCATCAAATTCTCAGAACTGGAAGCACTGTTCTGTTCATCGATGCTGTTCACCAGCAGCTTGCCGAAGCTGTCGGTGGCTTCCATCGACATGTTCGAGGTGTCCACGGTGGGCTGCGTCTGCTGCGGCGGGGCATACTGGCCCTGTAGCAGTGGGTCGGAGACGATGGACTGAACGGTCTCATCGTCCAGCCCCGGGGATTCTTGTGCTGCAGCAAAAGTTTCCGGGACTGCACCCGGACTCTCTGCAAAGGCGCTGAAAGGTACGATGCCGACCAGCATGGAGAGGGTCAGCAAAGCCGCAAGTAGCCTTTTCATGGTATAGGATTCCTTTCTTCTGGCTTGACGGCGGGCAAACGGCATTTCTGCCCTTTTGCCCTATGTGGACCGGCCTTGCGCCGGAGCGAACCAAAGCATTAAAAATTGTTTGAGATGAACTCGTTCAGCTGCTTCACGGTGTTATAGATCGTGATGAAGTTGTTAAGCATCGCGCTGGTGGAGGAAAAGATGCGAGCCATATAGTTGAAGACCTTGCTGACTTTTTCGATGTTGGACAGCACGGTGGTAAAGCTGCCCTCGTCGGTGGCGGTGTCCGCGCCGCCGAGGACGGCGTCTGCCTCAGCAGGGGAGAGCGGGCGGCAGGCGGCGGGCAAAGTGAGCGAGTGGGTCAGAGTCATAGAAAACCATCCTTATCTGGCGTAGAGTGCCACAAGTGTGAAAAACATCGTCCCGGCGACAAGAAATGTCCCGGCGTGTGCTCGGAAGGAGAAACCTTCGTCCGCCGTAGGCGTGTTCGGCGAGGGCTTTGACGCGGCGGAAGAGCCGCCTTTTGCGATGGGACGCCAGTGGGCGTAGATGGTGCCATCCGAGGTGAACTCGGTGCTGGTCGTGATGCGGTCGCCGTCCAGCTCGTCGGTGTACCAGCCCTCGAAAGTGTAGCCGTCCATGACGGGGCTGGGCAGGGAGGTGAGCTTGCCGTCGAGGTTGGTGCTGGCGATGATGGGGACGCCGGTGCCGCCGCCCGTCTCAAAATAGATGAGATAGGATTCGCTGCCGCCGTCCGCATAGGCAGGCAGTGCCAGCGTAAACAGGAGCAGCGGCACCAGCAGTAGACTGATAATTTTTGAAAGCTTCATAAAATCCTCTTTCCAAAGCCTTTTTTGACAAAATTATAGCCCGCTTACGGGCAATTGTCAATATGCGAGTCCTCCCTTACCATTCAATTACAGAATGGAAAGATTGGATGGTATTTCGTATGATTTCGTTTGAGCCGCTTTGGAAGACGATGAAGAAAAAAGGTATCTCGCAGTATAAACTCATCAAAGAATACAAAATCAGCACAGGTCAGTTGGACAGACTGCGCAAAAACGGGAATGTCAGCACCTACACCCTCGACCAGCTGTGCCGCATTCTGGACTGTGGGCTGGAAGATGTGGCCACCTACCACCCTGACACGGAGGTAAAGCCGTAAAGCACGGATAATTAACAACGAAAAAGCACGTTTCGACGGATGACCTGTGATTCAGTAGATGTTTTGCCCGAGATGTGGTATAATCTACTCAATAGCGCCCAGACGGCGCAGGAGAAGAGAAAGGGTTATTCTATGAAGATCGTTTTGGTGGGCGGCGGCAAGGTCGGCACAGCGCTGGCGCGGCAGCTCAGTGAAGAGGGTCACAACGTGACCGTTATCGATACGAACAAGGCACGTGTGGAGCATATCGGGGAGTCCTACGATGTGATGAGCATTCTCGGCAACGGCTCGTCCATCACCACCCTGTCCGAGGCGGGCGTGGAGGAAGCGGACGTGTTCATCGCAGTCACCGGCTCGGACGAGCTGAACCTGCTGTGCTGCATGTTCGCCAAAAAGGCGGGCCACTGCCACGCCATCGCCCGCGTGCGCAACCCGTCTTACAGCCATGAGCTGGACTTTATCAAAAAGCAGATCGGCATTTCGGCCATCATCAACCCGGAGATGGCGGCGGCGCGGGAGATCTCCCACCTGCTGCGCTTCCCCGGTGCCAGCAAGATCGATACCTTTGCGGAAGGCCGGGTGCGGCTGATCAAGTTCACCCTGACCGAGGCACAGGCACTGGACGGCGTGGCCATCCGGGAGATCCCCACCCGGCTCAAGAGCGATATCCTGGTCTGCGCCGTGGAGCGCAACGACGGGGTCATCATCCCCAATGGTAATTTTGTGCTCCAGACCGGCGATCAGGTCACCTTCCTTGCAACGCAGGAAAAGGCCCACGCGTTCTTCCAGCGCATCCATCTGGCCGTGCGCCCGGTGCGCAATGCCCTCATCGTGGGCGGCGGTGCCATCGCCTTCTATCTGAGCCAGGAGCTGCTGGAAAACCATGTCCGGGTGCGGATCGTGGAGCGGGACCCCGCCCGCTGCGATGTGCTGGCCCAGGCCCTGCCCGAAGCACAGATCCTGTGTGAGGACGGCTCCAACCGCGAGTTCCTGCTCTCCGAAGGCCTGACCTCCACCGAGGCCTTTGTGGCCCTGACCAACATCGACGAGGAAAATGTTCTGCTGACCCTGTTTGCCAAGAAGCATTCCAACGGCAAGCTGGTCACCAAGATCAACCGCCTGGAATTTGACGATATCCTGGCCGGGCTTGATCTGGGCAGCATCGTCTACCCCAAGTATATGACCTGCGATTACATCGTGCAGTATGTGCGCGCTTTGCAGAACGAGGCAGGCAGCAACATCAAGACCCTGTACCGCATTCTGGACGACCGCGTGGAGGCGCTGGAATTTACGGTCCATGAGAAGAGCCGCGCCACCGGTGTACCCCTGAGCCAGCTCCACCTGAAAAAGAACTTGCTGCTCTGCTGCATCACCCGCGGCAACGAGATCAAGATCCCGCGCGGCGGCGATGAGATCCAGGTGGGCGACAATGTCATCGTGGTCACGCTGGAGCACGGCCTGCATGACCTGCGGGACATCGTGGAAGATTAACGGAGGCGCGGCATGAATTATGCGATCGTTCTGCGGCTGCTGAGCTACATCCTCTATTGCGAAGCCGCGCTGCTCCTGCTGCCTGCCATGGCCAGCCTGATCTACGGTGAGTGGATGGTGCTGGGCGTGTTCCTGCTCACGGCAGCGCTTTCTGCGGTGGCGGGCGCTCTGCTCCACCGCATCAAACCCAAGAGCCAGATCTTCTATATGCGGGAGGGCTTTGCCACCACGGCGCTCTGCTGGCTGCTCATCAGTGTGGTGGGCGCGGTGCCCTTTGTGCTCACGGGCAGCATCCCCAACCCGGTGGATGCCATGTTTGAGACCGTTTCCGGCTTCACCACCACCGGTGCCAGCATCCTGCCCGCCGTGGAGGACCTGCCCAGGGGCATCCTGTTCTGGCGCAGCTTCACCCACTGGATCGGCGGCATGGGCGTTCTGGTGTTCCTGCTCTCCCTGCTGCCCCTGACCG
>ERZ772875.3289-NODE-3289-length-10146-cov-2.161035_pt1 | contig 10146 bp, 9 predicted proteins | sample MGYA00580585_ERZ772875 | MGnify/ENA primary metagenome ERZ772875 (study PRJEB29015, sample SAMEA2737736) | human gut metagenome | biome: human gut; feature: human-associated habitat; material: faeces | place: China | collected 2012 ... | reverse complement strand
GGAAAATCTTCCATTCGCAGATCCGCCATCTGTTGCAACAGTTAGAGAGCAATCTGGCAGAGCTGCGTGGCGGCAGCGATTACGCGCAACGAAAAATCAAGATAGCCGCTGCACACTCTCTTTCCCTCGGGCTGTTACCGTCCATTATCAGCCAGATGCCGCCGCTCTTTACCTGGGCAATTGAAGCTATTGATGTCGATGAAGCGGTCGATAAACTGCGTGAAGGGCAAAGTGACTGTATTTTTTCCTTTCACGACGAAGATTTGCTGGAAGCGCCGTTTGACCACATTCGCTTATTTGAATCTCAATTGTTCCCTGTCTGCGCCAGTGACGAACACGGAGAAGCACTTTTTAACCTCGCGCAGCCACACTTTCCGTTACTGAATTACAGCCGCAACTCCTACATGGGGCGATTGATTAATCGCACCCTGACGCGCCACAGTGAGTTAAGTTTCAGCACCTTTTTTGTCTCTTCGATGAGCGAGCTTTTAAAGCAGGTTGCCCTCGACGGCTGTGGGATTGCCTGGCTGCCGGAGTACGCCATCCAACAAGAAATTCGCAGCGGGAAGCTCGTTGTACTGAATCGGGACGAACTGGTGATCCCGATTCAGGCCTATGCATACCGAATGAATACCCGCATGAATCCAGTTGCCGAACGCTTCTGGCGTGAACTGCGCGAGCTGGAGATTGTACTTAGCTGACATTCTCCAGCGTCGCACTGCGCCAACCGCCATTATCCCAGACCAGATCAAACGTTAGCGGTTCATCGTCGTGGTACAGCATTATCTCAAGGCTGATCGCCAGCGTGTGGCAGTACGCTTCTTTCAAATTGACCTGCAACGCCGCAATCCGTGGCTCATGAAATAACAGTGCAGAACGCAGCTGACGGCAATACCAGCTCTGGAGATGTTTGTCGCTCTGGTTATGCACTTGCCACTCGGGCATGCCTGAAACAAGTAATGACGGTAATGCCGAAAGAGGAGAATTAAAAAGAGTGAGGAGATCGCTGCATACCGATTTACGCAGCAATGACGTTTTATTGCCTGAAATTTCAGGTAAAACAGCCTGAAGTGATTGGCGCATCATTTTGCGCACTCCTGACGTTTAGCAACATATGCGGCTTGCCCTGAATGCCGGGCACCACTGTATTGATGCTCATTTTCCATAGCCATTCCCTTTTGTTCATTACATCCATGTCAGTCTGAGACAGGCCTGAATCCTGTCAGCAAAGTATAAAACCTTACTTGCCTATGAATATCTACTGACTTTTCAGGAAAAAAGTCATGATTTGATAAAAATCATCAAACTCAAAAAAAAACCGCTAGTATATTCTGAATATTCCGAATAGTTACGTAGATGAAAATACTTGTCACCGCCGCTACTTAATTCCGGTGGGAAATTATTTATTTCCGCATAATCATCCATGTATTATTTGAAACAATCAGTTTGTAAATAATGTAAATTGATAACATATCAAATACATCAAAAATACCATTCACAGGCATTATTAATATAGACCTCAATATAGCAACATCAAATTCAAATTAGTAATAAGATATGCTTTTAAATTGCATGCAAATAATTTTAAATGAGCGTTTTTTGATACTTTAGAGTGTTTCCCACCCTTTAATATCACTGTGTAGAGTTGATATCACTACAACAGAAACATGCATGTCATTTGTTTACTTCTCTTTTACTACAGAAAAATTTATCTATTTTTCTAAACATCAGTGAAATACTCATAAAAGGTAACTATTATGTCTATGCCATTAAGCAATGCCGCTAATAACCAATTCTATATAAATAATCACTTCCTTCATCATCCAAAAGTCGACAATGAGTTAACACGTCGATATGAATATGCACGCATGGATACGGAAAATATCTATCTTCTGCCTCTTACTCGTGGCAATAACCATAATTACGATGGAAAAAGCGTTGTCGAAATTAGAAAACTTGATATTAGTAAAGAGTCCTGGCCATTTAATTATGTGACAGAAACATGCAGAGAATCCGATGGTATTACAACAACAGGTCGTATGCTCTATCGAAACTTGCGAATTACCTCAGCTTTAGACGAAATATATGGTGGTATATGTAAAAAGGCGCATGCTGCCACAGAGTTAGCAGAAGGATTACGGCTAAATTTATTTATGAAGAGCCCTTCCTATCCTGTTGAGGACTATACAGTTCATGAAATAACATTAGGCCTTGGTTGCAATGTTCCAGGTTATGCCGGAACCACGATAGGATATATTTCAACCCTTCCAGCTTCTCAGGCAAAAAGATGGACCAATGAGCAGCCAAGGATTGATATCTATATTGATCAGATAATGACGGTAACAGGGGTAGCAAATTCTTCCGGATTCGCCCTTGCCGCATTACTTAATGCTAATATTGGAATGGGAAATGACCCAATAATTGGTATAGAAGCCTATCCCGGTACCGCGGAGATCCATGCAAAAATGGGATATAAAGTTATCTCCGGTGATGAAGATGCGCCACTCAAACGCATGACTCTGCAACCGTCATCTCTTCCAGAACTGTTTGAATTAAAAAATGGTGAATGGAATTATATTGGTAAATAGCCACTGAGAAGAATGAGTACTAATATTCAGGTTATACAGATATTTAAACAATACCCTGCAATTTACAAAGTAATACTCATTGCGACTTCTTAATTTAAGAAAGCGCAAGGAACGTTTACCCTTGCGCTTATTATAATAAGTCAGGCGTCGACTTTATCCAGCGGCCATGAATCAAACAGATAGCCGTCAAAATAAATATCGTCAACGTTCGAGAATTCCAGCAGACGTTGCTTAACGTTTTCCAGATGCTGCCACATTGCCAGCTTCGCCGCTCGGGCATCTTTTTTGATTAACGCGGCGAGGATCTGTTTGTGATCGCCCAACCACTCTTTGCGATACAGGCTGTCATCCAGATGGCTGTGCAACTGGATCCACATTGGGTTGTTTTCCCGCCACTGCCAGGACTGACGGAACAGCTCCACCAGCATGCTGTTATGCGTTGCTTCGGCAATAGCGAGATGGAACTGCATGTCACCGCTTTCGCTGCTGCCCGGCGCACTGGAAGCCAGTTCACGCTCTTCCAGTTGCAATGCCTGACGCATTTTGACGATATCTTCGCGGGTAGCCTGCAGGGCGGCAAACTCGGCGATGTTACTTTCCAGTAACTGACGCGCCTGTAACAGCTCAAAAGGACCGGCATCGTTGCAGACGTTGGCATCCGGACTGTCTGTGTTCTGGCTGCCTGAGTTATCAAGAACATAGATACCGGCACCCCGGCGTACTTCCACCAGCCCTTTGATCTCCAGCATGATCAGCGCTTCACGTACCACCGTCCGCGTGACATCAAGCATTTCTGCAATTTCACGCTCCGGCGGCAGCCGTTCGCCAGGATTGTACGGCGTCTTTATGATCAGATCGCGGATCATCGCCCCGACTTCCTGGTAAGGTCTTTGCGCAGAGGTGGCAGATTTCATGGTGTTGTGTCCGTTAGGTGCGGTTAATCAAATTTTTGCCGGATGCGGCGTGAACGCCTTATCCGGCCTACAACGGGCAATTTTACGGCACCCGTTAATCTCAAACTATACCATTAGCACTGGAAGTTGGCACGTACAGGTGGGCAAAAAAACGAAAACTGGTCAACCAAATATCAGTTTGATTGACCAGTAAGTCTGTAGGGTAATCAGTTAGTTACAGCGCAGCCACACACTCGCGCGCACCGCGTTCGCACAGCTGCTGATATGCCGTCGTCACCGCGCCAACAAAGTCGGCATTCTGCGGCAGATCATCGGCAAAAATACCGCTCAGGCCCAGCAGCGCTTTCACGCGGTCTGCGCCCTGATACTGCGCGTTGACCTTCTGGAACTCCGCCAGCATCGGGTCGACCACGTCAATGGCATTACCCTGCTCATCCACGCCCTGGGTGTAACGCATCCAGCCAGCCACGCCCAGCGCCAGGTGACGCCAGCTGCCGCCGTTTTGCAGGTGCAGACGCACCGGGTCCAGCAGACGCTGCGGTAACTTCTGGCTGCCGTCCATCGCAATCTGCCAGGTACGGTGACGCAGAGACGGGTTGCTGAAACGCTCGATCAGCAGCGTCGCATAGGCGTTCAGGTCTGTACCTTCCGGCATCGACAGCGTTGGCGCTTGTTCCTGCATCATCAGGGCAAAGGCCGCTTTGCGATAAGCCGGGTTAGTCATGGTGTCGGCAATGGTTTCATAGCCGCCGAGGTAACCGAGGTACGCCAGAAAAGAGTGGCTGCCGTTCAGCATACGCAGCTTCATCATTTCGAACGGCACAACGTCTGCAACGAACTGTGCGCCCACTTTATCCCAGTCCGGGCGACCATTAACGAAGTTATCTTCAATCACCCACTGACGGAACGGTTCGCAGGCAATGGCGCACGGGTCGTAAACACCCAGCTGGTCAGCAATTTCCTGTAAGGTTTCTGGCGTCGCCGCCGGAACGATGCGGTCAACCATGGTGCACGGGAAGGTGACATTTTCTTCAATCCATGCCGCCAGCTGCGGGTCACGCGCCTGAGCCAGCCCCAGTACCGCGACCTTCGCCACATGACCGTTTTCACGCACGTTATCGCAGGACATCACCGTAAACGCTTTCAACCCTTTTTCACGACGCAGACGCAAGGCTTCGACGATGTAACCAATCGCGGACTTCGGCGCAGTCGGGTTTTCCAGATCGTGCTTGATCAGCGGGTTATTGAGATCCAGCTGGCCGCTCGCCGCATCGGCGCAGTAACCTTTTTCCGTGACCGTCAGGGAGACAATCGCCGTTTGCGGACGCGCCATCGCGTTGAGAATACCTTCGCAGCCGTCGATTTCCGGATGCAGCGCTTCTTTCATCGAACCGATAATTTTCAGCTCGGTGCTTTCTGCGCCTTTTTCCGCTACGGTGTACAGCAGTTGCTGTTTTTTCAGGTTTTCGATCAGCACGCGGTCGTTGCCTGGCATCAGGTTAACTTCGCAGATGCCCCAGTCGCTGTCGGTGCTTTCCAGCAGATGATGGGTATACAGCGCCTGGTGCGCGCGGTGAAACGCCCCGCAACCGAGATGCACAATGCGTGATTCCAGACGAGAATGATCCCATGACGGGCGGGCAACCGGCAGATTGCTGTCAACAATAGTAGTCATCGTAAACTCCAGAATCCGTCTTCAGAGAGTGACGGCAAGGAAGAAGGAACCGGCACGGCGCGCAGCCATGCCGGTGGATATTAACGGCTAAAGAAAGCGCGCTGGATCGCCAGTTCGACACCGCGAACTTCGGCCAGGCCTTTCAGACGACCAATTGCGGAGTAACCTGGGTTGGTTTTCTTCTTCAGGTCGTCCAGCATCTGATGACCGTGGTCCGGACGCATCGGGATCAGGTCTTCTTTGCCTTCCGCTTTACGACGGTGTTCTTCTTCAACAATCGCTTTCACCACTTCATACATATCAACGTCACCGTTCAGGTGCGCCGCTTCGTGGAAGGTTTTCGGGTTATCTTCACGCATGGTGGAGCGCAGATGGGTGAAGTAAATACGCGGACCGAACTGCTTGATCATATCAACCAGATCGTTGTCAGCACGCACGCCGTAGGAACCGGTGCACATGGTGAAACCGTTCGCCATGCTGTTTACGGTATCAACCATCCACTGCATATCTTCAATGGTGGAAACAATGCGCGGCAGGCCGAGGATCGGGCGCGGCGGATCGTCCGGGTGAACAGCCATACGCACGCCAACTTCTTCGGCAACCGGAATAATCGCTTTCAGGAAGACGGCAAAGTTTTCGCGCAGTTTAGCTTTGTCGATATCTTTGTAAAGCTCCAGGTGCTTACGGAACTGGTCGAGGGTATACCCTTCTTCCGCACCTGGCAGACCAGCAATGATGTTACGGGTCAGACGCGCTTTGTCTTCGTCGCTCATAGTGGCGAAGCGAACAGCAGCCTGAGCAATTTCTTCTTCGGTGTAATCCGCTTCCGCGCCTGGACGTTTCAGGATATGCATTTCGAATGCAGCGAATTCGATCTGGTCGAAGCGCAGAGCTTTGGAGCCGTCTGGCAGCACGTATTCGAGGTCAGTACGGGTCCAGTCGAGCACCGGCATGAAGTTGTAGCACACGGTGCGAATGCCGCACTGCGCCAGGTTGCGCAGAGTCTGCTGATAGTTAGCGATCCACTGCTCATAGTTGCCAGTGTGGGTTTTGATATCTTCGTGAATTGGCACGCTTTCTACGACAGACCACACCAGGCCTGCGTCTTCAACGATCGCCTTGCGTTTGAGGATCTCTTCTACGGACCATACTTCGCCGTTCGGGATATGGTGCAGCGCGGTAACCACGCCAGTTGCGCCCGCCTGACGGACATCAGCTAAAGAAACCGGATCGTTTGGGCCGTACCAGCGCCAGGTCTGTTCCATGATTTTTCCTCTTTCACATAGTGGGTTCCACAGCAAAGAGACGCGGAACCCTGGAGTTGTTTAGGTATCCGGATGAACAACCAGACCGCAGCCGTGGCGTTGCATCGGATGAGATGGCGTATAAGTTCTACCTTTTGGTAAGACATGTCAACCCGAATTCTGAAATTGGTTAACCACATCACAAGAATTTCACTCTCATGGTTGTTGCTGCAAATTGCAGCAAAGGGTAATCGATGGTTATTGATCAGAGGATGTGACATTCATCGCAACAATGGTTGACCAATTTACATAACATGTCGCCCAAAATAACAACGGTTCAACCAGGTAAGGTAAAACGTTATGCATGTGCTTAACATTCTCTGGGTAGTATTCGGTATCGGCCTGATGCTGGTACTGAATTTGAAGTTCAAAATCAATTCAATGGTGGCTTTGTTGGTGGCGGCGCTGTCCGTCGGGATGCTGGCGGGCATGGATTTGATGTCGCTGCTGCACACCATGAAAGCGGGCTTCGGCAACACGCTGGGGGAACTGGCTATCATCGTGGTGTTCGGTGCGGTCATCGGTAAATTGATGGTCGACTCCGGCGCGGCTCACCAGATAGCGCATACGCTGCTGGCGCGTCTCGGTCTGCGCTATGTACAGCTGTCGGTGATTATCATCGGCTTGATTTTCGGTCTGGCGATGTTCTATGAAGTGGCCTTTATCATGTTAGCGCCGCTGGTTATTGTTATTGCCGCCGAAGCTAAAATTCCGTTCCTGAAACTGGCGATCCCGGCAGTAGCAGCTGCCACTACCGCACATTCACTGTTCCCACCGCAGCCGGGTCCGGTGGCGCTGGTGAATGCTTATGGCGCGGATATGGGGATGGTTTATATCTATGGCGTACTGGTGACGATCCCAAGTGTAATCTGCGCAGGTCTGATCCTGCCGAAGTTCCTCGGCAATCTTGAGCGCCCAACGCCATCATTCCTGAAAGCAGATCAACCGGTAGATATGAATAATCTGCCCTCTTTCGGCGTTTCGATTCTGGTGCCGCTGATCCCGGCGATCATTATGATCTCTACCACCATCGCCAATATCTGGCTGGTAAAAGATACCCCTGCCTGGGAAGTGGTTAACTTTATCGGTTCCTCGCCGATTGCAATGTTTATTGCGATGGTGGTTGCATTCGTACTCTTTGGCACCGCACGTGGTCATGACATGCAGTGGGTGATGAACGCTTTTGAAAGCGCGGTGAAGAGTATTGCAATGGTGATTCTGATCATCGGTGCGGGTGGCGTGCTGAAGCAGACTATCATCGACACCGGCATTGGCGACACCATCGGCATGTTGATGTCCCACGGCAATATCTCGCCCTACATCATGGCATGGCTGATCACTGTGCTAATTCGTCTGGCGACGGGTCAGGGTGTCGTTTCGGCGATGACCGCTGCCGGGATTATCAGTGCAGCAATCCTTGATCCAGCAACTGGTCAGCTGGTTGGCGTGAATCCGGCGCTGCTGGTACTGGCGACGGCTGCGGGTTCCAACACCCTCACCCACATTAACGATGCATCTTTCTGGTTGTTCAAAGGTTACTTTGACCTGTCAGTAAAAGACACGTTGAAAACCTGGGGTCTGCTGGAGCTGGTCAACTCCGTGGTTGGGCTGATTATTGTGCTGATTATTAGCATGGTAGCGTAAAAGAACACCAGAGCCTGCCATTGGCAGGCTCTGTTCGGATTGTCGGTAAAGTGCGCTTTGTTTATGTCGGATGCGACGCTAACGCGTCTTATCCGACCTACAAAACCGTGCAAATTCAATATATGGCATGAAATATGTAGAGCGTAGCGCATCAGGCAATTTTGCTATTTACGCAGCACTCCTCGCGTAAGAATTCAATTATCGCTTCCAGCATTGCGTATTGCGAAACACACATCAGCGTCCGACTCTCACGGTTTTGTTTGACCAGCCCTACCGATACCAGTGCTGAAATATGGTGACTGAGTGTGGAGCCGGGGATCCCAAGCTGCTTTTGCAACTCACCGACCGGCAAACCTTGTTCCCCCGCTTTGACCAGGTGTTTGAATATGAACAAACGGGTCGGGTGACCTAGCTCTTTCAGCGCTTTAGCGACTTCTTCCAACTGCATATGACACCCCTCTGTCTGGTTGATATTTCGATAATACCAGAAATATCTTGATCTGAATTTCATTTCGATTATTCTGGAAATATAGATTTATCCAATGAGGTTACGTATGAGTAGTTGGCTTGCGATGCTGCAAGATGCCGCAGAGATGTTTGTGTTTCTCGCCGTCGAGCTTTCGTTGCTGTTTATAGTGATTAGTGCCGGTGTCAGCCTGATAAGACAAAAGGTGCCAGACCATAAAATCCAGCAGATGATGGGGGCCAGAAAAGGGAGAGGCTATCTCCTGGCTGCTCTGTTGGGAGCCGTTACCCCGTTCTGTAGTTGCTCGACAATACCCATGCTACGTGGATTGTTGTCAGCGAAAGCCGGGTTTGGTCCGACTCTCACTTTTTTATTTGTTTCACCATTACTTAATCCCATTATCGTCGGACTAATGTGGGTGACCTTTGGTTGGAAAGTCACCTTGTTGTACGCGATTATCGCCACCGGCGTCTCCGTTCTTGCCAGTATTATCCTGGATTCTCTGGGGTTTGAACGTCATATCATTGCCAGTAAAAGCTCATCAGCAAATTGTTGTGCTCCAGCCAAAGCGTCGGCAAAAACTTTGCCGGGGACGACATATACGCCAATAGAAGTGAGTTGCTGTAGTCCAGCGGCTAAAGCCATTGAGAAACCTGTAGTAAACTGTTGCAGTACCAAAGCTGTGGTAAGTATTAATCCCATAAAACTAGCCACCAAAGATGCGTTGCAACAGTTTAAAGATGTACTGCCATATCTTTTGTTAGGGGTATTAATAGGCTCTTTTATTTATGGCTTTATTCCCTCAGCGTGGATTGCCGCTCATGCAGGAGCAGATAATCCCTTCGCCATCCCATTAAGCGCCGTTGTCGGTATTCCGCTGTATATCCGGGCTGAGGCGGTTATCCCTCTGGCATCTGTTCTGATGACAAAAGGAATGGGTCTGGGAGCATTAATGGCATTAATCATCGGCAGTGCCGGCGCAAGCCTGACGGAAGTGATATTACTTAAATCAATGTTCAGAATGCCGATGATAGCTGCATTCCTGACGGTTATATTAGGTATGGCTATCTTGATGGGCTATTTGACTCAATTGCTATTTTAAATAGATGCCAGCAGTAAACTATAAGATGCATAGTTAGTGCCATATCCTTCTAAGTAGAAAATCATAGACAGGATAATCCTTAAAAATCACAAATGATTTAACTAATGCATTGAGAATGATGACGGCTCGGTCAACAAGTCATCAACAGACAATAACCACGTAATCATGCTTCTCTGACATTTTATCGGAGAAGCAATGACTCTTTGTCTCAGTACCCTCCTCCTTTTTAAAAGGCAGATTTCAGTCGCTAATACAACACATTTTTAAATACACTTTAACCTGGTTCATTATTACACATCTAAAACATCACAAAAATATCACTTCACACACTATCGGTGAACATCATAACTTTTTAAAATGAGCGCTTTTTGATAGTTGTTAACGTTTTCCTTTACGATACTATCACTGCCTTTTTTTATACACAAATATTACCGGGTGGAAATGAAAGGGAAT
>ERZ772875.3288-NODE-3288-length-10146-cov-3.497176_pt1 | contig 10146 bp, 9 predicted proteins | sample MGYA00580585_ERZ772875 | MGnify/ENA primary metagenome ERZ772875 (study PRJEB29015, sample SAMEA2737736) | human gut metagenome | biome: human gut; feature: human-associated habitat; material: faeces | place: China | collected 2012 ... | reverse complement strand
GTTCAGCAAGCTGGTCGAAGCTCTCGATGCCCTTGGGGTTGCCCTCGGGAACGGCCAGGGTCACCTTGTTCTCCAGCAGGTCCAGGCGGGTGGCGCTATTCACCAGGTCCAGGCCCTCGGTGTTCTCCTCGCCGCCCTCGGCGTCCAACTGGTTCATCTGCTTGGGAGCGGCGGAGATGAACACATCACAGTCGGCTCCCTCCTGGATCTGGGTCTTCAGGGTGCCGGAGGAGTCATAAGTCGCCACGACGGCGACTTCCGGAGCCACGGCCTTGTAGGCCTCGATGACCTGATCCAGGGACTCCTGCATGGAGGCCGCGGCAAAGACGTGCAGCTCTACCGGTTCGGCGGTGGTCTCTGTGGTGTCGTCTGTGGTGCTGTCGGTGTCCGCACTGCCGCTGCAGGCGGTCAGGGCCAGCGCCATGGACAGGGCCAGAACGAGGGAGAAAAGCTTTTTCATGGCGAAATCTTCCTTTCTTGATGATAATATGTTGAACCCGGCTTTGCAAGTCCGGTGTCAAACTAACGTGATATTCAAATGAGGATAACGAATGGAAAAAACCTGCGCCGGACGCTCCGGCGCGGGCTGATTTTTACTTTCCAAAGGGGCAGATGGGCCAGCGGCAGGGCTGGCAGCCGAGACACAGGCCGCCCTCCCCCAGGGAGACGATCCACTCCTTGGTGACGCTTACATCCGCCGCCACCCAGGGCAGCACCAAGTCGAAGATGGTGGCCCCGGCGTACATGACGCAGCCGGGCAGGCCCATGACGGGGGTGCCGTCGTCGTAGTAGCCCAGCAGGAACATAGCGCCGGGCAGCACCGGGGCGCCGTAGGTGACGATCTTCGCCCCGCTCTGCCTGATCCCGCCGGGGGTGTTATCGTCGGGGTCCACGCTCATACCCCCGGTGCAGAGGATGACTTCCGCCCCAGTCTGCCGGGCTTGGGAGATGGCGCCTGCCACGTTCTCCACCCCATCGCCGGAATAGGAGACGGAGATGGTCTCGATGCCATAGGCGCTCAATTTGTCCTTCACCACCGGAGTGAAGGTGTCTTGGATCAATCCCTTCTTCACCTCGCTGCCGGTGGCCACGATGGCGGCGGTTTTTCGCACCCAGGGCCGTAGCTCCAGCAGGGGGGTATCTCCGGCGGCCGCTTTGGCGGCTGTCAGCTTCTCCTCCGCGATGATCAGGGGGATCACCCGCATCCCCGCCAGCTTGTCGCCTTTTTTGACGGCTGTACCCCCCTTCCGGGTGGCGATCATCAGCTCATCGATGGCGTTTACCGCCCGCAGGGATTCCGACCGGACCAGGAACAGCCCGTCGCAGGATGCCTTCAGCTCGATCTTGCCCTCTTTGACGCCGCTCCGCTCCATATTCTCGTTGGCACACAGGGCCAGCAGGCGCTCCGCCCCCTCATCCTCGTGGAGCATCCCAGGCGTCATCTCCCACACGTACAGGTGCTCCTTGCCCATGCCGAGCAGCACCGGGATGTCCTCCGGCGCCACCACATGGCCCTTGCGGAACCGGGCATCCTTGTACTGGTCCTTGATGATCTGGGTCAGGTCGTGGCACAGCACATGGCCCACCGCATCCTCCGTCCGTATCAGCTTCATGCTTCCGCCTCCAGAATCTCGATCTCATCGCCGGGACGGACCACGCCCTCCCGGACCACCACGGCGAAGATGCCCTCCGTGGGCATGACGCACCTGCCCACCGCCTGCTTGATGGCGCAGTCGCTGTGGCACTCCTTGCCGATTTGGGTCACCTCCACCTCCGTCTCACCGATCCGCAGATGGGTGCCCACCGGCAGGTGTTTCAGGTCGACGCCCTCGGTGTTGATGTTCTCCGCAAACACCCCCGGATCCAGTGGGATGGGGCAGCTCGCCCGCATGGTGTCCACGCTCTCCTCCGCCAGCAGGGAGATCTGCCGGTGCCAGTCCCCGGCGTGGGCGTCCCCCACGATGCCGTGGCGGAACTTTAGTTGGATTTCCGGGACGGGGTGCTTCTGCTCCCCCTTCCGCTCGCTGATGTTGACCGATACCACGTTTGCCAACAGGCTCACTCCTTGATCTGGTAATCTCCGCTCTTGCCGCCGGACTTGGACAGCAGGCGGATGTTTTCAATGCGCATGTCCTTTTGGACTGCCTTGCACATGTCATAGATGGTCAGCGCCGCCACGGACACGGCTGTCAGGGCCTCCATCTCCACCCCGGTAACGCCGGTGCAGGTGACGGCGGCCTGGATCTCCACCATGCAAGGGGAATCGGACAGGGCGAAGGTGATGTCGATACCTGTCAGGGGCAGGGGGTGGCACATGGGGATCAGCTCCCAGTTGTGCTTGGCCGCCTGGATGCCCGCCACCTGGGCTACCGCCAGCACGTCGCCCTTTTTCAAGGTGCCGTCCTTGATGTTCTGCAATGTCTCCGGGGCCATGTGGATCTCCCCGGCAGCCACTGCCCGGCGGTGGGTGACGGCCTTCTCCGTCACATCCACCATCCTGGCCCGGCCCTGTTCATTGAAATGGGTCAATTCCGCCATGGTGGTCATCCTCCGATCTGATTCATGTTTCGGGGCGTGTCGCTGGACCGTTCTGTGAGATGGTGGCGCTCCGGCTTGTGGAGGATGCCCCGCCGGACGGCGTCCTCCAGCGCCTGGCCGTGGAGGCCCCGGAGGGGGATCTCTTCCCGGCTGTGGAGGCAGCCCTTCAGCTTGCCGTCCGCCGTCACCCGAATCCGGCGGCAGTCCGCGCAGAAGTCGTGGCTCACTGGGGAGATGAGCCCTACTGTCCCCAGCGCGCCGGGCAGCTGGTACCGCCGGGCCACGCCCTGGGCCTCGATGGGTTCCAGCTCTGCCATCCGGTCCAGCACCGTTTCTGCAGGCAGGAAGCGGCTCCGATCCCACCCGGCGCAGGGGCCCATGGGCATCAGCTCGATGAACCGCATCTCCCAGGGATGCTCCCGGCTGAGATTCACAAAATCTTCGATCTCATCGTCGTTGAACCCGCCGATGAGGACGGTGTCAAATTTTAGATTCCGGAATCCAGCCGCCTCCGCGGCTTTAATGCCCGCAAGCACGTCCTGGAGGGTCCCCAGCCGGGTCATGGCGGCGAACCGGTCCGGCCGCAGCGTATCCAGGCTGATGTTCAGCCGGTCCACCCCCGCATCCCGCAGGGGCCTTGCCAGCTGGGGCAGGAGGGAGCCGTTGGTAGTGAGGCACAGCTCCGCCAACCCGGGGATGGCCCGCAGCATCCGGCACAGGTCCGGCAATCCCCGCCGCACCAGAGGCTCCCCGCCGGTGAGGCGGATCTTCTTTACCCCGCACCGAACCGCCGCCGCGGCGATCTCCGCCAGCTCTTCGATGGAGAGAATATCGCTGTGAAGCCGCTTCTCCACGCCCTCGGGCGGCATACAGTATTGGCACCGGTAGTTGCACAGGTCCGTGACGCTGAGCCGCAGGTAGTCGATTGTCCGTCCGCAGCTGTCCCGCATAATGTCCTCCAACCGTGATACTCAAGTGAGATAAACGATATACTATATTATAAGCGCCCTGCGGGAAAAGTCAAGAAAAACGCTCCGGCCAATGTCGGGGCGTGAACCGAAAAGTATCAGCAGTGAGAGGCCCTCCAGGCGGCAGCCATCCGCACCGACAGCGTCAAGACAATGGCCAGCAGAATGAGGGAGGCGATGCCTGCCATAAGAATCAGAGCCATCAAGGCCCACATGGAGGTCACAGGAATTTCCGGTGCTGAGAGCAAGTCGGCGATGGGCGCGGTCAGCAATCGGTACGCCAGGAATTCAATCCATAGCACGACCAGAATCACTCCATTCCGCCGGGTGGGAGGAAAGGAGAATGTGCAGAAGGAGCGGACAGTCCCAATCAGCAGAGCCAGTATCATCAGCGATTGGATCCACGCTGCAAAGGTATAGACGGGGGTTCCGACTTCCTCCCAAGAGAACGTGAAAAAGAAAAGATTCCAGCTGATGCGGGTGCCATAGTAGCAAAAGATGTAAACCGCCAAGTACGCTGCCCAGGCGCACCACAGCCCCGGCCGCTTTCGGACGAGAAAACAGATGATCCCGCACACCAGAAACGGAACGGCCAGGATCAGGCCGATGAGGATCCCCCCCAGCCCCGTGGGGATCAGAAACGCCAGAAAGGCCATGCAGAAGAGGATGATCCCGGCGATCTTCCGACCCGGCATTGACGGAGACACCATGACCGGAGGCGTCTCCACCTTCAGTTGGGGCTCTGCTCCCGTCACCAGTTCATCCAGCGTCACACCGAAGAGCTGGCTCAGCTTTATCAGCTTGTCCAGGTCCGGCACACTGGAATCCGTCTCCCACTTGCTGACGGACTGGCGGCTCACCTCCAGCACTTCCGCCAGGTCCCCCTGAGACAGGCGTTTCTCCGCCCGCAGGCGGCTGATGTTGGTTCCAAGGCTCATACCGCGCCCTCCTTTGTGGTTCCAGTATAGTGGGAGAGTGGGCAAAAGTCCACCAAGGGGACCTGAAAATTTGGCAACTGGCAGTTGCACACTGCCAAAAGCCTGAAAAACAGGCAGTCCCGGCGGACTTGCTTGACGAGGAAAGGAGGAGGTGCTATTCTATGAAAAGAAGAACGATAGAGGGAGAATGCGCCATGACCCTTTCCCAGCTGCTGGATATCCGTCCCGGTGTCACTGCCGTCATCGGCGGCGGGGGAAAGACCACTCTCCTGCGGACCCTGGGCGAGGAGCTGGCCGGACAGCATCCGGTCCTGCTGTGCACCACCACCAAGATTCTCCCGTTTTCGGACCTGCCCTGCGCCCGGACAGCGGCGGAGCTGGACGAACTGCGCAGGGCGCATCAGCTGCTGTGTGCCGGGACAGACGTACCGGGAACGGGTAAGCTGACGGCCCCAGAGACGCCCATGGCGGTGCTGGCGGAGCAATTCGACTACATTCTGGTGGAGGCGGACGGCGCTGCCCGCCGTCCCCTGAAGGCGCACGCCCCCCACGAGCCGGTGATCCCAACTGAGGCCAATCAAACCATCTGCGTGGTGGGGGCCTCCGGCTTCGGCCGTCCCATCGCTGCGGCCGCTCACCGGCCGGAGCGGTACGCGCTTCTTGCGGGGGTGCCGGAGGCGGCGGAGGCCACGCCGGAGGCCGAGGCGAGGGTGCTTCGATCCGAAGATCTGCACACGAAAGTTTATGTCAATCAGGTGGAGACGCTGTGGAATCTGGCAGATGCCAGGGTCCTGGCGCGCCTGATGGACTGTCCGGTTCTGGCCGGCAGTTTGTGGAGGAGGGAGTATTTTCCATGCTGGTAATCATCCGAGGCGCCGGTGATTTGGCCACCGGTATTGCTCTTCGGCTGAAAAGGGCGCATATATCGGTGATTATGACCGATATACCGGCCCCAACTGCCATCCGGCGGACCGTAGCCTTCTCCCAGGCCATCGTGTTGGGAGAGACAAAGGTGGAGGACGTCACCGCCCGCCGGGCGGAGACACCGGAGGCGGCTATGGCCCTTTTGCAAGAGAATGTAGTCCCGGTGCTGGCGGACCCGGAGGGGATCTGTATCCCAGTTTTGAAGCCGGACGTGGTGGTGGACGCCATCCTGGCCAAGCGGAATCTGGGCACCCGGATCACCGATGCCCCGGTGGTCATCGGCGTGGGGCCGGGCTTCACTGCCGGGGTGGACTGTCACGCGGTGGTGGAGACCATGCGGGGCCACACGCTGGGCCGGGTGATCCATGCGGGCAGTGCGCTGCCCAATACCGGGATCCCGGGGCTCATCGGCGGCTTTGCCGGGGAACGAGTGCTGCGGGCCCCGGCGGACGGCGTGTTTCACCAGCTGCTGGACATTGGCGCCCAGGTGCGGCAGGGGGATGTGGCCGCCACGGTGAACGGCGTGCCCATGACCTGCACCCTGGACGGCGTCCTGCGGGGTATCCTGCCGGATGATACCCCGGTGCACAAAGGGATGAAGGCCGGGGACATCGACCCCCGCTGCAAGGTGGAGCACTGCTATACCGCCAGCGACAAGGCCCTGGCCATTGGCGGCGGTGTGCTGGAGGCGATTTTGGACCTGACGGGAGCGCTGAAAGACCGCGCAGGTGGGTATTCCGGTTAGGTGCAGCCTGTCGGGGACGATCAAACTGAGGAAACGGGAGGAAGAATCATGCCTGAAAATGATGTCAAGCTGACGAAGCTGGCCAAGTGTGCCGGGTGCGGCGCCAAAGTGGGGGCCGGTGTGCTGGCCCAGCTGCTGGACGGCATCCAGGTGCATCGGGACCCCAATCTGCTGGTGGGGTTCGACAAGAGCGATGACGCCTCGGTCTATAAGGTCAGCGACGATCTGGCCCTGGTGCAGACGGTGGATTTCTTCCCGCCCATTGCCGACGACCCGTACCTGTTCGGACAGATCGCGGCCACCAACGCCCTCTCCGATGTGTACGCCATGGGCGGCGAGCCCAAGCTGTGCCTGAACATCATGGCCGTGCCGGAGTCCATGCCGAAAGAGGCGGTGCACCAGCTGTTGCGAGGCGGCTATGACAAGGTGTATGAGGCGGGGGCGCTCATCACCGGCGGCCACAGCATCCTGGACGACGAGCCCAAGTACGGCCTGGCGGTCACCGGCTTCGTCCATCCGGACCGGGTGCTGACCAACTCCGGCGCCCGGCCGGGGGACGTGCTGTTGCTGACGAAGCCCATCGGCATTGGCGTCCTCACCACTGCACAGAAGGCGGAGATGCTGTCGGTCGAGGGGCGGGCTTTGGCAGAGGAACTGATGACCACCCTGAACAAGTCCGCCCGGGACGCCATGGTGAAGTACCGCGTCCACGCCTGCACGGATGTAACGGGCTTTGGCCTGCTGGGCCACAGCTATGAGATGGCCCAGGGCAGCGATGTGGAGCTGGAGCTGGAGGTGGACGCCATCGACCTGATTCCGGAGGCGCTGGAGTTTGCAAACATGGGTCTGCTGCCGGCGGGGATGTACCGTAACCGCGCCTTTGCGGAGGTGGGCGTGGATGCAGGTGAGACCGCGCTGTGCAGACAGGACCTGCTCTATGATCCCCAGACCGCTGGGGGCCTCCTCATGGCCGTGGACCCGGCAGACGCGGAGGCGCTGCACCGGGAGCTGCAGGGCCGCGTTCCCAGTGCCCAGCGGATCGGCGTCGTGAAGGCCTACCGAGGCGGGAAACGCATCTTCCTGCGGTGAAAGTCGAAAATGGGAAACAGGTGCCTGCCGGATTTCTGGCAGGCACCTGTTTTGCGCCCGTACCGGGCGGAACCCTTAAACGGGCAGGCGCAGGAGCGCGGCGGCGGCCTGGAAGTAGATCAGCACCGCCCCGGCATCCACAATGGTAGTGATGAGGGGGGAGGCCATGATGGCCGGATCCATGTGGAGCTGCTTGGCGGCAATGGGCAGCATACAGCCCACCAGCTTGGCCAGCACCACCGTGGCCGCCAGGGACAGGGAGATCACCAGGGCGATGGCGCTGTCATGGTACTGAAGGTAGATCCGCAGGCCGTTGGCCGCGGCTAGGACGGCGCTGACGATGGCGGCTACCGCCAGCTCCTTGCGGATCACCCGCAGCGCGTCCCGGGGGCGGATCTCTTCCAGAGCCAGTCCCCGGATCACCAGCGTGGCGCTCTGGGAGCCGCAGTTTCCGCCGGTGTCCATCAGCATGGGTAGAAAGGCCACCAGCAGGGGCACGGCGGAGATGGCGTCCTCGTACCGGGTGATGATAGAGCCGGTGATGGCGGCGGACAGCATCAAAATCAGCAGCCACACTACCCGATGGCGGGCGTGCTCCCAGGCGGAGGCGGCGAAGTAGGGCTTCTCGTCCGGCGTCACCGCCGCCATGATGGAGAGATCCTCTGCGGCGGCCTCCGTCAGGACATCCATGGCATCATCCACGGTGACGATGCCCACCATCCGCTCCTCTCCATCCAGCACCGGCAAGGCCAGCAGGTCATATTTCGCCAGGAGCCGGGCGGCCTCTTCCCGGTCTGTGAGCGTACCCACAGATACCACATCCGTGACCATCAGGTCCGCCACAGCGGCATCCTCCGCGGCTGTCAGCAGGTCCTTGGCCGACACCACGCCCAGCAGCTGCCGGTGCTCCAGCACATAGCAGGTGTAGACCGTCTCCTTGTGGATTCCGGTGCGGCGGATGGTATCCAGCGCCTGCCGGACCGTATCGCCCGGCCGGAGGGAGACAAACTCCGGCGTCATGACGCTGCCGGCACTGTCCGCCGGATAGCGCAGCAGGGCATTTACCGCCATACGGCGCTGAGGGCTGGCGGAGCGGAGGATGCGGGTCACCAGGTTAGCGGGAAGCTCCTCCAGAAAATCCGCCGCGTCGTCCAGATGCAGGGCGTCAAAAATCTGCTGCAGCTCCCCGTCCGCGAAAGAGCGGGCCAGGGTGGCCTGAGTGGGACCGGGGAGATAGGAGAACACATCTGCCGCCAGGTCCTTGGGCAGCGTGCGGAACACCGCCGCCTGCCGGGCACTGTCCTCCACGGAGTCCAGGAGGGCGGCGATGTCCACGGCACCGCGGCCCTGCCAAAGGGCGCGGAGCGCCTCGCCGTCCCGGCTCTCCAAAAGCTGAAAGATCTGATCCTTGTTGAACATGGTCATAGTCGTTACCTCGCTTTCGTCTGTATTGTCTGGGTGGCTGACTGGCGCTTTCCATGGTCCGCACCTCCTTTCTGCATAAAACTCTATGCGCGTTCGCGCGTTAGGAACATCGGCTGTGTGAGGTTTTGCGCATCCTTTCCAGCTGCCCCGAAGGGACGGGGAAATGGCGCGTTTGAATTTTTGGCCGTGCTTTTCCGCAGCAAAAAAATCCCTGCCGGAAATCCGGCAGGGAGAGCTGCACACAATGGGCGTCTTCGTCCAAGCTTTAGCTTCACGGGGCGTAGCAACTGCGTTAAGCGGCGCCTTGTTGTCGACGCGGCCTGTTGACCAGCTGGTTGTGTCTCCACAACTGTGCGGCAGCAGTCTTTGGATGATTCCGAATCCCCGTGGTAGCCTCACCTACCGATTCGCCGTCATTATAACCGCCTGGACGGACGTTTGTCAACCCCGTCGCCTCAAAAAATTTTTCGCCATGGCCTCACAGCGCCTTCCGGTGCTGGTTCATGATACGGGCGAACAGCACGCCGTTGGAGGGCGGGGTGTATGTAATGGCATTGGCTCCGGCCTGGATGGTGCGGAGGATCGACTCCTCTGTGGGGCCGCCGGTGGCGATGATGGGAACCTTCGGGAAGTCCCGGCGGATCTCCGCCACGATCTCCGGCGTGGCGGGGGCGCCGGAGACATTGAGAAAGTCGGCTCCCGCCTCCAGGCGGCTGCCGATGTCCGTGTGAGCGGAGACCACCGTGATGACCACGGGAATGTCCACCACCTTTTTGATCTGGCGGATGACATCGTCGGAGGTGGGGGCATTCAGCACCACGCCGTAGGCACCCTGGTGCTCGGACTGAATGGCCAGCCGGACGGAGCGGGAGCCGGTGGTGATTCCGCCGCCCACGCCCACGAATACCGGCACGTCGGACACGCTGATGATGGCCTGGGAGATCACCGGCTGGGGCGTGAAGGGATAGACGGCGATGATGGCGTCCGCGTTGATGTTCTTGATGATGGCTACATCGGTGGAAAAGGCCAGGGACTTGATGCGCCGGCCGAAAATACGGATGCCGCTGCACTCGCTGACGCAGGCGGGGATGGTCAGGGAGTGATTGCGCAGCGTCCCAGTGTAGGAGGGGACCTGTTTTGCCATAGGGACTCCTTTCTCCCGGCGGCAGAACGCCGGGCACAGGTGGTTGTTCACGGGCAAATTATACCGCAGGAAGCCACGCGGGACAAGCCCGGATCCGGGCTTGCTTTTTTTCCGGCGGGAGATATACTGTTAAGAGACGAGATGTGTCGGGACGGCACAGGGGAACAGGAGGACGGCTATGGATCGCTTTTCCATTCTGGTGGGAGATATCACCCGTTCGGACGCGGAGGCCATTGTCAACGCGGCCAATCCCACGCTGCTGGGCGGCGCCGGGGTGGACGGGGCCATCCACGCGGCGGCGGGGCCGGAGCTGCTGGCGGAGTGCCGGACGCTGGGGGGCTGCGAGCGGGGGCAGGCCAAGCTGACGGCGGGCTA
>ERZ772875.3285-NODE-3285-length-10158-cov-3.458676_pt1 | contig 10158 bp, 12 predicted proteins | sample MGYA00580585_ERZ772875 | MGnify/ENA primary metagenome ERZ772875 (study PRJEB29015, sample SAMEA2737736) | human gut metagenome | biome: human gut; feature: human-associated habitat; material: faeces | place: China | collected 2012 ... | reverse complement strand
AAATTGTCGGACATCTCTTTATACTGTTGAGTGAGTGAAGCAATCATTTCCTTGTTCTCCTGTTGCCATTGATTAAGTTTTTCCACCGACTTGTTAAGCTGGTCAAAGTTCTCTTGAATGAGTTTGTTGATAAGGGAATTCATTTGCTTTTGGAACTCCTCGGTGACTTTTTTCATCACTTCCACAAGAGCTTCCGTATTGCTCTTTTTGAGCAGGTCAGTAAATTCATCGAATTTTCTTTCCAATAGTTGGTTGGTTTTAGTCATATTATCTTCTATTTCAACAACCTCACCATGAATAATTTCTTTTAGTTTTCCAACCTTTTCGTTAATCTCGTCCTCCGTTCCACTCATACCGGAAATTACATCAAGAATTTCACCAAGATGATGCGTGTATTCACTAACCTCTTGTGAATAATTTGCCACGGAATTAATGGAGGAAGTTTGTTGTGCTGTGGTTTCTTCAAGGTTGCCGAAAGAAGTAAGCATAGAGATATTTGCTTCTTTAATATCAGCAAGAGAACTTTCTTGGCTGCGTTGTAATACAACTAACGAATCAATGGCGGAAGTTATTGTTTTTTGTGTATCCGACATCTTAGACATCACTTCGCCCACAGTACGGTAAAAGGCTTTGCGATCAGCTTCCTGCTCAGTGAGTTGTCGCTGAATTGAACGTATGGTTTCAGTATTGGCATCGCTCATAGCCTTTACAGACTTAGTGATTTCTCCTGCGGCTTGATTGATGTCGGAAACACCTCCGTCTCTTTCATCCTGTTTTTTGCTGATAAAAGCAGAGAGAAACATAGACCCCATCATACCAGCCAACGAAGTAAAGAAAGCGGTCTTTAAGCCATCTAACAAACCTGGAATGGATTGGTCTAGGTTAGATGTGTCAAAAACCATCAACCCTTTGGTAATACCCCAAAACGTACCCAACACACCAAGGGTAGAAACCAATGTGGGAAAGTATTCAACTATGCGGCGATTGGCCACCAACTTTTCGCTATTTTTGTATTTGAGCACAAGGATAAAGCAAACGAAAAATGCAATGACAATAATACCCAAGCAGACCCAAGTATCTGTTGAAATAGACAAGTTCATGGCGTAGAATTATTTATGTTGAAAATTTAAAGTGTCAAGATTGCAAACATAAGTAATACCTTGGTTAGCCACATCGTGGATATCTGTAGGTTCAAAGCAGGTTGCTTGTAAAATCTTTTGTGAAACCGTATTTGTCTTGTCTGCTGTAGCATAAACTTCAGACACACCAAGTTTGGTCTTAAGCAAATACAATATCCTACCGAGCGAGGCCGTCATCAGTCCTTTACCTCTCATTGGAGAAAGCATGAAGAACGTAAGTGTCCATTTGTTTAACCCAATACTTTTCGTTAATACTCGGAGTGTCTATGAAAACGAACCCCATCGGCATGTTATTAGCAGTGATAATATATGCTATGGAAAGTCCTTTTTCTGTAAGAATGGGTAGGTTAGAAAGAAACTTAAGAGCAGAATCCTTCGTAGAAAAATCCATATTCGGCAGATAACGTTTAATGACATCATCTGACAGGATGGAGAGAAGTTGTGCATCGTTTTCTCCTAATTCAAAATAGCGTTGTGCATCATATGGGGCTAATATTAAACCTTGCCCCAATTGCATTGCTATTAAATCTTCAAGTTTGTAAATAGACAAGTTATGAGTTTGAGCAGATTTGATACACTGTTTTTCACCTTGTGAATTTATAGAATCCATAAGGTGAGTAACATGAGACGATTGCCCCATGTTGTTATTGTTCTTTTTTGTAAATAGGTCAAAAAATCCCATGACTGTATATATTGATATAATTGTTATCTCCCTCTCTTGCCAAGAGACGGACTATCTTTCTTATCTTGTTGATATATAGCCGTGTTTAGCTTTTACATGAATTACTTTCACAAAACATTAGGCTCCTCCTGTAAAACAAAAACAGGGTAACGTTCAAGATTTTCAGTGTTTTATATCCTGAGAATCATTATTTTGCTTAATTTTGCACTTAAATATCCGTCTCTTGGCAAGCGTTGGACAGATTCACTAAACATTCAAGGCTTACAGCAAATCCAGTATTTTCTTATTGGCTTTATCCACTACGGAAGTATCAAGCGATGCAAGATAAATCTGCGTGGTGTTTTCCGAATCATGTCCCATGCCTTCACTGATGACAGCGATTGGCACATTACGGCTCTTGGCGATACTTGCCCACGAATGCCGCCCAACATACATCGTCAAGGGGATTGGCAAATCCAGTTGCTTTCCGATTTTCTTCAACAAGTGGTTCACTCGGTGAAGTTCGTTGGCGTATTGTTTCCGATAGTCTTCATCCCGTACCGTAATGATGGGCAAAAGGTATTCTGTTTCGTTTATCGGATATTTGTCAAGAACCTCTTGCATGCACTTTTCCCATTTGATGAACAACTGCTGTCCTGTCTTCCGTCTGCGATAGGAAAGAGTACCATTCTGCAAATCCTTCTTCCTCAGATAAGCCATGTCGATGAACGACATCCCCCTGGTGTAGAAACAGAACAGGAACATATCACGGGCATAGTCAAGGTTGGGTTTCAATGACAAGTCAAGCCCTTTGATGCGCTTGATGTCATTCAGTGAAATAGCTCGCTTCAAGGTCTTTTCCACTCCGGTATAAACAAACCTGAAAGGATGCCGTTGTTCGGTCAGTCCGTTTTCTACCGCACGGTTATAGACTGCTTTCAGAATGCGCATATAGAACGATATGGTATTGGGCGAATTCCCCCTGCCTTTCAAATAAGCCTCGTATTCCGCAAGCAAATCGGTGTTAAGTTGGTCAAATAAGACTTCGTGGTCATTCATGAAACCGCTGAAACTTTGGAGTGCTGCCGTATAGGTTTCCGAAGTACGTATCTTTCCCAAGCGTTTCAATCTGGCTATCTGCTGGCGGATATAATCGTTAAACGATTGCTCTTGCCTATTTTGAAAGCGCATGACTATATCATCCGCTACAAATGTGCCGGATTGTGATAACGTGTGTATAATCTTATTCAACCTGTCCTTATCCCATCTAATGCGGGAACTTATTGAAAGCAGATAGTTATTCCGTCCATCCTTATTTGAAACAAGATGTAAATTGACCGTTTCGGAATGACAGTCCCATTCCGAAACGAAAAGTTTATACTCGGTGTTTATCTGTCTGACCACACGGTTATGTATAACCTGATAGTAGAGTGTGCCCTCCCTGCCATTTACGGTGGATGGGCGAAACTTGACTTTTACCGATGCCATATCAATCGGATTTGGATTGGTAACACTTCTCCATCTCCCTTGAAAGCTCCACAATCTCCCGGCTCAACTTCACAAGTTCAATGGTACAACTTTCCAACTTGTAGAGTAGAGCCATCGCCTTCTTCTCCGAAAAATGGCATCGCAGCTCTTTGACTACCTGATTATAGTTCGTACCGATGGCACGGAACTGGGCATGGAAATCCGACAGCTTGGTGTAGTAGTCCATCATCGTCTTGTCCACCTTCAGTACCTTGAACTTCTGCCCGAAGAAGTGCGCCTTCAGGAAGACAGCTTTCGCATACACCTGTGATTCCTCGTACATCGTGAGAAATTTGTTCCATTCCTCATCATCGAAGCGCACCATCACGCAGTGCGTCTTCGGGTTCAACTTGGGATTTCTCCCGTACTTGTTGTTCTTTTTCATGCTTCTTATTCTTTCAATTTTATAGTTTATCCTTTGTTTAATCTTTGATTAAGGAACCCCGAAATTATCCGACTTCGGAGGATAATTCTGCCCACGGCGGTGCAAGGGTTTTCAGTTACTCCGGGATATTCGGGTAACTGAAAACATACCTTGCTGTGTCTTTGAGGACACAAGAATCCTCCGCCTGTCGGATTGATTTCCGAGTGTAATAACTCACTTTGTGTATCGGTCGAACCGATGGAGTGCATCCAACGGCTCAACCGATTCCACCGTAATCCCGTCAGAGTTTGCGCCACTGCTCGATGTCATTCCGGTAGGCATCGAGGTGCAGGCGGACAAGGTTCTCAATCAGTCCGGATGCGCTCATGCCCTTTCCTCCTAGGTAGCGGACAACCCTGTCCAGCTCGTCACGCACCGTCTCACTGACGAACACGGGCTTGCGGTTGATAATCTTGGGAACTTTGAGATAGGTGGTGCGGTACTCCTCCAAAGACAGCCTGCGCTGTTTGCTGCTGATGCGCTTCTGCGGCATTGCCGTTTCCCCTGTTGCCGCACCTGACGGTTCATCCGCCATAGGGATTTCTGCTTCTTCCGTGACGGTCTTGCCGGGCTGTTCCGGCTCTTCCGGTTCCAGACCGATACTCCTGTAGAAGTCGTCTATCGACTTGGAGGTGTAGGGTTCCCTGCGCCCCATTTTTTTCCACGATTTCACGAGCTTGATGCTCTGTAATGTTTGGTTCTTTTTTCATTGTAAAAACAAATTGATTAAGTTATTGAATGTGGTCTTGGTCTATACCTCGACCGATTATCGGGAGCGAAGTAAGGTGCTTTAATGCAGTCAGTCAAGCACTTGGATTTTCTTAGGCATTTTTGTACGGTTTTGCTTTAGGGAGACTGACAAATCGGTGCGGACTTCACCGATTTGCCGGATATGAATAGCTGAAAGGACAAAGGTACGATTGGGGGCTATTTTAAATTAAGCCCTTATTTTGGCTGTGGCTTCTTTATAAAAAATGGGAATTAAAGGCTGAACGGAAATCGTATTCCACCGGCTTGCTCACAGATAACCGGCAAGCAGTACCCCGGACAATGACTACCGTATCGGCGCAACACGCTGCCACTTTTTGAAAATCCATTGCATGACAGCGGATAATGTATTTCTTTGTGGCAAAAGAAACAGTAATAATTAAAAGAAAGGCAATATGGAAATTGTATCAATCGAAAGAAAGACCTTTGAGGCAATGGTCGCCAAGTTCGACCGTTTCGTCAGCCGTATGGATGCCATCTGCCATCGGCACGGGGAAAAGAAAATGAGCGAATGGATGGATAATCAGGACGTGTGCCGTATGCTCAACATCAGCCCTCGCACGTTACAGACGCTTCGGGATAACGGCACGCTGGCTTATTCACAGATAAACCACAAGACATATTACCGTCCCGAAGACGTGGAGCTCATTGTCTCCGTTGTGGAGGATAGAAGAAAGGAAGCGAAGTTCAAAGGCAGGACTATCTGATAACTAAATAGAGTGACAACAATAATTCCACTAAATCCAAAGTAATATGAACGAACTGATTAATAAAGACAACGAGTGGATAATCCACTTTATGGGCAGTCTTGACCGACTGCTTGATAATGTAGAGCATCTGACCGCCAATTACCGCCCGACATTGGGCGGTGAGCGTTTCTTCACTGACAAGGAGGTGTCGGCACGGCTGAAGGTGAGCCGCCGGACACTTCAGGACTACCGCAATGAAGGGCGTATCGCCTATATCCAGTTGGGCGGTAAAATTCTCTACCGTGAATCCGACATCGAACGGATGCTGAATGACGGCTACCGCTCCGCCTACCGACAAAGGATAACTTGATTTTTCTTGAAGGAGTGCAGTTTGCCGTATGCCCTGTATTGCGGCAGCAATAGATTTTCGACAAAAAGAAAAAAGGAACGGCTTACGGATGAAGTGTCAATACTGCGCTTCGTCTGTAAGCCGTTCCTTTTCTGCTCTTTACCCATCAGTTGCTTATTTTTCGTTGTCGGATGCCTTTCAAACGTGTGGCAACGGAAACAAGTGGCTGACGGGATGAACCTCAACTATACCATCGGTTATTACTCCTGCCACAGGAAACAAACAACGTAACAGGCGTTTCTCTTTTGGTGGTGCTGATTTCATTTATTATAAACCGTCTGAACAAAGCACTTTCTTTACTGCATATCCTGAATGCAATGGCTATAACCATTTCAAGGTTGTAAACGTCATAACTGATACCATCCGGTTGCCTGATATATCGCATCGTATCGGCTTCATTCAGTTCATTGTTCTTATAGATTGCCCGTATCGTCTTGCGGACATTGCACGAGAATACCCCGAACAGGTCGGCAATCTCAAATTGCATCATCCATACGGGTGCGGTCGGCATAGTGACTGCACCCGTTTCACTGATTGTTATTATGCCTCTGCTCATAATTCCTTTATTTTATGATGATTATTTGCTATTTCTTCTTTTCGCCAGCCGATATTTCCTTTCTTCGTTCCATCAGTTTGTCCATATCTTTGGAAATTTTATCATCGGTTATCCGTGCATATCCCTGTGTCGTTCTAATATTGGAGTGTCCCATCATCTTGGCGATACTCTCAATCGGTATGTCCGCCGAAATCAAAAAAGTGCCGAAGCTGTGCCGACTTTGGTGATAGGTCAAGTTTTCCTCTTTCCCTATGGTTATTCCCAATTCGTGAACATCAAACCATAGGGCATCACGGTTGGGAAGAGGAAACACGGGCTTCTCGTCATCGGTCGTGTTATACAGCGACAATATCCGCTCCGCTATGGGATGTAAGGGTATGAATGCCTCCACCTTTGTCTTTTTTCGGTTGATGCGGATGTACCGTCTGCCATCAGCGTTTGTTCCGATATGGTGGGGATGAAGAAGTTTGATGTCCACATACGCCAGTCCCGTCAGGGTGGAAAATATGAAAGCCCGTCTTGCCAGTTCCATACGCTTGTCATACATCGGTGTGGAAAGTATCTTCTTGAACTCCTCACGGCTGATGTACCTGTGCCTTGCTTCCGGCTTTGTCTCATACTCCAAGTCCTCACAGGGATTTACACGAAGAATCTCCTTATCGACTGCCAGATACAACAGGCGGTTCAGCCAACGCAGGCAATGGTTGGTCTGGGAAACCCCGAAGTTCTTGCATTTCTTCAAGTGGGCTTTGTAGGACTTGCCGAAATCCTCCGTCACTTCTTCAAGGGGAATGTCCTTTTTACCGATGGACGTAAGAAAATCCGTCAGGTACTTCTGATAATACATTGAACTTCGATAGGAAGAAGTCGAGTCTATTTCTTCGGAATGCTTCTTCAACCGCTCACGTTCCCATTCTCCCATCTGTAGAAGAGTGGTCGGATGGATGTTGTTCAAGGATATGTGGTTCTTCAAAATCTCGGCACTGACCACACCTTGCGATTTCAGTATCTCATTGTAGGCTTCCTCTGTCAGTCGTAAATATTCTCGTAAACGGTTATTTTCCCTTACGGATTTAATCTCGTTTTTCTTGCTGTTCCATTCTTCCGGCCGGCAATAAATCCCCGTACTGATGGCAGTCTGTTTGCCGTCAATGGTTATGCGGCAGAGTATGGCGGTCGTACCGTCAGCCTTTACTTTGCTGCGGTTAATGTAGGGTAAAAGTGAAAATGTGCTTCGCATATCGTTTTCTGTATTAAAGTATTAATTGAAAATCTTTGGTGGCTTCTATGAACTTGTCCATGTCCTCGAAAAGTTTCTTCGGGCTGACACGGGCATAGACCTGTGTTGTGGAAATGTCGGAATGTCCCAGCATCCTGCTGATGGTTTCTATCGGCACACCTGCTTCAAGCGTAATCAGCGAGGCGAAGCTGTGCCTCGCCTGATGATAGCACAAATCATCCTTGATGCCTGCCAGTGCCGCCAACGCTTTCATGTGTCGTCTGAGATTTGACCAATGCAGCAAAGGGAACAGGGTGTCCCTATCCTCACTATGATATTTTTCAATCAGCGCAATCGCTTCCGGTAACAGTTTCACACTGGCACGAAGTTCGTTTTTCTTTCTTCGATACTTCAACCACAAAGCACCGTCCTCATCCGTATATAGGTTCTCGTGGGTAATCGAGATAACATCCGCATAACAGACCCCGGTGTAGCACCCGAAGAGAAACATATCCCTTGCCAGTATATGGGATTTGCGGTAAGCGGGTATTTCCACATCACGGATTTTCTCAAACGATTCACGACTCAATGCCCGTGGTGTCGTTTCCGTCTTCTTTGGTAAGGTAAAATGCTGGAAGTGGATTCTGTCGGCATATCCCTCCTTATACGCCAGACGGCATATCTTCTTCAGGATGGCAAGATGATGGCGGACGGTATCAATCGCATAACCCTTATTACCGGTGGCAAATGCCTGATAGTCGTGGATGAACTGCTCTGTCAGTTGTCCAAATGCCAAATCTTTCACCTTGTACTTGGTCTCGATAAACTCCCCGATTGTCAGGCGCATATAGTGATAACCGGGATAAGTCCCTTTTGCCCTGTCTATGCCGATACGGGCTTTGAGGTCATCACAGACAACATCCGTCATTCGCATGAGCGTCATTTGCGTTTCCATACTGCCCTGAAAAAGGTTTTTCACATCGGTGGCATCAAAATCAACCTTGCGATTCACAAGGTTGTCAAAGGCATTGTTTACCGCTAACAGTAACTTTTCAATCTTGGCATTGATCTCAACCGCCTCCTTGCTTTTGCTGTTCAGACGGCTTTCACGTGGATTCCATAATTCGGGAGTGCAGGACAGTTTGCATCCGAACTGTGCCATTGTCCTGTTTACCGTGATGCGTCCCATAATGGGAGCTTTACCTGACTTGTCCGGTCCGCTCTTTTTGAGGTAGAGCAACACCTTGAATTTTTCTACTTTCATACGCTTATACTTTTTAGTGCAAAAATACTTGCCATATAAGCGTTCCTTGATATGCAAAACACTGTGTATGAGTGCAAACAAAACGGTGAGGATTTCTTTTCATCGCTTACCGTTACCTGTTTTTGTTTCGGTAACCGCCCGGCTAACGGTTTGGTAACTGAACAACCTCAATATTCTGTTGTCGTTTGCATTTTCCACATTTTGCAGAATACAGAAATACAGCTCATTTCAAACGACTTACGTTTAATCTTTACCTGTTTATTATTGCTTGCTTCGCCTTGTATATTCCACACTGCCCGCCATACTTATGCAACTTTATTGCTTACGTTAGGAACCGATCTATACACTGTTAGTAAAATGTTAGGGCACACTAATGTGACTACAACTCAAATTTATGCCAAAGTGGTGGATAGGAAAAAAGTTGACGCTGTAAACCTGGTAAATGACGTGTTTAATAAATAAAGTGAGTAATGATGGATAAAATAAGAACTCTTAAGTATCTTGGCGAGGAAAGCTACAAATATAGCAAGGAAATATTGGGCAACAATGGTAAAGTATGGTTCGATTTTCACTTTGATAAATTCTTTAAAGTATGCGATTTGGGGCTTGTTGGTGAAAGGTGCATTGAAGTAATATCGGTAGGCAAAGATAAAGATATAGCCCAATTCCTGCGTGAAGCAACAGAAAGACTAAGAAATGCGGGAGCAAACTCTGTGGTGATAGATGCGTTTAATTGCGAAACTATGTATTTTGATATGATGGCCAATGAATCATATACTGATGAAAAAAGTTTGTCAGGTAAACAAGAAAAGAAAGAAATTCTCAAAAGAGGGAGAAAAAGTAAGCCGTTTAAAGATTACTTGCAAAATGACGATGGCTCTAAACTCCAGACTTTACACGGTCTTATGAGTGGAAAAGAAGGTAAAGAGGCGGCTTTAGTGATTAAAGTAGCAATACAAATAGGTTGGATAACAAAACCTACTTTCAAAGCTGTAGAAAAGGAGTTTGGCGAAATTGGTAGTGAAAGCGGCTATAACAAAGCAATGAGAGAAAACACCTTTACCAATGATGAAATACAAGGCATGAAGAACACCCTTTTAGCCTAATCAGGGTACTTCAAAAGTAGCATTTAATAGCGTAAATTAATTACGCTATTAAATGCTATTTTTTTGTTTGATATTAGGTTAATTTTCTTGCTTATGTTTGCACCATGTTAAACAGGCAGAGGTGCAAGTGTACATAGCTCCAAAGTCACAAAAATGGAAGATATGGAAGATAAAATTAATCAGATTTTAGTTTATACTCTATTGGCAGCAAAGAACGTGCTAACATTAGAAGATACATCGCTATTGACTGGACTTAGTAAAAGTCACTTGTATAAACTCACTTGTAATCATCAAATACCGCACTATAAACCTAATGGAAAACAGTTATACTTTGATCGTGCTGAAATAGAAGCATGGATGAAGCAGGGGAAAGTGAATACCATTGATGAAAGTGAA
>ERZ772875.3283-NODE-3283-length-10162-cov-6.356881_pt1 | contig 10162 bp, 15 predicted proteins | sample MGYA00580585_ERZ772875 | MGnify/ENA primary metagenome ERZ772875 (study PRJEB29015, sample SAMEA2737736) | human gut metagenome | biome: human gut; feature: human-associated habitat; material: faeces | place: China | collected 2012 ... | reverse complement strand
TCGGGGGTTCAAATCCCTCTCCCGCAACCATAAAAACAGCTGGTTTCACTACGAAACCGGCTGTTTTTCTTATTTTCTGCGCAAAAATGAAACCGCGATCAAGCAGAAAATTCAACTTTAATTCAACTCGCCGAAAAAATCACGCCTTTTTGAGAAACACGCTTGCCAGAATATCGGCGTTTCGTTTGTCGGCTTCTTCGACGATGTGCGCGTAAATATTCGCCGTCGTGCTGACCTGCGCGTGCCCGAGCCGCTTTGAGATCGAAACGGAATCCACGCCGTTAAAATACAGCATACTTGCCATCGTGTGCCGGAAGGCGTGGGGGTTGATGTGCGGCAGACCGTGGCGCTTGCTGAATTTCTTCATCCAGTCCGTCACGCTGTCCGGGTGGAGGGGCTGACCGTTGTCCTGCGCAAAGACGAAATCCCGGTTTTCGTAATACTCGCCCAGACGCAGCCGCTCGGCGCTCTGCCATGCGCGATACCTGCGCAGCAGCTGCATCGTCTCAGCCGGGAGGGAAATAAAACGGTTGGACGCGGCGGTTTTGGGCGTGTCCTCGTAAATGCCGCGATCTGGCGTGTACTGGACGTTGTTGCAGATGTGGATTCGGTTCGCATCGAAGTCGACCGCGCACCACTTGAGTCCCAGAATCTCCCCGCGCCTTGCGCCGGTCAGCAGAAACAGGTGCGTCAGCGTCTCCCACTTCAAAGGCTCCTGCCGGAGTGCGTCGCGAATGGCGGCGATCTGATCGGGCTGGAAGTAGTTGACCTCTTTCTTCGTGATCTTCGGAAGCGTTGCTTTTGCGGCGACGTTGAAGGGAACCTGCCCTTCCTTCTCCGCATGGTCGAGCACGGTAGAAATCAGCCGGTGATGCTCTAAAATCGTCTTCGGCGAGAGCGAGCGGGCTTCGTTTTTTATGGCAAATGCCTTTTCAAAGCTGGTGGACAGTGCTTCGGCAATTGCCCTTGCAGCGTCCGGGCTGACTTCCTGCCCCTTGACGGCGGCGGATACGGTGTTGACCGGAACGCCCGTCTGCTTTGCGATTCCGGCGCGGGTCATGTGCTGCTCCTTGAGACGTGCGGCTAGGTCTACTTTCGCACTGGCGCGCGGCGTACCCTTGCAGACACCGGGCTTTGCAAGCGCCGTATACAGGCTGTTCAGGTGGTCGGCACGCAGGTCTTTGAGCCTGATATGCCCGATTGCCGGGTAAATCCTCTGCGTCAGTTCCTTGTATCGGACAATGGTCGTATGCTTTGCCCCGCGCTGCTCCTTCATGGAGAGCACATACTCGCAGTATTCCTCGAATTTTAACCGGCTGTCGGTGGTTACACCCTCCCGGCATTCTTTCTCAAAGGTCGCGGCGAACGCCTCGGCCTTTTTTCTTGCGCTTTTTTCCGTCCATGTGGGCGAAACGTCAAATGTCGCCGTCCACGGCTTGAGCTGCTTTCCGTCCGCCCCTCGCCCGCGATGGACACGGATGGCGTAGGAAATCAGTTTACCGGTTTTATCCCGCCGTTCTTGGATGTTTGCCATGCTTCTTCCTCCTTTACAGCCCAAAACGACGTTTGAGCTTGAAGACGGCAAAGTCCACAATCTCCTGACAGAGCGCTTCACATTCGTTCTCGGTGTATTGGGCTACTTCCTTGCGGTTTGCGTCTAAAATCCGGAAGCTGTCCACGTCCGCATCTTCTTCGCACGCCTCCGCATCGCTGCCTCTCCATACGGCGCAGCCAAGCGAGCGAAAGGCGAAATCCAAAATGGCGCGCCCAAGAATGGCTCTGTCACCCTCGGCCTGCACCGCCCGCATGAGGGCTTCCTCGTCCGTCGCGAAATCGTCATAGCCGAGCAGCCATTGCAGCCGGTATTCCGGAAACAGGCTTACAACCTTCCGCGCCATGTCCTCCGTCAGATTCCGCGAGCCGTTCACTATCTTGCTCAGGTGAACCGGATTGCAGTCGAGCAGCTCGGAAAGCTTCGTCTGCGTGATGTCCTCGCGCAGCGCGATCATTCGCAGCCGTTCGCCCCGCGTCTTGTCGATCTCCATATGTGTTCCTCCAAATGCATAGTCTTTTCCTGATAACAATATAGCACGATAAAGCAAAACAGTCAATAGCGCGCAAAGAAATAAGAGGAAAATTCAGGAATAGAAAATAATCTAATAAATATGAGAAATCATATTTTTAGCAAAAATATGGCTAAAAAATTCCGCATATATGAAATATCGTAAAGAAATGTGTACGATTTTAGCCAAGCTCTGACTCTTCTCTTCGTTATCACGATATGTTAAAATATAGGCAGTTCAAAAACGAACCCCGCTGAGCGGGGAATCTGTAAAACGAAGGGAGAAACACATGAACGCACAAACGACAACCGAATTTTGCACCATCCGACAGGCAGCAGCAAGAGGGTATTTATCAGAGCGGCATCTGCGCCTGCTTCTCGCGCAGGGAAAGCTGCCGGGCGTATATTCCGGCAACCGCTTCAAGGTGAACGTCCGCCTGCTCGAGCAGCAGCTAGACCGGATGAGCGCGGCAGCCATGCGGGATAGTAACTAAATGGCAGGAAAGAGCAGACAGGAGGTGAATGCAAATCGAAAGCAGAAATGAAGCGCCGGGTTACATGACGTACCGGGAAGCCGCAATTATGTTCAGTCTGATGCAGCCGGAAGACGCGGCAAAGGCGATCAAGGCAACTGTAGATTACTACCTGTACGGCACAGTCCCCCATGATCTGACCGGAGCAGCTGCACAGGTCTTTCGGATCATGCACGCCGACATTGACCGTAATGCCGCAAAGTACCAGCAGACCGTTGAGCGCAACCGAGGAAACGCAAACAAGCGCTGGAAGAAAGGCGATGCCAGTGGTATACCAGTGGCATACCAGTCGAATGCAAACCTGAAACCTGAAACCAGAAACTATAACCAGAAACCAAAACACGAGGGGGATATGGCGGACAAGCCGCCGCGCGCTTCGCGCTTCACCCCGCCAACGGTTGACGAAGTGAGGGCTTATTGCACGCAGCGGAAGAACAGCGTTGACCCGGAGCGGTTCGTTGATTTCTATTCTGCCAACGGCTGGAAACAGGGGAAGGGAAAGCCGATTGTTGATTGGCAGGCCGCCGTTCGCACATGGGAACGAGAGGATAAGGCAAAGCAATCCCCAACGGCTGAGAAGTCTTCCGATTGGACGCAGGAGCACCCGGACTGGTTAGACCAAAGCAGCTGGGTCTGCGACGTGGACGGCATGTATAAACCCCGTGAAGCGTGTAAGGGGGCTTGCGTGTGAGCTTTGCGTCTCAGAGCGTTGCAGGCTCGATCTTGTGTGATGCTGCTTGTCTTCCGGCAGTGCGCCCGCTCGTGTCAAGAGACGACTTCACGCTTGCAGCAGAGCGGGCAATCTTCGAAGCCGCGTGCCGGTTGGCAGACGCGGGAAAGCCTGCCGATGTCCTGACCATCATCGACGATGCAAGAAGGCACGGCTCGGACGTTTCAGACCAGTACGCGGCGGAGCTGCTGCAAGTCACACCGACCGCCGCGCACGCGGCAGAGTACGCCCGGCAAGTCCATGAAGAAGCCGTGCGGCGCAGATTGACAGCGGTCGGGGAAACGCTGCTGGAAGATGCGCAAGACCAGCAAAAGACCACAGCGGGCGTAATAGCCGCCACAATGCAAGCCCTTGAGAACGCGGACACCGCGCCGCAAATGACCATGCTCACAACCTCTGACGCGCTGACCGGCTTTCTCGACTATCGCGAGCGGCTGGACGCTGGGCAAGCTGTCACGGTTTCAACGGGCTATCCGGGTCTCGATAAGCTGCTGGGCGGCGGAATGCTGAATCAGGGGCTTTACATCCTTGCGGCTCGTCCCGGGTGTGGCAAGACCACGCTCGGCTTGAAGCTCGCGGAGCAGGCGGCAAAATCCGGCGCGTGTCTGTTCTTCTCACTCGAGATGAGCTCGGAGCAGATCACGGCGCGACGCATTTCCGCAGAATCGGGGCTTTCCATCGGTCAGCTGATGACCGGGCAAAGCCTGAGCGACGATGAGCAAGCGAAGCTTGCCAATGCTGCGTCAGTCCTGTCTACGCACGATTTCCGGCTCAACCGCGCGCCGGGTGCATCCGTGGCTGACATCGCACAGGCGGCGCACCTGACAAAGAATCTGCGTTTGGTGGTTGTGGACTACCTCGGACTTGTTCGCAGCGATGAGCGGCTATCGATCTACGAGCGCGTCACAAAGAACAGCGCTGCTTTGAAAGCCCTCGCCCGCTCGCTGAACGTGCCGGTTCTGTGTCTTTGCCAGCTCAACCGGGCGGCAGAGCAAAGGGCGGACAAGACCCCCAGCATGGCAGACCTTCGCGACTCCGGAGCCATTGAGCAGGATGCGGATGCAATCATTCTGCTGCATCGCCCGGCAATGTACGAACCGGGAGAGGTCAAGTCATGGGAAGCACAGACGTTGACCGCCATTGTTGCAAAGAACCGGCACGGCAATATTGGAAAACTGGATTTCGATTTCTGGGGGTCTTCCGGCATCATCCGGGAGCATCGGCTGACATGAAGGGGGGATTTCATGCACAAGACGCGAGACGTAGCGGGAGCGGTTGCAAGAGCCCGCTCGATAGAGGGGGCGGCGCTGCTGCTGTCGCTTCGCGAGGAGGATTTCAAGCCATACATGGAGCAGTCTCATTTCTGGGACTGCCTGCACGTCGAGCAGCACCGGCGAAACCGGCAGGAAAAGCTGCTGAAACTGCGAGAAATCAAGAACAAACGCAGATAAAACAACACAAATGCAATATAAAACAACGCAACAGGAAGCGAACTTCATTCACGCCCGCATTGCTCAACGCGGTTTTTGCGGGCACAAAGAGGGACATTTATTGGACAGGAGGTATAGAATGACCATCAAAGACAAACTGACAGAATCCAACCAGACCGCGAAATTCTGGGAGCTGGAAACCCCGGAAGTCATGCAAACCAATTTCAATACGCTTCGCTATTACAAGAACGCGCAGCGCCTTGTCGTCCACCTGAAAGACTACTGGTCGGACAAAGACGGCAGCTTTCGTATGGGCAAGGGAACAGGGCTTGACCTTGCTTCCCTTCGCCGCAAGCCGGACGTTCTCAAACGCCTGATCGAGATTTTGCAGGCGATCGAGCCGTATTGAAACAGCGACGCAGCTACCCAAACCGGGCGGCTGCGTCGTTTTATCTGCGCGGGAGGTCATGGAAGACACCAGTGTTCTTTCTTCGCGCTCTCAAAGGTTCTCTGCTTGGCTGTCCGTGCCCGCTCTTTGGTCTTCCTGTCCGGCTTCTCGGGAAGCGCGGTTATCCCGTAGACCTCCTGTAACAGGTTCAGCATAGCTTCTTCCATCGTCAGCCGCACACCTGGTTCCATAAGCCCCTCCCGGAGTTTTTGAAAATTTCCGAGCGGGCTTTGCAAACACCCCGCCCCGGTTTTTCTCCTACCCCCATTGTAGCATGGAAATGCAGTTATGTAAACCGATTTGGGAACGGGCGGATATGCGTGTGCTGGATAAAACTATACATACTGGGAAGCGCGCCCCCTGTTTTTCCGCTACCCCCTTCTTTGCGCGGCGTTCTGGATGGCGTACACCCGGAAGCACCCTTGCGCGGAAACAGGCCGCAAAAAATCACGCGGGGGCTTATTGGCCTGCGAGCGGCGGGCTGATAGGGCAGCAGGTGCAGGACGCTGAGAAGCACATCATTCTGTGACAGCTTACAAGCCGCGCAAAGCGGCGAAGCGAATAATATGAGAACTTACACCGGTAAGCCACGAACTCGGCGTGACGCGCCGCCAGAGACGCGACACGGGCATAAAAGAAACGCTCCACGCAAGAAACCTTGCGCAGAGCCATTTTATCGATCAGGCAAGCCGCTTTTCAAGCGCTTCGATTCTCTGCGACTGGGAGCGGACAATGGATTTCAGGAAGTCAAGCTCTTCTTCGAGTTCTTCCGTCTTGCTCTTCGGGGTGAGCGTTTCAAGAATCGTCTGCTGACCCTCTGCCAGAAGGTTGAACTTCGGCATAATGGCGGATTCCAGTACCACGTTCAGCCTATGGGCAAATAGTTCATCAATGGTTTGAAAGTCCTTTTCGTCTAACATCGTCTCAATCCTCCTGTTTTCATTATACGCGCCTTCAAGCGCTTGTCAATCGCAAAAAGAAGCAGGCGGGGTTACGCAAGCTTCCGATGCCCTCGCCCCGGAAATACGCCAAACGCGTCTCTTGCTTCTTCTCCGCCTGCCTGCGGCTCCCGGATGCAAAAGCCCCCTGGTTTACGGCTAAAACCGATTCCGCATCCAGCACTGCCGATCGCGTGCTGAACTTGGAAGATGCATCTTCCCAGCAGCGTACGTCCCAGACGCCCCACGATTCTCACAGTGCTGTTTCAATAGCTAGCGTTTCCGGCGATACCGATGTGCCCGCTCGAAGCGGATCAAAAGGCGTAAGCCCCCCCGGCAACCACGTCCCAGACGCGTCGTATAACGCTAGCTACGCTTTCACTCTAGCACAAGTATGCGTGCGCTGTCAACGCTTTTCAGGGGCTTTCCTGCCCCTCTGCACGGGTTTTCTCGTCCATCGCCTCTGTTATCGCCCGATTGATGAAAGCGTTTGTGCTCTCGCCCTGAGACGCAGCAAAGGCTTGTATTTCCTCTTTCCTGCCCTTCGGAACCGTCAGGTTGATGCGGTCATAGTTCGCGGTCATGTATTTGTTCACCGCTTTTTGCTGTGCCTTTGATACCGGCATATCAACACCCCCTATTTGTGTCAGTTCATTATAGCACATCCCACTATCTGCGCAAATAGGCATACTGCACAAATCTATATGCGCAGATATGTAGCTACTGCCAATTGATATATCTGCGCAGATAGTTTATAATGCAGACAGTCGAGGGAACGCAGCAACGCTCCCAAACAAAAGAAAAGCGCCCTGCACGCCGTAGGAAGCAAAGGCAGGACGCAACCACAAAAGGGGTCGCGGTCAGTATACCACGCCCCGCCGAAAATTGAAAGGGGTATTTCCATGAGCAACACAGAAATTCAGAGCAAGGTCAACGAGCTTCGCGAGCTGCGCCGCATGGCAGACGAGCTTGCCGCCGAGATCGAAGCCGCGCAGGATGCCATTAAGGCGCACATGACGGCGATTGATGCCGACACGCTGACCGGCATTGACTACAAGATCACATGGAAGAGCGTGACGAGCAGCCGCTTTGACAGCACGGCGTTCAAGAAGGCAATGCCCGAGCTTGCCGAGCGCTTCACCAAGTCCACCACAAGCCGCCGCTTTGTCGTGGCGTGATAGGAGGGCGGACGCATGGAAGCAGAGGAACGGAAGGTGCTGGAACTGATTCGCAGAGCAAACGACCGGGAAAGGGCGCTGAGCGTGTGTTTGGCGCTTCTGGTCGAAGCTCTGCGCAGGAACAAGGACGGAGGGGCAACATGAGAACGGAAGAAGAGCGGGCACGCATTGCCCGGCAGTACGCGCAGGCAAGCGGGCAGTTTGAGAAGCTGACAACCGAAAACCGGCAGGAAGCGAACGCGCTGGTTCGGGCGCTGTACCGGAAGCAGCAGGAAGAGAGGAGACGGAAACATGACGCATGAAGAAGCCCGGCGGTATATCAGCCGCTTGACATACGCGCAGAAGCAGGCGCTCAACGCGGCGCTCGCAGCGTACATGGAAGACCGCGCGCAAGACCTGACGCGGGTGTTACAGGGGCACGTCAAGGCAGATGCAGGAATCCAGAAATAGACAGCACGGAGCGGGTAGAAATGCCCGCTCTGTTTTTCCACTTTGAGTTCAACAAAAATTCAACTCCATTACGAAAAGTTCAACAAAGTTACAAAACGTTACAAAACGCAAAATCGAAAAAACCTAGTGTTTTCAATGCTTTTTCGCACATTACAAAACGATAAAACACGGCTTTAACAGAACTCATAACCCGGAGGTCGGGGGTTCAAATCCCTCTCCCGCAACCATAAATCGCCGTATTTCGTGAGAAATGCGGCGATTTCTCTATCAAAATGTTCGAATTTCTCCGTTTTGCTCATTTGCAATTCGTGCCGCCCGAGGAGTCCTTTTGTGAAACGGGTGGATATTACATCCATATTTTATGATTCAAAAGTTCTGCACTGGAAGGGTGCTGCCGATTGATCTTACGCGCTGTTTGCAATAAAGTATGCAACGGCGCATTTTTTCGTTTTAGACCGTATGATTTCGGCGCTGCGGAAAGGTCGGCAGGATCACATCCGCGAACTTGGCGCGGGGTGCTGCGCCATTTAATTTTGGAGCTGCGTCCATCTGATCCATGTGCAGATAATTGCTCATCGTGCCGATGGCCTCGCGCTCAATGTCTTCGTTTTTATGAAGATATTTGCGCGTCGTCTCAATCGACGCATGACCTAGGATTCCCTGCACAATGTTGAGCGGCACTTTGTCTTCCACCAGCCGCGTTGCCAGCGTGTGCCGCAGTGCGTGCGGATTGACCTTGCGAATTTCGCAGCGCCTGGAAACCGCCGTTAAGCGAATTTCAAAGCTCTTTGGGTCAATGTGCGTTCCGGCTGTAGACGGGAACAGCAGCCCGTCCGGGTTCGGCCAAGTGGAATTTGCCAGCGTGTACAGATGCCGGATCAAAAGCTCGCATAAACCGTCCGAAATGCTGATTTCGCGATGGGAAGTGCTTGTCTTCGGCGTATTCTGAACGATGAGGTGCGTTTTCTTCTTCGGGTCATAATTCAGGATTTGAATGTTTGGATTGTCCGGAGAAATTGCCGCCGTCGGGACGCGAAGCAGGTTTTTGTTGACCGAGAGCGTCTGCTTCTCCAAATTCAAGTCAGAGATTTTGAGTGCCAGCACCTCGCCGACACGAAAGCCGACGAACAGCGTCGTCAGAATCGCAACGCGCTGCGTTTCGCGCATGACTTCCTCAATGAAAATCTGCATTTCAGACGGGCTCAGAACGCGCATTTCCGGCGTCGGAACAGCCGGTCTTGTCGTGCCGAGCGCCGGATTTCCGGGCAGCTTGTACTTTTTCACAGCGTACTCGAAAAAATCCTTCAGGAGCATATGCTGATTATGGATGGTTTTCGGGGACAGACCGCCTTTTTTCTGGTCTGCCCGAGCGCCGTTTTTCTGTTTCTGCTGATAATAGTCCTGCACAACGTCCTGCGTGATCTGGTAGAGCGGCATATCGCCAAAAGCTTCGGCGAAATGGATGCGGTAGGTGTCCAGATAGCTTGCGTAGGTAGACGGCTTTCTGGCAGGCGGCGCTTTATAAAGGTCGAGCCATTGCGGAAATGCTTCTGAGAAGAGAATTTCCGATTCAATGGGGTGACCGAGCTTGGCCCGGAGCGCTTCGAGGCGGGCAGATTCTGCCGCCTGCGCTTCTTCCTCGGCTTTGAGGCGTGCCTGCTCTTCTTCCCATTGCGCCCGGCGCTCCTTGCAGATCGTCTTGGTGCGGCCTTTGAAGGATTTGCGGTATGGGCTGCCGTCGGCTTTCCGGCCGTAGGTGATCTGGTAAACCCAGGATTTATCTTTTTGCTGATAGAAGCTGCCTTCTCCGTTGGAACGACGTGTCATGCTATCAACCTCCAATTTCTTTGATAAAATATGGAGATTTGCTTTCAGTTCATGATCGTATGATTACTTCCTATTAGGAACACTGTAAATACAAGGCTTTTCGGAGCCTACAAACCAGAAAAAATAATATTTGATCTATCACATTACGCAAAAAGCCGTCCGGCATGAAAAACGGGCGGCTTTTTTGCGTGGATAGACGGAAAGGAGGCACAAAAATAACTACAAAATTTTAGCGTTCAAATTTGTGCAACTTTAACGAAAAGGAGGATCGTAAATGGCCGATGAAAAATTGAATACTGGCCCTGCGGAGAATACTTCCCCGGAGGCCGCCGGGCCTATCACCACACCCGAACAGGCCGCAGCGTCTGAGCCCCAGCAGGAACAGACCGGGCCTGCCATACCTGAGTCCGGCGATGTGGTTGTGTCCTTTGACAAAATCAATGAACTTATGGCGGAAAAGAGGCAGAACGCCCGCGCCGAAGTCGAAAAGGCGGAAACCCCCGAAACGCCAGAGGCGGCAGCCCCCGGAGAAACACCGCAGCCCGCCAATACGGAGGAACCGAAAA
>ERZ772875.3280-NODE-3280-length-10170-cov-2.830252_pt1 | contig 10170 bp, 9 predicted proteins | sample MGYA00580585_ERZ772875 | MGnify/ENA primary metagenome ERZ772875 (study PRJEB29015, sample SAMEA2737736) | human gut metagenome | biome: human gut; feature: human-associated habitat; material: faeces | place: China | collected 2012 ... | reverse complement strand
TACAATGCTCTGGAAGGTAAGTTTCTGCTCGGTAGCCGTAAATTTAGAACCACAGCCAAGACCGGATTCCATAAATTCAGAGTGCGGTGTCTTGGTGTCTCTGGTGTAAAACATGACAGAGTGGATATCCGTGCTCCGGTCGGTAAAAGCAGGAAATACAAATCCGGTGTCAGGAGCGCCAACAACCCAGTCACGGATACGCGGTCCAATGCGGTTTTCATCCTCACGGTAGCCAAGTCCCGGTTTGGTCAGGTTGACCGGGCAGATCGCGCAGAGCAGATATTCGTAAACTTCCTCGGACTCGTCTAATTTGTTGTTGTCAGAAGTCTTTGTCATAACGTCGTAGGCATCGTGAAATACAAGGATCAGATAGTTTCCGATGTAGTCGTAGCTGTCAATGACAAGATCATAAAATGCTTCCATCAGATCATCATTTTTTAAGGTACTCTCGCGCAGACCCATCAAAAACTGCTGTCTGCCGCCGGCAGCCTCCTCCGCAGCTGGAAATTCCAGTTCCAAAATATTGTTTCCGATTGTACCTGACAATACTTTTTTTGCGATCTCCAAGTATTTGTAAAATTCTTCATCTTCCAGATTTAAAAATGTTTCTCCAAAGGAAGTTACCTTGTTCTTGTCCGCATCCACATAGCAGCCACACACCCTCGTAAAAGTGCAGGCATCTTTTTTTAATCTTCTTTTCAGTTCTAAAACATCTTTTTGGTTCATTTTTATTCCTCCATATAGCAAACTTCATCTTCCAGGTATTGGATCAGTTCTTCCACCTATGCAAAAAATTTCGTGTTGAAAATAACCACAAGTCCGATAGCCACAACCAGAATCAAGATAATCTCCATAATAGTCTCCTTATCTTCTTCCCACAATGTGTTAGTTTTTTTTAAATAATTCTTCTTCCCAGTATTTGATTTTTTTTATGCGACAACAACCTGTTGGAAATATACAAAACACATCTTCCAAATCACCAAATTCCTCTGGCTGCATCAATTTTTTATGTCTTAATTTTTCACAAATTCCGGCTAATTCACTACACCATTTCTGCGTTACTGGATCATATACCTGCAAAATCACCTTATAAGTGCAATTTATAGTTCTCCTTTTGGATCGGTAACTATTAATGATTCTCCTCTTCGGATTGTTTGCATTATGATTGGTATTGCAACACATCCAGGTGCTCCGACAACAATTCCATTTTTACCGTATAAGTCTTTTGTTTTTTCTTTCAATAACTTTACTTCCTCGTCATTTGTTCTTTCTTTTTCCATATCCTTTCCTCCTAATATTGATATACATGTGCTGTCAAATCTGCAATTATAAAATATCTGTTTCCTTTGTTATCCGGATATGTAACTCCATAAAAAAGTTCCCATAGTAATTAATCCTGCTCCAACCAGTATTTGTATCAAAAAAAGAATTGACATCGATGCCAGATCAAATAGTCCCTGTACTTTTTCAGGATACTTTTTATCATATACAACATAACTTTTTTTCCCTTTTATTTTTCCTATATTAGTAGAACTATTTTTTGAATAAGCTCTTACTAAAAATTTTCCCACTTCATATTCATAAAGTTCTTTATAGGAATTATCAAGATTCATGCTATAGTCAATAACTGTTGCCTTTGTAACCACACCGTTTTTTATCTCCTGGATTTTTTTCTTCTCCATATTGATGCCAATGGCTGCCATAACCATCCCTATAAAACAAACAAAAATCCTATCTATCATTTCGATCCTCCCATTAATTCTAAGTTTACTGTTCAAGAAAGAAGTTACTTCTCGATTCTAATGAACTACTAGGTAGCTCATTGTCGGGTTTCTAATGTATGGAGCAATGTTCGGGAAACTGTTCATAGTCTGCACTAAGTTTTCCATCTTTAGATGCCATTTCTGTGTATTCTGTTTCTGGGACTTATTATAAAAGATGAAAACCAAATGCCGGCTCCGGTATGAACTCTGCATTTACATTCGCTTTTAATTCTAATTTTTTTTCTTTAAATTCAAACCTATAATCCGTCAGATATTTGTCTATACATTTTTCCGTCATTCGTGTAATAATATCTAAACATTCATCCTCAGACAATCTTTGCAAATTTTTTTTCATCATTTCTTTTGTTACATGATTGTTATTTTGACACAAATAATCGATAACATATTCCTGTATTGTCCATTTCCCATTGTCACATTTTACGGCAGCATCCACACAGTCTAAATGATCGTATACTGTTTCATAGGCTAATTTTTTCCCGTCATGAACAGTATCTTTTGCGAAAAGCGTATAAAATCTTTTCTGGTTCTGATTTTCAAGACTACCTTCAGAGAATTTAATTTCATAATGCATTTGCAGGCTTTGAATATAAGGTCTGTAATAAACATCCAGATCCTCCAACTGATCATATGTAAAAATATCCCAGTAAATATTTATTTCTGTAATTTGCTTTAATTCTTCAAAAGAACTAAATACTAATGGTATTCCAAAACATGTATTATCTCTGGCATGTAAAGATAACTGACATACTTTTTTATTTGGATATGGTGAATTGCTTACTATAGGAATATCCAACACATCCCCATCTTTAATTACTTTGATATTTCCATTGATATGTGTTGTCTCAGAATCGGTAAACAGATTTGGAATGATCCATAACACATAATTATTTTCTGTATATTCCGGATAGAAATTTTTTATCATTTCTATCTGCATTATTCTTCGTTCCTGTTCTTTGGAAATTTCAACGATTGTATCCATTACTTTAAATAGGATATCCCTTCCATATGCCTGCATGGATGGGGAGGGTTAGCAAATGGTTTTTCCCATTGTATATACCCTGTTATCCAATTCTCCTTTCTGCTGTATAAATGCTTTTTATTTATTTTGAAAATCAAATTTCACGGTTCCATTTTCATCTGCAATTAATACTGCATCAAACCGTTTTCCAGTTTTACTTTTAAACCCTTTAATAAGTCCAGTTTTTCCGCGCATAAGCTGCCTTACTTCTTCATCCGTCAAATGTTTTGCTGCAATCAGGTGCGGAATTTTATATCCACATTCACATTCAAAAAAAACATTTCCCTTTTTCATACAAGCGGAGCATTTTGGACATTTAATATCTGATTCTTCTAACACTTTCTCTGGTAAAACAAAATCTATCTTATTTCCATTCAAAACAAGCTTTGCAGTAAACATGCGACGTGTTCGTGATGAATAAAATCCACTGATAAAATCTGTTTCACCAACAACGAACAATTTTTTTATTTGATCATCCGGGATCTCTCTTTCAGCTATTTTATTTCCAAATCTAAACCCGCACTCACATTGATAACCATATTTGGATTTCAATAATTTATGTACTTTACACACAGGACAGTTATAATTACTTACTTCTTTCATTTCGTCAGCATTGGGGAATTCAAATTGCAGCTTTTTATCCGCATTATCCCATTTTAAATATGCGGAAAATGGTCTTTTCCCTTTTTCTTTGGGTTTAAAACCATCAATCAGATCTGTTTTTCCTTCGGTCACCAGCTTTATTACCTGCTTATCATCTAAAGAGATGCCTGCAATGGTCCCCACATAAAAGTTGCATCCACCAGGGTTTTTAGAATATTTACTGCAAAAATATCCAAACTTATTTTTTTTCAACCTATTTCCACATATTGGACAATTTGCAGCAACATCTACCGGCACATTATCATCAAATTTCAACGCTATTTTCTTTTGTGTGTTATCCCAATATAATCTTGCTTCAAAACTTTTTTTATCTTTATTTTTTAAAGAAACCGGCTCTGTTACACCTCCATTAAGAATAGTCTGAAGTTCTTTTTCCTTAATGGTATGTCCCATAATGTTCCCAAGTACAAAACTGCAATCTGTTTCCCGACGTTTTTCCTGTGCTTTATAATTTTCACAACGATATCCGTATGATGTTGCAAGAATTTTCCCATTACAAATTGGACAATGATAATTTGTTATCATATCCTCAAATTCAGGGAATCTAAACCGTACTCTTTCATTTTCTCTGTCCCATATTAAAAAGGCATCAAATTTGCCACCGTCTTCTTTTTTAAATCCTTTTATTACGTCAGTACTATTCTCTTTTATCAATTTTTCAATCTGCTTAATCGGAATAGCTTTTCCTTTGATTTTTCCAATACGAAACTTACACCCATGATCTGCATCTATATAATCTTCGCACCGATAAAAACCATCTCTTTCCAAAATGCTTTTCCCACATATTGGACATTTTAAATCTGTTTTATTCCATGGCATATCGGTAAGTTCAAATTCCAATTTTTTACTATCGTTATTCCATTTCAAATACGCTGCAAATGGCTTTCCTTTTTGAGAAATAAAGTCATAATACGGTCCTGTCTTACCATAATGTAATAAGGTTGCTAATTCATTTGTAAGTAAACGGTGCCCTAAAATATCCCCTATCGCAAATTTACATCCTTCGTTCTTGCTTATATTCGACTTACACCGGAATCCCCAACTGGTTGTTTCTATGTCATCCCCACATAACGGACATTTGATTTTTGTGTTATAAGAATCAAATTCCTTATATTCATATTGAATACGGTTAGAAGCAAATGAGCGAATTTTACCTGCTATAATTCCAGTGTTGTCCTCAGTTTTTAATCTATTGCAAGTTTCTCTAATATAAGTATAAAGTTCTTTTTCATAATCACTTTTAAAAATCTGACCATTTGCAATGCCATCCAGTCCTTTTTCCCATTTCGCAGTCATTTCAGGAGAAAGCAGTTCAGGCAATGTAACATTTACGACTTCATAAATCATTTCTCCAAAAGCAGATGGAACCAATACTTGTTTTTTATCTTTTACACAGATATAATTCAATCGTAACAATTTTTCGATAACCTCCGCTCTTGTAGCAGAAGTACCAATGCCATCGGCTTTAATTTGCTCTCGTAATTCGTCATCCTCAATAAGTGTTCCTGCTCCTTCCATTGCAAGAATAATAGAACCTGACGTGTATCTTTTGGGTGGAGTCGTTTCTCCTTTTCTTATTTCATATTGTGCAGAATAGCATTCTCCCTGACGAAGTTTAGACATAGCCGCCACCCTTTTTTCTGCATTTTCATCCTCATCAGGAAATCCAAATACTTCATAATAACCTTGCTCTACCAGGTACTTATTCGTACCATGGAAAGTTTCATTTTCACTTATTGCATCAAATGATACACGCTCATACTCTGCCGGAGGAAAAAATATAGCTAGAAATCTTCTGCAGATCATGTCATACACATACTGTTCTTTAGTTGTCAATGTACCAGAAACCTTTCCTGTTGGGATGATTGCATAATGATCAGTTACTTTGCTATCGTCGATATATTTTCCTTTAATATTCCAATGATTTAGCTCAATTTTTTCAACATATTCTCCATATGTACCTTTTTTTAGACCTGAAAGATTTTTCCCAATTTCTTTTGCGATTGCATTTGTTAATACACGAGCATCTGTTCTTGGATAGGTCGTCATCTTCTTTTCGTATAGACTTTGAGCAATCTGTAATGTTTCAGCCGGAGATAAATGATATTTTTTTGTACATTCTCCTTGTAATTCTGCCAGGTTAAATAATAACGGAGCATTCTTTTTTTCAATCGTTTTTGTGACATTTGATATTCTCATTTCCGCATTTAAACAATTTATCAATTCGATTGCATCCTGCTCTTTTAAAAACCCGTATTCCGAATACAATTTAGGTGACTGAAAATATTTACTATTCTCATTAACTTTCCATTCACATTCCACAGTCTCGCCTTCAATATTCAATAACCCAGCAATTCGATAAAAATTTGTGACATGAAAATTTCTGATTTCACGTTCTCGATTTACTATCATGCCAAGCACACATGTCATGACACGGCCTACTGAAATAGGTTTATATTTTTTCTGTCCAGATCCAGAATTAAGCATAATTGCATATCTGACTGATAAAAGACGGGAAAAATTTATTCCTACAGCATAATCCTCTATCGCTCTCATATATCCGGAATCTTTCATTGCCTCGTACTGGCTTAAATCTTTTGCTTCCGAAATTCCTCTAAGAATTTCATCCTCTGTTTGAGAATCGATCCAAACAACTTTCTCAGAAGCTTGAGGAGCATGTCCTGCAAACTGACGTACAAGCATCTGTATGTATAATCCTTCTCTTCCAGAATCACCCGCATAATAAATTGAATCTATGTCCGGCCTGTTATATAATTGTTTAACGATTGCAAACTGCTTTGAAGTTTCTTTAATAATTTCATATTTATATTGATCCGGAAGAAATGGTAATGTATCCAATTTCCATTCCTTTAATGCTGGATCATATTTTTCAGGATATGACATTGTAACTAAGTGTCCTACTGTCCAAGTTACAATCCATTTATCATTTTCCAAATATCCATTTGTTTTTCCATTGCTTGTTACCCCCAACACTTTGGCATATTCCATTCCAACGGAGGGTTTTTCTGCTATAATTATCGATTTTCCCATATTCCGGAACCCAAAATTCATTAACCCCTGATAATTTCAATTCTTTAATTTCAGAGTATCTATTTTGGCTCGTTCACCCCATCTTTCTTTTAAATTTTTGCAATGATTTTTTCGCACTTTACAAATGATTTAGTAGATCTCATGTTTTTTTTTCGTAAAAAAATATTCCACCCATAGAATATCTATATTTCATTCTTTCTAGTCCTTTTCTGTCTCTCTGACAGATTCGTTTAAAGAACTTATCATCATGGATTTAGCAATATTAGATATGATACGTTTCTTTTTTTCGCTGATTGTACCGTTATCATTTATCCGGATTCCTGCAAACATAGAGTATTCACATCCATCAATTTCTACATAAACAAATTTGCCTATGAATTTTCCATACAATTCCGGTGTAATAGATACATTGCCTTTTACATCAGCAATCAGTTTGAATGCATCATTGGATTTACTTGATTTATATTTGATTTTATTTTTGACTGGTGACATCCAAATGTCACAAACAGAATGATTCATTATACTTTCCTGCTTATTTTCAGAATTTGATAATGAAAAAGATGTACCTTTTTGCACCGCTATAACAACGGCATTTATGTTAAACAGAATATATGTATCTGTACCATTTTTGTACAAATACGTTCCGTCAGAATAATCTATATCCTGATCAATTTCCGAGATCATGGTACAATTTTCCAAAACATCCGACGGCAATTCAAATTTCAGCCCTTCAATGGATGTTACATTCGTATAATCCCTAATGTTTTTTCTGTATAATGTATTTCCACATCCGGAAATCGTCAGTAAAACAACCATAACCATACATACAAATGTTTTTTTGTTCATCGTATCTTAAAATCTCCCCAGCTTTTCATAATGTTCAGTGCTTTCTGTAACTGTTCATAATCCATATACCCAAAATGACAATCTTCTGATTTTATCCCAAGTTCTTTGGATAATTTAAAATACAATCTATTTTTTCCAGCCGTGCTATCCCAGTGTTTATCAAATTCCTGATGACATACCATCCGCATTCGTCTTGTTCTACCATCTGACAAAACACCAAGCGCATCCTTTTTTCTATTTTCATGTGTTCCAACATAAGCTCCACATTTTGTACAAAAATAACAATAGCCGCTTTTATATGGAGTTATTCCAAAATCCTTCATCCTTCCATATATTACCTTTCCACCGCATTTACATACGGTAGGTCTTGAATCATATTTCATATATCCAAATTCCTTTCCATTTTTATCCATATGCATTCACTATCAATACACTATGGTTATATTGCTGCTGTCTATACCATAATCACCATTCTTAATATCAATACTCTCCCAATACACCCCAGTGATATTACCGATGTCTATACCGGATCTGCGCATTTAATTTCCGCGCCGTCACCAATACACCCCAGTGATATTACCGATGTCTATACCTAATAGCCTTAATTATAGTGCCGAAACAACTTTGACACTCCCCATGCCTAAAGGCAGGGGATTCTTGCTACCTGCCGAGGTTATCGGCTGACCAGTACATTTCTGTTAGGCCGCAGTGCAAGATATGGGTATGCCATTACCCATCATAGGGCAGAGCCTATAGCTCCCTATGCAGTATGTCTGTTACCAACATACTCAGTTGAGTTACATATGTTCCTGGCTCCAAGCAGATCCCGATGTGTGTGGAATCCACACTTGCATGTGTAATTTCGATCATTGGCATGATGGATGTTTCCACATATCGGACACCTCTGGCTTGTATATGCCGGGTTTACATACTCAACCTGAATGCCTGCAAGCTTTGCTTTGTATTCTATATACTGTGCAAGTCTATAGAATGGCCATGTATGCAGGCTGTGATTGTTTTTGCGACTTGTTCTTGTCGTGGAACGGATATTTTGAAGCTGCTCCATCTTTATTACCGAAACATTATGGGCTGCTGCCGTAGCCACAATGTCATGACTTAACTTATGGTCGATATCCTTCATGATACGCTGTTCTTTATTATTGATCTTAATGACGGCAGCCGGTTTCTTTGCTTTCTGTAGCTTTTTGCGAAGATATTTATAGTGTCTGCGCATGTACTTGTTTCTGCGTCCATTGCCGTAGAACTTAACACTGCCATCCGAGCAGTAGCTTACAGCAGGACATTTAATGCCTAGGTCAACACCCATGACATTGCCATCATCAGAATATTGGAGTTCCGCAGCCTCATAGACAACCTGAGCAACTATCTTATTTCCCTTGCAGACGATGCGCATTGTGCCAAGTTTAGCATTAGCAAATATCATTTTTTGCCTATCCGTCATAGAGGTGCGGACAGATATACGCTTTGATTTGCCATCAATCAGAACCGGGAAATCAATATAGTTATCTTTAATTTTGAAATTCTGATTATTGATATAGCAGCAAGGTCTTTTAAGTACAGGAATTGCAGGTTCCTTTATCGTAACAGCAGATTTCTGTTTGGCAAGCTTTTTGTTTTTGGCAGAAACCTTACGACAGTCTTTATTGTACTTATTCACGATAGATCTGGCATCACGTATACATTGATTTGTCAGAGCAGATGGCAGGGCTGCATCTACATCGGCAGTGGTATATTTACTGATAGATGTACCATTTGTTGCAACAGAAACAAGGCTGTTAACCGTACTGATGTACCCGTTCATAGCCATAACAATAAGATTCTTTTGTTCTTTTGTCATATAAAGTTTGATGGTTTCTGATAGTTGCATAAAAGATACCTACACGTTTTTCTGATTTTCAATGTATTGTTTGATTACTGCAAGCGGAGCACCGCCAACCGTACTCACAAAATAGCTGTTCGTCCAAAGGCTCGGCAGCCTTGATTTAAGCCAGGGAAACTCCGCCCTCAACATTTTAATGCAATAGATATTAGATAGCATTCAACAAAATAATAGTTGCCTTATATCCCCATTGCTAAAGCAAGGGGCTTTACGGCGACATTTGGTAATCGATAGCTTTTTCAGTATAGAATTCACTGCCTACTATGACAGTTTTCGCCTGTATTATAGCGACTTTACATTCTACATACCTTTGTGTGAACTACTCGGTAATTGAATTGCCGAGGATTCCCGCTTGAGATCCTAAAATAGGAAATCGCAAATTTTACCTTCTTTTTTTCTTGGATTTTATCCTTTGACTTTGAATTTTCTTACAAAATCCCGCAGAGCAATAGCTCTGAATGGACGCCCTGACTACGGTGTAGGAACTTCTTCCCTCAAACATTTCAAATTCTCCAAAGGAAAACCTGGTTCAGTTATTTCTAAAAGCGATAATTTGGTTGCAGCTTTCCAGTACTTGCAACTGAAACACTGCTTTGTAGGTTGATTGATATTATTTCCCAAACCTATTTTAGACATTATTAATCTTTCCTTATCCGTATAAGTTTTTATACCTTTTTGGTATATTATACCTTATAATACCTTTTTGTTTGAGATTTGTCAATCATAATAAAAAGGCAAATAACCACATTCCTATAGTTATTTGCCAGTCTATTTTACGATTTCTTTTTACTACTGATTTTCTTGATTTTATAACTTTCTGACCATTTTCCGTATACCTTGCTGCCAGTAGAATCATTCTTATATGCGCGCACCTGGATATAATATGTTTTCTTTTTACTTAATTTTCT
>ERZ772875.3279-NODE-3279-length-10173-cov-5.484384_pt1 | contig 10173 bp, 11 predicted proteins | sample MGYA00580585_ERZ772875 | MGnify/ENA primary metagenome ERZ772875 (study PRJEB29015, sample SAMEA2737736) | human gut metagenome | biome: human gut; feature: human-associated habitat; material: faeces | place: China | collected 2012 ... | reverse complement strand
AGCGCCCGATCTATCGGCGCTGTGCGCTTTTTCCTTTCATTGCTAATTTCTAATTATTTAATGTAGTTTACCCCCATGATCGCCACCCCCAGCACAACCAGCACAACGCCGGTGGCGCGGTTCAAGGTGGCGGGGCTGGCCTTGTTGGCGAAGCGTGCGGCAATGCGCGCCCACAACAGCGTGGACCCCACACAGAACACCAGGCACCACAGGTTCGGCATACCGCCGATGGCAAAGTGGCTGACGGCACCGGTAAAGGCTGTAAAGGTCATAATGAATACGCTGGTACCCACAGCGGTCTTCAGCTCATACCCCAGCACACTGGTCAGGATCAACAGCATCATCATGCCGCCGCCTGCACCGATAAACCCGCAGATAAAGCCGATCATCACACCACAGATCACCGACTGTACAAACCGCTTTTTGGGGTCTACCGCTTCCATTGCGTTCTTGGTGGTCATAACCGGCTTTACAATAAACTTAACGCCGAGCAGGAATGTCATAAATACCGAGAAACTGCCCATCGTGCTGTTGGGCACCTGGCTGGCGATCCAGCTGCCCACCATGGTAAAGCACAAAACCGATACCATCATCACAACGCCGTTGCGGATGTCCAGATTTTTGTTTTTGCCATAGGTATAAGCGCTGACCGCGCTGGCCAACACATCGCTGGCCAGTGCAATGCCCACAGCCTCGTAAGCGGGCATATCCAAAAAGGTAATGAGCATCGGGCTGATGACCGCCGCCGCGCTCATGCCGGCAAAGCCGGTGCCAAGGCCCGCGCCGATGCCGGCAATAAAGCACACGATAAATTTAATCAACATTGTCATTGTTTTTATCCTCCAGATACTTTTCCACGTTTTTGCGGATGCGCTCCATGCTGCGCTGCATATGCTCCAGCTCTTCGGGGGTAAATCCATCCAACAGCGCCGCGCCAAATTGTTCCTGTGCGCTGCGCCCGGCCGCTATCATCGGCTGCGCAGGGTCACACAGGCGCAGGTGGGCGGTTTTGCGATTTTCCAACTGGTATTCCCGCCGCAGGCAGCCGCGGGCTTCCAGATTTTTGATTGCCGCCGACACCTGAGATTTTGCTAAAAAACGAACCTCCACAATATCGGTTGCCGTATCATAGCGGGTGTTGTTCGCTAAAAACAGCAAAATATCCAGCTCAATGCGCGTTAAGCCATATTTAGCGCACACCGGGCTGACAAATTCAGAATATAACGTTTTTACCGCGTTCTGTTGCTCCAGCGGGTTGACCAGCTGCATTTCGCATTTTCCTTTCTGTATTTTGTTCATTTTTGAACTATTTTATCACAGCTTTCTCTTTTGTCAAGAGGGGCACCAGCTGCCAGGTTTTTACACTTGTCACTTTAGCCGCTATTTTTGTTCATTGCTCGCTTCTCTGTTTTTTCGTTATGGTCATGGGCTTTACTTTCCCTGTCAACGCCCTCTGCCTGAAAGCGCACAGCTTTTGGCCCACTGTTCTTTTGCACGCCAGTCACAATGTATTTGTGCGCTCAATCTTTCATGCCGCTACTGTGAACGGCCCTTATACACAATACTATCAATTATTTTTACTTTTTGTCTTACCTATTAAAATAAGAATGTCATAAATGATTAACCCATGATGGAATCTTTCCTTCACGGTGAAAAAAAACTGCCTGTCATTTTTATGGCAATACCGCATAATTCTAAGTGCCGATACGGCGAGCGAGGTGCGGCAGATGCCAAGCCAAAAGCGCAGATAATACTGGATGTCTTATCGAGCATTTTGGCAACGCAGATGCCGTGCCGCAGCCGCCGGAGCGGTGCTTAAGCCGTAAGGCGGGAATTGTGCGGTGTTGCCTTATGTCCATAAGTAGCTTTCATGTGTATTCAGATTGCTGAAAATGCGTAATACATTAGTAAAACGTCACAAAAATCGAACGCAAATTTTGTAGAGGGTTACGCGCTTAACCTTTGTAAATTTCACATTTATCATGTACCATATAATCATAATGCCACAGAACAGGATTAGAATCGTAGATGTTGCAGATACGTTAGGTCTTAGTAGCATGGCAAGTAAGGAAAGCAATCCTTCCCTCACAACGATTCATCAGGAAGCAAACTTAAGGGCGAAAACGGCAATTGAATGTCTGGAGGCAATGCGCGATGGAACAGAATATAAGCCACAAATCGTGTTGCCGGTTGATTTAATAAAAAGGGAAAGTACGAGGAAATTATAATGTCAAAGTTTTTGAAATCGTTGTGTAAAATAGCAATTCCTGTCACATTGCAAAGTATGCTGCAGTCATCATTTTCAATTGTTGACCAGATCATGATCGGGCAGTTAGGTGAAACAAATATATCGGCAGTTGGATTATGCGGTAATTTTTCACTGATTTTTTCAGTGATGATTGGTGCAGTAAGCACGGTTGCCGGGATATTAATTGCTCAGTTTATTGGTGCGGAAGAAAGCAAAGAGGCATGGTGCAGTTTTGATGTGAGCCTCATCTGCGGAATTATAATGTCAGTATTGTTCCTGCTTGCAGCTGGAGTTTTTCCGTCGCAGATTCTTGGACTGTATACGAAAGATATGAGTATTGTAAATACTGGTACGGTTTATTTTAGAATCGTAGCGCTTTCTTATATTCCAATGGCTGTCAGCAATATTTTATCCTCATGGCTGCGCTGTAAGGAATATGCCACGATACCATTTCTGGCAAGCTTTGGAGCAGTTATTGTAAACACAGGACTGAACTATCTGCTGATATTTGGAAAATTGGGATTTCCCTGTATGGCAATAAAGGGAGCTGCGATTGCCACACTTATTTCGCAGTTGTTTAATCTTGTATTTATTGTTATCGGATTTGTCTTATGTATCAAAAAAGATGGAGATAAACCGGTATTGTCTCTACATTTTAAAAAAATCACAATCAGGGATTATCTGATAATGATTATGCCGATTCTGATCAGTAAGTTTTTATGGAGTCTCGGGCAAAATGTAGAGTCTGCTGTTTATGGACATCTTGGCACATCAAACCTTGCAGCCTATACACTTACCAGTCCGATACAAGGGCTTATCGTAGGGGCACTTAGTGGATTGTCTGCGGCTGCCGGTGTGATGATCGGCAAAAGGCTTGGTAGGAAAGAATATAATGAGGCTTACACAGAATCAAAGAAGATTATGTATGCAGGCTTATTTGGTGGAGTAACAGTATCAGCTTTGCTCATTCTTTTGGCTGGAGCATATACCGGATTATATCGTGTTGATGACAGCGTAAAAGAGCTTGGAAAGACGCTGCTCATCGTATTTGCCCTGTATGCTCCGGTCAAGGTGGAAAATATGATCCTTGGCGGAGGCATTATAAGAAGTGGCGGCAACACAAAAACCATTATGATTATTGATATCATTGGCACATGGTGTATCGGAATTCCACTGTGTCTGCTTGCAGCATATGTATTCAAGTGGGGAATTGTTGGTGTGTATACATTGCTTACCACGGAGGAATTGTTCAGGCTTGCTGTATCGTTAATTATCTTTAAAAGGCGTAACTGGATCGTTAGTTTATGCTGATTTACTTCTTGCCGGACTTTTACGACGAGATTGCCGACCAGATCTTCAAACTCCGGGAACAGTGAGAAAAATGTACGGTCAATACTGCTGCCAGAGACGCACAGATTGCCCGCATCAACGAGCTGCAGGATTTTATCAAGCAGCAACCCGCACACCTGGAAGCCTTCGACGAGGCCTTGGTAAAGCGCTGGCTTGAGCGGATCATTGTCTGGGAGGACCACTTCACTGTGGAGCTTAAGTCCGGACTGAAAATTGATATTGGAGAGTAATCCCGTAAATGCACGAAACCCTCTCGACCATGATGGCCGGGAGGGCATTTTCTATATCCACAAACTAAAACTTCATTCCATTTGAATACTAATAATGCCGTATATTTGTCTCTAAAGGGCAAATATGCGGCATTTCTTTATTCTTTATGTGCGTGATCGTACATCTTTTGAATATCCTCCGGCAACTTATCCGGTATCATACTATGTACCCGATCTTCGTTGCCATCCTGCATGGCTTGTTCATAATACCAGCGCTTGAATTTAATCATATCCAACACACGACTTAAATGTTCAATTTCAGCTTCCACTGTTTTCTTTTGCTTCTCAAACAGTTCTTTTCGTTGAGGATAAGTAGCTGCTCCCTCCACACACCAGTCCATAAACTGTTTAATATCCTTGATTTCCAGACCGGAGCGTTTCAGGCACTCAATTACACGTAATGTTTCAATCTCTTTCTCACTGAATTTACGGATGCCGGAAATTCTTTCCATTCCCGGAAAAAGCCCCTGCTTGTCATAATAGCGCAAAGTTGAAATCGGAAGTCCAAACATTTCCGAAACCTGTCCAATCGTATACATGTATGCCTCCACAAAAAGTTAACAAATTTATTTTACAAACCCATTGACCTAAAGTTAGGTTTAGGTTTTATCATTAGTATATCAGTTATACAGAAAGATTGCAATGGCTAACATGGATTATGAAAAAAGTTATATCGTTGTTACTCATACTTTTCATGTGTTTTGCGTTATCTGCCTGCAATAGCAGTCAGAATGCCGAAACAACAGAAACTACCGGGTATACCGTTTCAGAAGAAAGTAATGCCGCAGAAGAAGAAAGTAGCAGCACACAACAAGATGAGAATGGAGATACAGAAACTATGAAAGTTCTAGTAGCATACTTTTCCCGCACTGGTGAAAATTATGGTGTCGGGCATATTGAAAAAGGAAACACTCACATAATAGCAGATATGATTGCAGAACAGGTCGATGCTGACCTATTCGAAATCAGCACCGTTGTGCCATATCCCGATGAATACGAAGCTTGTACAGAAACCGAAAAGCAGGAGCAGGAAGAAGATGCCCGTCCTGAACTGTCAGCTACCGTGGAAAACATGGAAGATTATGATGTTGTCTTTCTCGGTTACCCGATTTGGTGGAGCGACATGCCGATGGCAGTCTACACATTCCTTGAGAGTTATGATTTTTCGGGAAAGACAATCATTCCGTTCTGTACCCACGAAGGAAGCGGCCTATCTTCCACCGACAGCAGCATTGCTGAAATCTGCACAGGTGCAGATGTTTTGGATGGATTAGAAATAAGAGGTTCTGTGGCACAAAATTCGCAGGATGAAGCATTAACAGCAGTTACAGACTGGCTTGATAAAATTGAAATTTTAGACGAGAATTAAGGAGATATTACCATCATGGAAAAATTAATCTTAACACAAGAATGGGACAAGGTGTTCCCGAAAAACGACAAAGTGGATCACAAAAAAGTGACTTTCCATAACCGCTACGGCATCACACTGGCGGCGGATATGTTCACGCCAAAGAGTGTGGTGGGCAAGCTTCCCGCTATTGCCGTCAGCGGTCCGTTCGGTGCGGTCAAGGAGCAATCCTCCGGTCTGTATGCGCTGAAAATGGCAGAGCTTGGTTTTCTAACGATTGCTTTCGATCCGTCCTTTACAGGCGAAAGCGGTGGTAGTCCTCGTTATGTGGCTTCTCCGGACATCAATACGGAAGATTTCTGTGCGGCTGTGGATTTTTTGTCCGTACAGGAGAATGTTGACACAGACAGAATTGGTATCATCGGTATCTGCGGCTGGGGCGGTATGGCAATCAACGCTGCTGCCATCGACACCCGCATCAAGGCGACTGCGACTATGACCATGTACGACATGACCCGTGTGACTGCCAACGGTTATTTTGACAATGAAAACACACCCGAGGCTCGTTTCGTCAAAAAACTGGCAATGAATAGCCAGCGTACTGAGGATTATAAAAATGGCAGTTATGCCCTTGCAGGCGGTGTCATCGATCCTTTGCCGGACAATGCCCCACAGTTTGTAAAAGATTATTATGCTTACTATAAAACCGAGCGTGGTTATCATCCTCGTTCTCTTAATTCCAACAACGGATGGAATGTGACCTCTCCGCTGTCCTTTATGAATATGCCAATTTTGCAGTATGCCGCTGAAATTCGGTCTGCGGTTCTACTGGTACATGGAGAAAAAGCGCATTCCCGTTACTTCAGTGAGGGAGCTTATGAAAAAATGACCGGAGATAATAAAGAGCTGCTTATCATTCCGGGAGCGAGCCATGTTGATCTTTATGACAATTTAGATATCATTCCTTTTGAAAAGCTGAACAGCTTTTTTAATATGCATCTTAAATAAGAACAGCAAAATCATTGTATAGGATAAGGAGAAAAGGAACATGGAATACGCTCTAACTGCTCGTCGAAATACTTCTCTGTCAGATACGTTCCTCGTTTCAGCCGTTCATCATCCATCACCCAGCCTTTTATGGTGTAGTCCTTGGCGATCTGGTTTACCCATTTACAAAACTGTACGGCACGCTCGGAATTGACCTTGAAGCCTACGGCAATGATCATTTGAAGGTTATAGTGTTTGGTATCGCGTGTGACCTGAATGTCCAGACGGATATGGAGTCTAAAAAACTTCACGCAACTGACCGCCCGATGACCACACCATTGTTTCTGCTTCGCTGCGTACAGCTCGGCATCTCCATCCGGGATCTTGACTTACTCACAATCGGAATGGTGAACGATATGTACGCAGAAAGCGGAAATGATGAATATAAAGGCTATTCGCAGATGGCTACGCAATCTGACATGGATGCCTTTTAACAGAAAGTTCACAGCTCATATAATGACACTATATTGACGTGACACGACTATGTGAGTATACTGTAAACCATGTGGAGGTTGTGCGTATGTCAGCAACAAATCTGAACATCCGAACGGATAAGGAAACAATTAAAGGATAAATCTGAAAAGCGAATCAGCTGATGGAAAAATGCACGATCTGCAGATGTGGTATTTACATCAGTCCCTTCCACATATTTCTATGAAATAAAAAGTGGAGTCAAATTGAATGAAAACACAAGCAGACAAGAAGTCAGTCAAAGACATTCAGGAGTTAAAGCAGCGATTTACTAAGTTTTCCATAGGTTTATTTGCAATTTTGACGCTTTCAATCACATTGTTGGCATCAACATATACATATATTCTGCAAAAATCGTATACAGATATCGCCCTTGAAACGGAACTCAAACGTGATATAGAAAATGCAGATGCAATCCATAAATTGGTAAATGAAAAAATCGGAAGAGAAGAATTTGCCACGCTCCGCCATCAATCTGATGAAAATACAGAAATGTATCACAAGGTTTCCTCGTTTCTAAATGAAATTCGAACGCTGAATTCAACCAGATATTTATACACCGCCACCCGAAATGAAGAAAACAGGCTGATCTATGTGGTGGACGGTCTGGATCCCAACGCAGGAGATGTCAGACATCCGGGAGACTATATTGAGGATGAAATGATTCCGTATATTAGCAAGGCTCTTTCAGGAGAAACGGTGTATTCGCAGAACATTGTTGATACGACATGGGGTCCTATTTTCACAGCCTGTTATCCTATAACAGGCGATTCGGATGAAATAGTTGGTGCTTTATGCATTGAAATGGATATGCAGTCTGTGAATGGGCTTGTAGAGCGAACAAGAAGAGCATCCGTTTATGTTGGAACTATGGCAGGATGTGTGCTGTTTTTGCTTTGTGCTGTCTGCTTTATCGGCTACAAAAGAAAAAGAGAAGATGAAATTGAACAGACGCTTTTGTTGCGCGAGACTGCGGAAAAAGCAGAGACCGCAAACAGAGCAAAATCATCCTTCTTACTTAACATGTCACATGATATTCGATCACCTATGAATGCTATTATCGGATTTACGGACATTGCACTGAACCAGACAAATGTATCTGAAATTCACGATAGTCTGCAAAAGGTAAAAATAAGTTCAGAGCATCTGCTGTTGTTATTGAATAATGTACTGGATCTTAGCCGTATCGAGAACGGAAAGGTAAGCTTCTCACCTGAGCCGGAGAATTTGCCTGTCCTAATAGATAATGTGATTGCTATCGTGGATGGACTCCTACTGAATCGTGATTTAACATTTGAGATACATCGCAACATCCCCAAAGAACTTTATGTTCTGACGGATGCAACAAAAATTCGTGAGATATTGACGAATCTTCTGAGCAATTCGGTCAAGTTTACAAAAGATGGCGGAACGATTACTTTTGAAATTAGTATCAAACCGGGCATAGACGAACGGCATATTGTAAGCAGTTATGCGGTAAAAGACAATGGCATTGGTATGAGTGAAGAATTTCAGAAAAGGCTGTTTGAACCCTTTTCACAGGAGGATAACGGCGCACGAACACATTATGCCGGAACGGGGCTTGGAATGGCAATTTCCAAGCAATATGTAGAACTGATGGGCGGTACAATTACGGTTCACAGCAAGAAAGGGTGTGGTTCGTCTTTTACAGTAGAAATTCCTATGGAACTTGCAGACCCAAAACAGATACCTGAGCTGAATCTGATACAGGATGTCAGCCTTAATGGAGTAAAGGTTCTTCTCGCAGAAGATAATGAGCTGAATGCGGAATTGGCAATCACGCTGCTCGAAGAAGCAGGTATGCATGTAACTCGTGCAGTAGACGGACAGGACGCAGTTGCTTGTTTTGCCAACAATCCAGCAGACACATATGATGTGATTCTAATGGATGTCCTGATGCCTAAAATGAATGGGCATCAGGCGGCAAGGGCAATTCGTGCAATGAGCAAGGAGCGCCCAGACGCTGCGAAAATTCCAATCATCGCACAATCTGCAAATGCTTTCAAGGAAGATGTACAGGCATCCTTGGATTCTGGAATGAACGGACACATTTCAAAGCCATTCAATATAGATGCAGTGACCACTGCAATAAAACAAAATATAAAGAGATAGAAGATTGAGCAACAATCCGCTAACTATCAGAGCATCGTTCAAGGTTTATTTGGACGGTGCTTTTTCTATACCCATTTTGCAGAGAGGAGGTGCGCTATGACGGGAAATAGAATCAAGGGTATCACGGTCGAGATCGGCGGCGATACCACCAAGCTTCAGACAGCCTTAAAGGATGTCAATTCAGAAATCAAGAATACGCAGAGTCAGCTCAAGGATGTCGAAAAGCTCCTAAAACTGGATCCAGGCAACACCGAGCTGCTTGCGCAGAAGCAGAAACTCCTCTCCAGCGCTGTCAGTGAAACGAAGGAAAAGCTCGCTACTCTCAAAAACTGCTGCAGCATCTGGTGAGGATCTTGCCACCACATCAGATATTGTAACCGATGCACTGACTGCATTTGGTTTGACTGCCAAGGACTCCGGGCATTTCGCGGACATCCTTGTAGCGGCAAGCTCTAACGCAAATGCAAATGTGTTCATGATGGGTGAAACCTTCAAATACTGTGCTCCGATTGCGGGTGCGCTTGGATTTTCTGCAGAGGATACCGCAGAGGTCATCGGTCTTATGGCGAATGCTGGCATCAAATCTTCACAGGCCAGTACCTCTCTTCGTACCATCATGAACAACCTTACTGGTCTTTTAGTTCTTCCATACTTAGCCTTGTCAACTTTTCCGTCTTAAAATCCGGAATGACATAATCGTCACTAAGCATCTTCTTGTATGGCAAAATCCCATCAAGAAGAGCATAGGAATTACTTTCATCTTGATAGACAAACATCTTCATTTCGATGCCGTTAGTGATTACTATATATTTTCCACCTAAATCATCACAATATCTTATGGCTTGCTCTACTACATTATCAGTCAGTAAAACATCTTCTTTTTTACATTCAATGATGGTAACCGGGTAGATACAGTCATTTTCTAAATCGTAAGCATGAACGATTATATCTGCTCTTCCAGCAACACCCTTTACATAGTATGACATAGGTACTTCCAAAGATATCATCTCGTTTTGAACACCGCATTCGTTTTCGAAGTATGCTGCTACTCTCTGTCGGACGGTCTCTTCAAGCGCAATCTCTATTAACTTTTTTCTGTATGTATCATAATAACATTCCTTACCTTCACGCTTATAGATAGCCGGTAATGGGATTGCCTTTAGCTCTTTTTCTACTATCAAAAACCGTCCCTCCTCTGTCATCCATTCCACCGCCTGCAACCACCCAAAATGGTCGAGTTGCCGGATTGGTTGTCATCCTTTTTCGTTTTTCAAAAATCAGCCCTAAATGCCTGACATCTAATCCAC
>ERZ772875.3278-NODE-3278-length-10173-cov-13.294327_pt1 | contig 10173 bp, 9 predicted proteins | sample MGYA00580585_ERZ772875 | MGnify/ENA primary metagenome ERZ772875 (study PRJEB29015, sample SAMEA2737736) | human gut metagenome | biome: human gut; feature: human-associated habitat; material: faeces | place: China | collected 2012 ... | reverse complement strand
TACATTATGAATCGGTATTTGGAGGAGATTCTTATTTATGAAAAAAGGAATAAACAAATCAATCTTATTTTATGTTGTATCAGTTCTGTTTTTTATAGCCTCAGCGATTGGCTTTATGAGTGGAAATGATAATTCTATGGCTATAGTATGGTTATGTCTTGGTTCCTCATTTCTTTGCTTAGGTTCGACTCATAAGAAAAAGGAAAACAATACAGATGATAAATAATTTCATGCTTGTATTGCTGGAAAATCGGGATTCATCGAGTCCTTTTGTGATTTGCAACTGCTGGTTGACAGATTTACAGCCTGAAATGGTGGAATGCAAACAGCAAAACTGTTATATTTAGCTCATAAAATCTGCAAAAGGAGAAAAAAATGATTTTAGCTGATAAGATTACAGAGGAAAGAAAAAAGAATGGATGGTCACAGGAAGAACTAGCCAATCAGTTGGGCGTATCCAGACAGGCAGTATCTAAGTGGGAAAGTGCAGGAGCTGTTCCAGATTTGCAAAGAATTTTACAGATGTCGGAGCTTTTTGGTGTCAGTACAGATTATCTATTAAAAGATGAAATGAAAGCAGAAAATATCACCTATCACGAAAGTACTGAAAGCTATGCAGAACCGTTGAAAAAAGTAACTATGGAGCATGCAAATGAATTTCTTGACATGAAAAGAAATGGATCCAAAGTAGTGGCAAACGCAACAAGTATGTGTATCTTAAGTCCAATATTATTGATTGTTCTTGTGACAATGGCAGAAGATGGCGTATTTCATGTTTCGGAATCTCTGGCAACCGTATTTGGATGTGTTTTTTTGCTTGGAATGGTTGCAGCAGCCGTCTTTTTGTTTATTACATATGGAATGCGTGAATCACATATGGAACATTTTGAAAAAGAATGCTTTGAAACAGAGTATGGTGTATCTGGAATGGTACGAGAAAAAAAAGATTCCTATGAACCGATTTTTATCAGAGGAACAGCTGTTGGGGTAGTGCTTTGTATACTGGCAGTGATTCCGACAATTATTTCACAGCTTCTGGCAGGAAAAGAGGAAATTAAACTTGGTTCCCTGACACCGACGCGCGATTTTAACTATGTAAAAGATACCGCGGCAGGCTTTATTGCAATTGCAGAGTCGGACAAGACAATTGGACAGGAGATCAATATTGCTACCCAGCAGGAGATTTCGATCGGAGATCTGGCACAGGAGATTATTTCCCAGATCAATCCGAATGCACACATTGTCTGTGACGAGCAGCGCCTTCGTCCGGAAAAGAGTGAGGTCAACCGTCTACTCGGCTGTAACGCAAAAATTAAGGAGCTGACCGACTGGAAGCAGCAGTATACATTCGAGCAGGGAATTGCAGAGACGATTGCATGGATTCGTCAGCACATGGATGCCTATAAGACGGACATTTATAATGTGTAAGTTGTAGTTTTAAGAAAAGAGGGAGCAAAATGGGACGATTTGTACCTTTATCGATTCCGAATTTTGAGGGAAATGAGAGAAAATATGTAGATGATGCACTGGATCAGGGATGGGTTTCCACCGGTGGTGCATACATTACAGAGCTGGAAGAAAAACTGGCAGAGTTTTTACATGTGGAGAAAACAGCGGCAGTGCAGAGTGGAACTTCAGCGCTTCATCTGTCTTTGATTGCCTGTGGGGTACAGCCGGTGGATATGGTGATTGTTCCTACGCTTACTTTTATCGCGGCGGTCAATCCGGTGCGTTATCAGTTCGCGGAGCCCGTGTTTATGGACTGTGATGACAGTTTGTGCATGGATCCGCAGAAGCTGCACCGTTTCTGCGAAAACGAGTGTGTGACAGAGGATGGACAGTTAAAGCATAAAGCTACCGGAAAAACCGTAAAAGCCATCGTAGTCGTGCATGTGTTTGGAAATATGGCAGATATGGAAGCCATCATGGATATCGCACAGGAGTTTCACCTGAAAGTGATCGAGGATGCAACGGAAGCGCTCGGCACACAGTACACGAAGGGGCGTTATGCCGGAAAATTTGCCGGGACGATCGGTGATTTCGGGGCATACTCCTTTAACGGAAACAAGATTATTACAACCGGTGGCGGCGGTGCCGTGACAGCGAAAGATCCGGCGGAAGTGGAGCATTTGAAATATCTTTCCACACAGGCAAAGGATGATCCGCATTTTTATATTCACAATGAAGTGGGATACAATTACCGCATGACGAATTTACAGGCAGCGCTTGGTGTGGCACAGATGGAGGAACTTCCGGAATTTATCCACCGCAAGCAGAAAAATTATCGATTGTATCAACAATTGCTGCAGGAGTTTTCGGGTGGAACACTGCTTTCATTTCGTGAGGGAACTTCCTCAAACCAGTGGTTTTATTCCCTGAAGCTGGATATGGAAAAACTGCAGGGAAAAAATATGAGAGATGTGATTACGACACTTCAGGAGCGCGGTGTGCAGACCCGGGCGATCTGGGGACTGATTCATGAGCAGCTTCCGTATCAGAATGCAATTGCTTATGAGATGGAAAAAGCACCGTACTATAGCAGTTGTATTTTAAATATTCCAAGCAGCACACAGATCACAGATGATGATATTGGCTTTGTGGTGGAACAAATAAAAGTGGTATTTAAATCTGGAATTTGAACAGATAAGGTGACACTCACAAGTATTTGTTCGGGTCAATAAGCTGTGTATAGGGTATTTTATAAAACAATAAATGTTATTTACAAAAATTCTCCTTTAGAAGTATAATAGAAATACGCCTACAGGAGGATTTTTTATTGAAAAAGCAATTTGTTAAGGCAATGCTTCTGGTTGGAATTAGTTACAGGAAAGCCGAAAAAACTTATACCTGCAGGATAGAAACGGAGACAATAAACAAATGAACCAGTATATATTTACCCCAACCGGATTTTACCCGGACACACAGGAAAAAGAAACTTTGGAGAAGCGCTACGAAACTTTATATCACATGGGATTTTCCAAGCGGTCAAAAGAAATGTCTTCATCGGAGTTGTTTTTATATGAACTGTCAGAGACATTTTTCCAGTGTCTTACAGAAATGCCGGAACTGGAACTGACAAGAGAAGCGACACATGTGGCGCCGGATGAGGAACATCTCGAGCATCTGCTTTCGTCAGTTCCTTATGCGATTGGGGCAGAATATATTGACCGTAAGTGGGTTGTCGGCGTGTTTTCGCAGCTGGAGCAGATTTTTCAGCGGGAAATTTCAGGCTATAAAGGCAGTGTGGAATTGTATCTCACAGAGCAGAATCAGAAGCTGCACGTACCGGAGCGTATCTTTCTGCATCTGGTAGAAAATAAAGATGGCGAAGATCCGTTTGTTTTTATGGCAACCTATGCTTCGCTCGGAGAGGATCATGCCGTGCATCATATGCCGCTGAAATACGCGCTGACCGAATACCAGGATGACAGAGATAAGCTGCTGGCATTGTTGTCCTGCCTGAACCGTGCGGCAGAGGTATCGGATCTGATTGCAGAACTGGTAGAAAGTGGGGAGATGTTTCATGTTCTGCGTTTTACAGGGAAAGAGGCATATCAGTTTCTGCGTGATGTGGAAAAAATCGAACAGACCGGGATTCTCTGCCGGATTCCGAACTGGTGGAGAAAGCGTGCAATGGAGTGTTCGGTAGAAATACGGCTGGGCGAAAAGAAACCTGCCATGGTAGGATTTGATTCGTTGATTTCGATGCAGCCACAGCTGTGTGTGGACGGAGAGGCACTTACGAAAAAAGATGTGGAACTTCTGCTGGCGCAGACGGAGGGGCTGGCATTTTTAAAAGGCAAGTGGGTAGAGGTAAATCATAAAAAACTGCGGGAACTTCTGAAACGTATGGATGGCATGGACACCAGCATTACACTGCGGGAAGCTTTGCAGATGGAAATCGGAAATGGAAAAAAGATTTCTGCAGATGTAGGTGCGCTTGTGACCAACGGGGCATGGCTTTCCAAAATGTTGCGCAATTTGCGAAAACCATCCGGTATCCGTTCGGCAGCAGTGCCGAAAACCGTTCATGCAACGCTTCGTCCATATCAGAAGGATGGGTATACGTGGCTGAATTATATGCAGAAACTGGGATTTGGTGCATGCCTGGCAGACGATATGGGACTTGGAAAAACGCTTCAGGTTCTCTGCTATCTCGAAAAGATGAGAAAATCAGACAAAGGCGCAAAAACGCTTTTGGTCGTTCCGGCATCCCTGATCGGAAACTGGCAGAAGGAGGCAGCAAAGTTTGTCCCGGATATGACGCTTCAGGTTATTCACGGAAAGACATCTGCGCAGCTTGCACAGGAATTTGATGCAGGGTCTGCATTCCTTACGATAACGACATATGGCATGGTTTCCCGCATCAAGGCATTTCAGGAAACGATGTGGGACTGTGTGATTCTCGATGAGGCACAGGCAATCAAAAATCCGGGCACGAAACAGACACGCGAAATCAAAAAACTGCAGGCACAGATGCGGATTGCCATGACCGGTACGCCGATTGAAAATGACCTGACCAATTTATGGTCGTTGTTTGATTTTATAGATCATGGTCTGCTTGGTACATCCAAAGAGTTCCATGAGTTTACGAAAGGACTGGAAGAAAATCCACAGGAATATGCAAAATTAAAGTCCATGATTACCCCGTTTATGCTCCGTCGTGTCAAGACGGACAAGACCGTTATTGCAGATCTTCCGGAAAAGGTGGAAATGACAGATTTTGCGCAGCTGACCAGAAAACAGACCATTTTGTACCGCAAGGTGGTTTCGGATATGGAGCAGAAAGTCCGGCAGATGGAGGCAGAACACAGCATTTCCCAGTTTGCCAAAAAGGGGATTGTGCTTACAGCAATCATGAAGTTAAAACAGATCTGCAACCATCCGGACCAGTATCTGGGACAGGATGTTTATACACCATCAGAGAGTGGAAAATTTCAGCTTTTGAAAGAAATCTGTGAGACAATCTATGAAAAGCGTGAGCGCGTGCTGGTTTTTACGCAGTTTAAGGAGATTGCGGACGATCTGGCAGCGTATCTGGAGACCGTTTTTCATGCTAAGGGCTATGTGCTGCACGGAGGAACACCGGTGGCGAAGCGGACGGAAATTGTGGATGCCTTTCAGGGAGAAGCCTATGTACCGTTTATTGTGCTGTCGGTAAAGGCAGCCGGAACCGGACTGAACCTGACGAAAGCAAACCATGTCATTCATTTTGACCGCTGGTGGAATCCGGCAGTAGAAAATCAGGCAACGGACCGGGCATTCCGGATCGGGCAGAAAAAAGATGTGATCGTACATAAATTTGTCTCTCAGGGAACGATTGAGGAAAAAATAGATGCGATGCTGGAATCGAAAAAGGAACTGGCGGAAAATGTAATCGGAAGCGGCTCCGAAAAGTGGATTACGGAGTTAAGTAACGAAGAATTGTTCTCATTATTGCGATTGGAGTAAACGGTATGCGAAGATATTGGGAAATTGATCAGACATTTGCCCAGCCGAGTGAATCTCTGTTAAAGAAAAATTTAAAAGAGAGCGTAAAAAAGCAAAAAGAAAAGGGAAATAAGCTGGAGCCGGTTGTTATTTCCGGCAGGGCAATTGCAAAAAGCTGGTGGGGAAAAGCCTGGTGTGACAATCTGGAGCACTATGCGGATTTTGCAAGCCGGCTGGAGCGTGGGAAGCGTTATGTGCGGACCGGAACAGTAATCGACCTGAAAATCCAGAAAGGAAAAATCATTGCAAGAGTGCAGGGAACCAGAAAAACTCCTTACCGTGTGGAAATCCGTATCAGTCCGCTCACAGAGCAGAAGTGTGAGGCAATTCTTGACCGGTGCGGTAAGATTGAGACTCTGGAACGATTACTGTCCGGTGATTTCCCGGATGAGATGAAAGAACTGTTTCAGGGAGAGGATGGTCTTTTCCCACAGCCAAGTGAGATCAGTTTTCAGTGCAGCTGCCCGGACTGGGCACTGATGTGCAAACATGTGGCAGCAGCACTTTACGGTGTGGGGGCACGGCTAGACATGAATCCGGCATTGTTTTTTGAATTGCGTGGAATCGAGATCGGACGGTTTGTGGATGTGGCACTTGCCAATCGTGTGGAACGGATGCTTGAGAATGCACAGAAACCAAGTGCAAGAATTATGGATGATGAAGAGGCGGCACAAAAACTGTTTGGCGTATTTGGGAGGGCATAGCAATGGGAATCTATGTAAATCCGGGAAATGAAGAATTCAAAAGAGCAGCAAATTCAAAAATATATGTGGACAAGACCATGCTCCTCGCGTTTACAAACCAGAATTTAAAATCGGAGCATCAAAACATCTGCGTCAGCCGTCCCCGCCGTTTCGGGAAATCCATGGCGGCAAATATGCTGGTGGCATATTATGGAAAAGGGGATGATTCCTATGAATTGTTTGAACCCTTTAAATTTGCAAAAGATCCTGATTTTAAAAAGCATCTGAATCAATACAATGCGATTCATCTGAATATGCAGCAGTTTCTGGGGCGTACAGAATCCGTGGAGGATATGATGGAACTGATTTCCAGAAAAGTGGTGCGGGAACTGAAAAGGGAGTTTCCACAGGTCACATATTATGAGGAGGATCTGGTATCGGTTCTGGAAGAAATCTATTCCCAGACGCGGAGTTATTTTGTTTTCGTGATTGATGAATGGGATTGTATTTTCCGGGTGAACCCGATGGATGCGCAGGCGCAGAAAAAGTATCTCAACTTTCTCAGGGATTTGCTGAAAAATCAGCCTTACTGTGTGCTTGCCTACATGACCGGCATCCTTCCCATCAAAAAATACGGCGAACATTCCGCCCTGAACATGTTTGATGAATATTCCATGACCAACCAACGCGAACTGGCAGAGTTTACCGGTTTTACAGAAGCTGAGGTGCAGGAACTCTGCCGCCAGTACGACATGCCATACGACAAGACGAAACAATGGTATGATGGCTATGATTTAAAAGGTGTGCAGATTTACAATCCACGTTCTGTTGTCATGTCAATGCTTGGTCATGACTATGACAGCTACTGGACAAAAACAGAGACGTATGAGGCATTAAAGAAATACATCCAGATGAACCAGTATGGGTTAAAAGAACTGACCACCCGGCTGATTGCGGGGGAACACATCCCGGTAAATCCGGATAAATTCCAAAATGACATGACAACGTTTGCCAGTGCAGACGATGTGCTCACGCTGTTGATTCATCTGGGATATCTGACCTATGATTTTTACGCACAGACCGTCTGCATTCCCAATCAGGAAGTGCAGAAAGAGTTTATTAACTGTATCGAGGACGGAGGCTGGGAACCAGTGATGGCGGCCATCCGGCAGTCAGAGGATTTGATGGAAGCTACACTTCGTGGGGATGAAGAATATGTTGCACAACAAATTCAGCGGGTGCATGAAGATAATATTTCCATTCTGAAATATAATGATGAAAATTCCCTGGCGTGTGTACTGTCACTGGCATACTATGCGGCAAAGAAAACGCATGAGATTTACCGGGAATTAGCAGGCGGAAAAGGGTTTGCAGATCTGGTGTTTGTTCCGAGAAAGCATGTCGAAAGTCCTGCTATGATTGTTGAATTAAAGTGGGATCAGTCTGCACAGACAGCACTTGATCAGATCCGGGAGAAAAAGTATGACAAGACATTAAAAGGATACCATGGAAGCATGCTTCTGGTCGGAATTAATTACAGGAAAGCCGAAAAAACTTATACCTGCAGGATAGAAACAGAGACGATAAACGAATGATCTGGTAAATATTGTCTGGTTGGTGCGCCTGAAGGGCATAGCAAGGGATACTACACCAGCATCCCAAGCGTTCCCGCCACAATCAACACCAGTCCTCCGGCTTCTTTTTTTCCAAGTTTCTCATGAAATACAAGATAAGAAAACAGAATGGTAACCAGAATACTCAGCTTATCGATCGGCACAACGACACTTGCCAGACCATCCTGCAGCGCACGGTAATAGCACAGCCAGGAAGCACCGGTGGCAAGTCCGGACAGGCAGATAAAGCCAAGTTCCCTGTGATCGATTGTGCGCACACTGTCCTGCTTTTTCGTGACAAACACGACAATCCATGCCATGATCAGCACAACGATGGTACGGATGGCTGTTCCCAGATTGGAATCAATGTTTTCAATGCCGACTTTTCCCAGAATAGAAGTCAGGCTGGCAAAGACGGCAGAGCCAAGCGCGTAGAAGAACCAGCTCCAGCCTTTTTTCCCGGAATTCTCAGAAGAGGTTTCCTTTTTCGTGATCATCAGGAAGGTTCCCGCGCCGATCAGCACCACGCACAGAAGTTTCAGTGGGCTGATGCTCTCATGCAGGAAGAGAAAAGCGAGAAGAATGGAGAGGATGGCACTTGATTTATCGACCGGGACCACCTTATCCACATCTCCGATCTGCAGTGCACGGAAGTAGCACAGCCAGGAAGCACCGGTGGCAAGTCCGGACAGGATCAGAAATGTCCAGGTTTTGGCAGAAACACTTCCGATGCCGTGTTGTGCCCCGACCAGAAATACCATGATCCATGAAAAAATAAGTACAATAATGGTACGGATCGCCGTAGCTGTATTGGAATCGGTATTTTTGATACCGCATTTCGCCAGTATGGAAGTCAGTCCGGCGAACAGAGCTGACCCAAATGCAAATAGAATCCACATATACAATTTCCTCCATGGGACAAGCGTAAAATGTTTTGGGGCATTTGTCAAAACTTTTTTCTTGTGATATGATAATTTTATCTTTTTCAGAGGTGACAGAATGTTTGAAAAAAAACAGATCATATACAGTGAAACACAGGGAGTCTGTCAGGTAGAAAATATTGTTTCGCTTTCCGCATCACGCAGGGAGCGCAAAATTCCGTACTATGTGCTGCGCCCGGTATTCGACAAATCCAGAGTATCTTATATTCCGGTAGAAAACCATCAGGTAAAACTGCGGGAGTTGTTTACCAGGGAAGAGGCGGAGGCACTTCAGGGAACGGAAGAAATGAAAAAAGATGAAAAACTGAGACAGGCCGTGGAGTATGTATTAGGAAAAAAGGAGGGATAGGATGGCACAGCAGCAGCCACAGCAGGCAATACATAAATTTGTACTTGGAAATAAAGAACTTGAAGGAAAGACAGCGGAATTCCAGTATGACAAAGGCTGGTACAGCATTACGGATATTGTAGGGGAGGAACGCAACGTAATCTACAAATCCCGCAATGCGCAGGAAGCCTATATGAAATGGAACGTATATATCGGCCGCAAAAAAGAACGGACAGCGTCCGGCCGAAACAGTGACGCAGAGCATGGAAACCGTGCGGAAGGGAACCGGGCATATGACGCACGGGACCGTCGGAACCGTGATTCCCGTGAAAAGCGCGATATGACCGATCGCCGCGGAAATAATAATCGTGGTCGGCATGAAAGATAAGTCGATACAAAAACAGCGCCTTTGTCGATTTGGCAGGGCGCTGTTTTTATGAAACGGAGAGCATGGGATTCGAACCCACGTTGCGTCTATTCGACGCAAACCGCATTTCGAGTGCGGCACCTTCGACCTCTCGGACAACTCTCCCTTGAAATTCATCTCCGATGAATTTCCTACGTACATCGCTTCCGCGGAGCGGAACTTTTATGCGATGTGCTCCTTGAGGTATAGCGTAAGCTATATCTCCTACGTACATCGCTTCCGCGGAGCGGAACTCTCATGCGATGTGCTTCTTAATAGTATACAGAATTTACATACATTTTTCAAGTCGCTTATCTTGTGAATGAACAAAAATTATACTATAATATAAATGTGTATGCGAAAAAACATTTTGTACACAATAAGAGAATATGCAGGAGGAAACGTGCATGATGAAGATCGGAATGCTTACCAGCGGCGGAGACTGCCAGGCTTTAAATGCAGCCATGCGTGGTGTTGTAAAAGGACTTACTACGAATGTAGATGAACTGGAGATTTATGGATTTGAAAATGGGTACAAAGGGCTGATCTATGAACAGTACAGGATTCTTACAGCCTCGGATTTTTCTGGAATCCTTACCAGAGGTGGAACGATTCTCGGATCTTCCCGCCAGCCATTCAAACAGATGCGTGTGCCGGATGAAAACGGTCTGGACAAGGTAGAGGCCATGAAGTCCACATACCGTAAGCTCGG
>ERZ772875.3277-NODE-3277-length-10187-cov-3.807540_pt1 | contig 10187 bp, 7 predicted proteins | sample MGYA00580585_ERZ772875 | MGnify/ENA primary metagenome ERZ772875 (study PRJEB29015, sample SAMEA2737736) | human gut metagenome | biome: human gut; feature: human-associated habitat; material: faeces | place: China | collected 2012 ... | reverse complement strand
CGCCTATCTGATGAATCATGTCCCCAACATCGACAAAGCCATTATTTCCACTCATTGCCACAACGATCTGGGCATGGCCACTGCCAACACTTTAGCCGCCGTACAAAACGGAGCACGGCAGGTCGAAGTGACGATCAACGGCCTCGGCGAACGGGCCGGTAACACCGCCCTCGAAGAAATCGTGATGGCGATTGCCTGTCACAAAAATCTGGATTTCAATATCGGTATCAACACCAGGCAAATCATCGCTACCAGCCAGCTGGTATCCAGTTTGATGCGGGTGCCGGTACAACCCAACAAAGCCATCGTCGGCCGTAATGCTTTCGCCCATTCGTCGGGCATCCACCAGGACGGTGTACTGAAAAGCCGGGAGACCTATGAAATCATCGCCCCGGAAGACGTAGGGGTCGATCAGTCCAGTATCGTCCTCACCGCCCGTAGTGGCCGTGCAGCACTGAAACATCATTTGAAAGCCATCGGTTATACTCCCGACAATGACGAACTCGACACCATCGCCGGAGGTTCATGTGTGCTCTATATCGACCGGCAATACATTCACGAAGTAACGAGTCCACAAGCTTTCGAAGGGCTTCATTCGCGCGGCGCGAAAGTATTCCGTCCGGCTCAGGTCACAGCCAGCCCCGATCACAATATACCCACACAAAATCAACATCTGCCGGTACAGGATCTGCAATCCGCCCGGCAACTGTCGATGCTCGAAAATAACTGTACCGAACACGGTATCACGATTTTCAAAGTCGGTACCCCCAAAAACGGAATTATCCATGTGGTAGGTCCCGAACGTGGTTTGACTTTGCCGGGAATGACGATTGTCTGCGGTGACTCTCACACTTCTACTCACGGTGCAATGGGAGCGATTGCTTTCGGTATCGGAACGAGCGAGGTGGAAATGGTGCTGGCTTCACAATGTATTCTCCAGTCGAGACCGAAAACAATGCGTATCACTGTAGACGGTGAACTGGGTAAAGGGGTGACTGCAAAGGATGTGGCTCTGTATATGATGTCTAAGATGACTACCAGTGGTGCTACGGGTTACTTCGTGGAATATGCAGGTTCGGCTATCCGCAATCTGACAATGGAGGGACGTCTTACCCTTTGCAACCTTTCTATTGAAATGGGTGCGCGTGGTGGTATGGTTGCTCCGGATGAAGTGACTTTTGAATATATCAAAGGACGTGAAAGTGCTCCGCAAGGCGAAGCATGGGACAAGGCTTTGGCATATTGGAAGACATTGAAGAGTGATGACGATGCCGTATTCGACAAGGAAGTTCGTTTCGAAGCTGCTGATATTGAGCCGATGATTACTTACGGAACGAATCCGGGTATGGGTATGGGCATCACACAACACATTCCTACGATGGAAGGAATGAGTGAAGCTGCACAGGTTTCATTCAAGAAATCAATGGACTACATGGGATTCCAACCGGGAGAATCTTTGTTGGGCAAAAAGATTGATTATGTATTCCTCGGAGCTTGTACAAACGGTCGTATCGAAGATTTCCGTGCATTTGCTTCCATCGTGAAAGGCCGCAAGAAAGCGGAAAATGTAATTGCATGGCTGGTTCCGGGTTCATGGATGGTAGACGCACAGATCCGTAAGGAAGGAATCGACAAGATATTGACGGAAGCCGGATTTGCTATCCGTCAGCCGGGATGTTCTGCTTGTTTGGCAATGAACGATGATAAGATTCCTGCCGGAAAGTATTCGGTATCTACCAGCAACCGTAATTTCGAAGGACGTCAGGGCCCCGGTGCACGCACTTTGCTGGCTAGTCCGCTGGTAGCTGCCGCTGCTGCGGTGACAGGTGTGATTACCGATCCGAGAGAACTGATGTAATTTCAATCATAAATCATAATTTATAATTCATAAATAAGGCGATGGCTAAGACAAAATTTAATATAATAACAAGTACTTGTGTACCTCTTCCTTTAGAAAACGTAGATACTGACCAGATCATTCCGGCACGTTTCCTGAAAGCAACCACTCGTGAAGAAAAATTCTTTGGTGATAATCTTTTTCGTGACTGGCGTTATAATGCTGACGGTTCCCTGAACAAGGATTTTGTGTTGAACAATCCTACTTATAGCGGACAGATATTGGTGGCAGGAAAAAACTTCGGTTCGGGTTCCAGCCGTGAACACGCTGCCTGGGCTATTGCAGGATATGGTTTCCGCGTGGTGGTATCCAGTTTCTTTGCCGATATTCATAAGAATAATGAGTTGAACAACTTTGTGCTGCCGGTGGTTGTTACCGAGGAGTTTCTGCAGGAGTTGTTTGATTCGATAGAAGCGGACCCGAAGATGGAAGTGGAAGTGAACCTTCCCGAACAGACCATCACCAACAAGGCGACAGGTAAAAGTGAACATTTCGAAATCAATGCTTACAAGAAACTTTGTTTGATGAACGGATTGGACGATATCGATTTCTTGTTGAGCAATAAAGATAAAATAGAAGAATGGGAAAAGAAGGCGTGAAAATAGAAATCATGGACACAACGCTCCGTGATGGTGAACAAACCAGCGGAGTATCTTTCGTGCCTCATGAGAAACTAATGATCGCCCGTTTACTGTTAGAAGATTTAAAGGTAGACCGGGTGGAGGTTGCTTCGGCGCGTGTGTCGGACGGTGAGTTTGAAGCCGTGAAGATGATTTGCGACTGGGCGGCCCGTCGTAGTCTGCTCCATAAAGTGGAAGTGCTCGGCTTTGTCGACGGGCATACTTCTGTCGATTGGATTCAGCGTACCGGCTGCCGTGTGATAAATCTTCTTTGTAAAGGTTCACTGAAGCATTGTACGCAACAACTGAAAAAGACACCGGAAGAACATCTGGCAGATATCATTAATGTGGTGCATTATGCCGACGAACAGGATATAACCGTCAATGTTTATCTGGAAGATTGGAGCAACGGTATCAAAGATTCCCCCGAATATGTATTTCAGTTGATGGATGGATTGAAAGAGACGAGTGTCAAGCGTTTTATGTTGCCTGATACGTTGGGTATCTTGAATCCTTTGCAAGTGATAGAGTATATGCGGAAGATGAAGAAACGTTATCCGAATACTCATCTCGATTTCCATGCGCACAATGACTATGATTTGGCAGTGAGCAACGTTCTTGCAGCCGTATTAAGCGGTGTCAAAGGACTGCATACCACCATCAACGGACTGGGCGAACGGGCTGGAAATGCTCCTCTCGCAAGTGTGCAAGCCATCCTGAAAGATCATTTCAATGCGGCGACCAATATCGACGAGAGCCGTTTGAATGATGTCAGCCGGGTAGTGGAGTCTTATTCGGGTATTATGATACCTGCCAATAAACCGATTGTAGGTGAGAATGTCTTTACGCAAGTGGCAGGTGTGCATGCCGACGGCGATAACAAAAATAATCTTTACTGTAATGATTTGCTTCCCGAACGTTTTGGCCGCAAACGTGAATATGCGTTGGGCAAGACAAGCGGCAAAGCCAATATCCGCAAAAATCTCGAAGACCTCGGACTGGAGTTGGATGAAGATGCTATGCGCAAGGTGACGGAGCGTATCATCGAACTGGGCGACAAGAAAGAATTGGTGACACAGGAAGATTTGCCGTACATCGTTTCTGATGTGTTGAAGCATGGAGCGATTGGTGAGAAGGTCAAACTGAAGAGCTATTTTGTGAATCTGGCTCATGGATTGAAACCGATGGCTACGTTGAAGATAGAAATCAACGGAAAAGAGTACGAAGAGAGTTCAGGCGGTGATGGCCAGTATGATGCTTTTGTTCGTGCATTGCGTAAGATATATAAGGTGACATTGGGACGCAAATTCCCGATGCTGACCAATTATGCGGTGACAATCCCTCCCGGTGGGCGTACGGATGCATTTGTGCAGACAGTAATCACATGGAGTTATGACGAGCAGGTGTTCCGTACCCGTGGACTTGATGCCGACCAGACGGTCCTCGATCAGATCGATACGGCCGATGCCCTGTGCGCCTGCGCGACGGTTCATCTCTTCGATGGCCTGCAGCGGGGTGACGTCGTGACCGTCGATCTTGACAGGAATGCCCTGCTTGAATTCGATGACGACCTCATCTTCGACTGGCGGGAATGCCGGATCGTCGGTATAGGAGTAGCAGTCCTTGGTCGGGCCATTCCACGGATCCTCAAGGAAGCCGGTTTCAATGGCGCGGCCCCACACGTTCTGGTCGATGGAGAACGGGCTCTTCTCGGTCTGCACGATCGGAAGCTTGTGCTCCTTGGCGAATGCGATCTCGACGTCGCGGGTCAGCGACAGGTCGCGGATCGGGCTGATGGCCTTCAGTGTCGGATCAATGGAGGAGATGGACACCTCGAAACGGACCTGGTCGTTGCCCTTGCCGGTGCAGCCATGGGCGATGGCGTCCGCGCCCTCGGCCTTGGCGATCTCCACCAGCTTTTTAGCAATGATGGGCCGGGCAAACGCGGTGCCCAGCAAGTACTGCTCATAGCTAGCACCCATTTTCATGGAAGGAATGATGACATCGTCCACCATCTCATCCACCAGGTCCGCCACGTACAGCTTGCTGGCGCCAGTCTTAAGCGCTTTCTCCTCTAGGCCCTCCAACTCGTCGTTCTGGCCCACGTCGCCAGCCACGGCGATGATCTCAGGGTTGTTGTAGTTCTCCTTCAGCCAGGGGATGATGATGGATGTATCCAGTCCGCCGGAATAGGCCAGCACGATCTTCTTGATGTTTTTCTGATCCATAATAAATTCCCTCCGTGGAGTTTTGATTGATGATGTTTGGATTATACATCTTTCACGCATATTTATTCAAGCATCATTTTGCACAACATTTCCAGCTTCTTCCGTGCATTTTTGCATAAAATTTCGATAGACATCTTAGAAAACCGTATATTTATTTCAATATTCAAAAAAATATGAATATATACACTCGCTCACACAATCTCCGCACCCAGCGCATAGGCTGGACTGCGGGGCGGTCGCCCCGCCGGGCGGACCTGCGCGTTTTGATAGAAAGGCTGGTCCTATGAAACGCTGCTTCTGTTATCTTCTGACCCTGGTGCTGGGGTCCCTGGCTGTGGGCGGCCTGGTGTTCGCCCTGCTGCGCACGGACGTGCTGACCCTGACGGCCGCCACGCCCACGGCTCTGTTCTTTTTCGCGGCCACCGCTGCCGCCGGTCTTGGCGGCCTGCTGGCCTATCTGCTGGGCGGCCTGCTGGCAGACCGCACGCCGGCCCTGGCGGACGCCTGGCTCTGCTGCGGGGAGGCCTCCGCTGTGGGCGCCCTGGGGGCGCTGCTGACGGCGCTGATTACCGCCCTCTCCACCGCCTCCGGCGTGGGGCTCCACATCGGCGCGGCGCTGTGCTGCGCCTTCCTGGCCCTGATGGCAGGCGGCATCCTCTGCTTTTTGCGGCGGTATGTCACCACCCGCTTCACCTGTAGCTGCGGCCAGAGCTGCTGACAGAAAAGCCCCGGCGTGCTTTGCACGCCGGGGCTGCTTTTATGAGTGCCGTCCGATCTTCACTTGATCCGCAGGCTCTCCGCCACATGGAGCAGATTCTCCTGATCCACAGTGCCGTGGAGGCGGAAGTTCAGGCCGCCGTCCGTCCAGGCCAGGGTGGCCACATCCGCTGCCTGGGGGCCGGAGATGGTGCCAGACGAGATAATCACGCCGCCCACCGTCTCAGGCTCCCACGCATCCGTCTCCGCCTCGTGAGGCTTCTCCGCCTCCCAGAACCTGGCGGTCACACCGCCGAAGTGCACGGTCTCTCCATCTCCCTCCGGCATCAGCAAGGGGGTGGCAGAGCAGGTCAGGGTGATATTGCCGCCCTGGCCGACCCAGGTAGTCTCCGCCGCGCCGCCGGAGGCGTTGGTTTCAAACCAGCTGTAGCCGCCGGGCAGCCAGTCAGCCTCACAAGCGGGCGCAGTCTTTGATGTGGGCTCCACGGAGGATGCGGCCTCCACCAGCGTATCCGGGTCCACGTCCGACCCGGTGAACCAGAACAGCACCCCCGCTTCGTCCTCCCACACCAGCAGGCAGCTGTCGCCGTATTCGCTGCTGTAGGTGTAGAGCGCCGCGTCATGGCCGTTCACGGTGACGGGGCGGCAGGGGATCTCCCCGCTGCCGGGGCTCCAGCCATAGCTCCCGCCGTCGGGATAGGCACAGGAGAAGGAGATGCGCCCGCCGCCATTCCAGTAGCTCAGATTCCCTCTGCCGCCCATTCCGGCCCGCACGGACTCCAGCTCCCAGCCCTCCGGCAGCTTTGTCAGCGCGTAGCCAGGGGCTTCGGTGTAGTCGATCCCAGGGTCCTCGCTGGCGTATGTGACGCCGTTCTCATCGTCCTCCCTGTGCCAGTAGGGTCCCGAAGCGGCGGCCGGGGCGGCCGGCACAGTCTGCTCCCCCAGCAGCACTGTGCGTGTGGCGGAGTCGTAGCCCACCTCCACCCCCAGCAGCTCGCTGATGGTCCGGATGGGCAGGTAGTTGGTCTTGCCGCCAGCCTCATCCACATAGAGGATGGAGCCGGGGACCCGCTGGCCGTTGGGGGCGGTGATGTCGCTGCCGGCGGCGATCTTTGTCTCGCCGTTCAGAGCCACCCCAGCGAAGTTGAACTGCACCTGCCCGGAGGCCGCCAGAGCGGTGGCGGTCAGGGCCGTCAGCGCCAACGCCGCGGCCGCGCCGGCCAGGAATGATAGGACTCGTCTTTTCATGGAACTCCTTCCTTTCTGTCTCCGTGTGTTTCCGGGGGACAGGCCCCCGGCCGTTCTATTAGTTGAACGTGCCGTGGGCAGGACGTATCCCCGGGCTTTTCTATCTTTGTCAAAAATCACAAAGATCTCGTCTCTTTCTGTGGAGTCTGACTGTTTCACTTCCCACCGCCGGCAGTGCCGGTGATCGACTGCGCTCTCTTCGTGGGAGGTGAGAGCTGCGGCTCCGTCTCCTCCGTACGGACAGCCATGTCCCGCAGGTCAAAGCGGTCCAGGGCCCCCTCCAGGAAGAAGGTCGTGTTGGTGTCCGGGTCCGTCCAGATCAGAGTGCCGGTCTCCTCCATGTCCGGGGAGCCGCCGGTGATGATGGTGACGCCGCCTACGGTGACGGAGGAGCCCTCCGCCTGAATCTCCTTCCCATTCACAGTAATGGTGGGGCCCTCGCTCTCCTCCGGCTCCTCCTCCGCCGTCCAATACCAGCCGGTGACGCCCCGCAGGTCGATCTCCTCCGGCTCCCCCTCCGGGGTCTCGAAGGGGCAGATGGGGTCAGTGACATACTGCCAGGTCAGTGTTGTCCCGTCCCTGACCCACACCTGCTGGACGGCTCCAGCGCCTTCATCCCGGTACATGGGTTCATAGCCCTCCGGCACCCAGCCCATCTCCCAGGCCACACCGGGTCCCTCGTAAGGCACCACGCCTTCCGCCATGGACAGCAGGGTCTCGGTGTCGCCAAAATCCGTGGCCCGCAGCATAAAGAGGTATCCCGCCTCGTTCTGCCAGGTCAGCAGGATTGTCCCCTCCGACTGGAAGAGGTCTGCCTGGTACCCCTGCACAGTGACGGTGGTGTGGTTTTCCCCCGCGTCCGAGGCTCCGTCCACATTGGTAGCTACCTCTCCCGCCTCCGGCGTGTAGACGGCAAACCACAGCCATGCGCCGGTCCCCGGCTCATAGTACCTCCAATAGCCCGAGCTCTCCTTGGGACTCACGTCCGTCAGCACAAAGCCCTCCGGGATCTCCGACAGCCGCCAGCCGCCGGGCGGATCCTCTGCCACGGTCCGCTTCGGGTTGATAAAGGTCACCAGATCCTCCTGCACCTGATGGAACCACCCCAGCACCGCCGCCCGGACGGCGGGGCTCACCGCCATCAGGCCCCCCAGGGTCACCAGGCATGCCAATAGCACGCAGGCCGCTGTCCGGGCCGCCCGCTTCCACACCGGCCGGGCCATCCGCTTCGCCCAGCCGAAGGGGTCCGCCAGCAGCCGCGTCCGGTTTCTCAAATACCGGTGGGACCAGTCCGGTTCCTCCGCCGCGTCCAGCACGTCCCGGAACCGCTCCAGGTTGGCCTCCATCAGGGCATGGCGCAGCATCCGCTCATCCATGGACGTACCCCTCCTTCTCCAGCGCCGCCGCCAGCATGGTCCGCCCCCGCAGGACGCGGGTGGCCACGGTGGACTCCTTCAGCCCCAGCCGCCGGGCGATCTCCCGGTTGCTCTCCTCCTCCACGCACTTCAGCTCCAGCACCCGCCGGTAGCTCTCCGGCAACGCCCGGATCAGGCTCACCAGATAGCGGTAGTCCGTCTCCCCCGTCTCCGGAGCGGGCGGATCCCAGTCCTCCGGCAGAGCTTCCTCCCGCCGCTCCTTCCGCAGCATGTCCACCGCCACGTTCTTCACAGCGGTCACTAGATATCCCTCCGTCTCGCTCCAGGCCAGGCCGCTCACCCGGTCCCACCGCCGGATGAGCTGCAGCCAAGTCTGCTGCACCGCGTCCTCCGCCGCGGTCCGGTCCCCCAGAACACGGACCGCCACGGCGTATAGCTTCTTCTCATAGGTCCCATGGAGCTTCAAAAACCTTTCCCGGTCCTCCTCCGTCTCCAGCATAGCCAGCAGCATGGAAAGCAACGCGCTCGCCTCCTCTTCTCTCTTGGGGGCGCATCCCCCCCGTCCGGTAAACGTCCCGGAAACGCAGAGTATCCCACCGGGAGCGAATCTTTTCGTCCCCGGCGGGATACTCTTCTCTTATACCATTTTCTCCGGCCGTACCGTCTCGTCGAATTCCGGCCCCGTCAGATACCCCAGCGCCAGCACCGCCTCTTTCAGGGTAGTGCCGTCGTGAAGGGCCTTCTTGGCGCACGCCGCCGCTGCCTCGTAGCCGATCCTCGGCGTCAGGCAGGTCACCAGCATCAGGGAGTTGTGCAGGTTGGCCGTCATCCGCTCCACATTAGGGGTGATGCCCTCCACGCAGTGGACCCGGAAGGAATCGCACACATCCCCCAGCAGCCGGGCGGAGAGCAGAAAGTTATAGGCGCTCACCGGCAGAAACACATTCAGCTGGAAGTTTCCCTGGCTGGCGGCAAAGCCGATGGCCGCGTCGTTCCCCATCACCTGCACGGCCGCCATGGTGACGGCCTCGCACTGGGTTGGGTTCACCTTGCCGGGCATGATGGAGCTGCCGGGCTCATTCTCCGGGATGTTCAGCTCTCCCATGCCGCACCGGGGACCGCTGGCCTCGAACCGGATGTCGTTGGCGATCTTCATGAGGTTGGCGGCCAGGGCCTTCAGCGCCCCGTGGGCGAACACCAGGGCATCCTTGCTGGTCAGTGCGTGGAATTTGTTGGCATCCGGGGTGAAGTCCACCCCGGTCATGGCCCGAAGCCGCCCGCACACCATCTCGTCGTACCCCTTGGGGGCGTTGAGGCCGGTGCCCACGGCGGTGCCGCCGATGGCCAGTTTGGTCAGCTCCGGCAGGGCGGTGCGCAGCATCCGGCAGGTGGCCTCCACCAGCTCCCGCCAGCCGGAGACCTCCTGGGCGAATTTCAGGGGCGTGGCGTCCTGCAAATGGGTCCGGCCAATGCGGATCAGGTCGGGATAGGCCTCCTCCAGCCTCCGGAAGGCCCCTGCCAGCCGCTCCGCCGCTGGCAGCACCTGCTCCGTGACGCTCAGGGCCGCCGCGATGTGGAGAGCGGAGGGGAACGTGTCGTTGCTGGACTGGGAGGCATTCACGTGGTCATTGGGGTGAAGCCGCATCCCCCGGTCCGCAGCCAGGTGGGCAATGACCTCGTTGACGTTCATGTTGGTCTGGGTGCCGCTGCCGGTCTGCCACACCACCAGGGGGAACTCGTCATTCCACCTCCCCGCCCGGATCTCGGCGCACACGGCGGCGATGGCCCCGGCCTGCTCCGCCGTCAGCTTGCCGCAGTCCGCGTTAGCCAGGGCGCAGGCCTCCTTCAAATAGGCAAAGGCGGTGATGATCTCCTGCGGCTGGCGCTGGCCACCGATCTTGAAGTTTTCCAGGCTCCGCTGGGTCTGGGCGCCCCAGTGATGCTCCGCCGGGACAGCAATCTCGCCCATGGTGTCGTGTTCGATGCGGGTGTTCATGGCGTATTCCTCCGTATATCCGCCGTGGCGGTGTGTAATGGATGATTCATTATACCGCCCGCCGGGACGGGCCGCAAGAGCGGGCTGTTCCCGCCGCAGAAAAAA
>ERZ772875.3273-NODE-3273-length-10198-cov-3.021788_pt1 | contig 10198 bp, 9 predicted proteins | sample MGYA00580585_ERZ772875 | MGnify/ENA primary metagenome ERZ772875 (study PRJEB29015, sample SAMEA2737736) | human gut metagenome | biome: human gut; feature: human-associated habitat; material: faeces | place: China | collected 2012 ... | reverse complement strand
GTACATCTACAAACCAACTACTAACATATAAATATATAAATATGAAAACATCAACTCTTCATAACTACATTTTCCCATTGTCAAATCCATCATGGCTAAATATTTCATTTCATTCTGAGTATATGGAATATTAATACATGACTCTAATAATTTTTCTTCGTTTTTCAAAGGTGTTATCACATTCTTTTTGTTTTTGTAGGCATAGTAATAACGAACCCCAAATTTTCTTTGAGAGACAGCATTTAAATGTATGCCATCTGGATTTGCTGACAACCCCTGGGCAGTTACAAAATATACATGATTATGATCATTGGCATATCGTAATAATTCTTTATTCACCAAGTCATACTCTGTACAATTAAAACCAAAGCCTATCTTTCCTAAATAGTCACCAAGTCCTCCAATAATAAACGGTACATCGTCTAAATTAAGTTCATTTTTTAAAGCCTCAAAAATTGTATGTAATTTTTCATAATACGTTTTGTAGTTACCATTATAGCTATCATTTTCTCCTTGATGCCACAGAATAGCAATCAAATTACTATTTTGCATTGCAAATTTTGCCTGAATAATTGCATTTTTAAATAATATTTTCTCTATAGACCAGTCATCAATGGAACTGCCACCTTCCGCACATGGAATCAAGCCGATTTGTTCTTCTTTGTTTTCCATGCACCACATTGCAGCAAATGAACCCGCAAGACTTACTCCTGATATAGGACGATCGTAGTTAATTGGTTCTGTCATCATTTGCCATTTTCCATTTCTTAACATCTGGATTCTCTCATTACAAATCATCGGTACTTCGTTTATGAATCCACGTCCAGCCATGTTGGACTGTCCAATCATTAATACACTTTTCATTCAACACCTCCACAACTTCCGATTTTTCCACGTAAAAAAGGATGTGCCTTTTTGTGTAATAGGGAATTCCAGGAAATTTCCTATTACACGAGAAATTGCTCTCTCATCACAGTTCACACATTATGCAAACTGCAATCCCATCTCGCACAATCTAATTATATCGCAGCTTTATTATCTCCGTTTATCCATTTATAGTCAAATACTATCATCAAATCGCCAAAATGGACAGCGCTTGCCAATACACTGATTGTTCTGAGCATAATGCGTACAATGGACTTCTGTGCATTCCATTTCGATTCCAAAATGCGTTTTTACAAAATCAACCGCCGCCAGAATCGCCAGATAAGAATCTCTTTTACAACACCTCGGACCGCCGGTGCGCGAAATCGCTTCCAGTGCTTTTGATGTCATCTGATTCGAAAGTCCCCAGGATTCCTCCGTCAGTGGCGTCGCCCCAGACAAGATAGATACAAACATACCTGCGCTGATTCCCGCTCCGCAGGCACCCCAGAATCCGCAGGTCCCTCCTGGAACGGCCTTCCCACGGTTCAGCATTTCCATCACAGATTCCCGCAGATTAATAGCACCTCCCGCATTTTTATATGCAGTAAGCAGCGCCGCTCCCACCATGACATGATGCTCCGGTCCATGCATATGGCAAAACGGTGCATCCATCATCTTCCGGACAATCTCGATCGGATTTCTGGATGTTTCGTCTATACACAGGGAAAGAATGGTGTCCAGTCCCTTCGTATGACAATCATTACAAACATAATGCCCGTTCTGGCATCTGGTCTTGCTCAATTCTTTTTTATGACATAATTCGCACTCCATCCATTCATCCTGTTCCAGATAAATAAGAGGTGCTTTACAGACAATACATTCTTCTTGCATGGGATTTCCATCTCCTTTACATTCATTTCCCGACCAGCGCGTTGAGTTTCTCCACTATATCCATACTTCCCGACCGGAAACCTTCCAGATCGAGTGTAATGTACAGAAATCCCATTTCTTTTAATGTCCTGCAGATCGTCTCCCGCTCGGCAATCGCTTTTTCAAATTTATCCGCATTCACCTCGATCCGGACAATATCGCCATGCAGGCGCAGGCGCACATTTCCGCCAAACACGCTTCGAAGATAATCTTCGCCTTTCTCAATCCGCTTCAAAACTTCCATGTCAAAGGAAGTTCCATATGGAAGGCGGGTCGCCATACATGGCATGGACGGACGGGATGCAACGGAAATTCCTAAGTCAGCTGCAAATGCCTTGACATCCTTTTTCTCCAGTCCGCACTGTGCAAGTGGACTGACGACACCCAGCTCACGGAGTGCCTGGATACCTGGGCGGTACACATGCAGGTCGCTCTCATTGGTTCCGTCCATCACGCACGGAATCCCCTCTTCTTTTGCAAAATCCAGAAGTGTCGCGAACAGGTGGTGTTTGCAGATATAACAGCGGTTGACCGGATTCGTCCGGATGGCTTCCAGCTCCATCTCATTGACCTGGATAATTTTATGGATCGCGCCCAGCTCCTTTGCCACCCGCTCCGCGATCTCCAGATCACAGGCTGGGTGCAGCATGGTGTGAAATGTCACGGCATAAACCTGCATTCCCGTCTTCTTCGCCGTATCACACGCCAGCTTGAGAATCAGGCTGCTGTCCACACCGCCCGAAAAGGCGACACAGACCGGTGCTTTCGCTTTTTCTGCCATGAAATGTTTTAAAGCTTCTCTTTTTTCTGTCTCTGATATCATTGGTTTATTTTCCATGGTTCTTGATTCTCCTCTTAATTATCTAACGAGAATGCACTGTGCCGTTTTTCAATCTCAAAAGTGCCTACTGTAAACTAATACTTCCGTCTTCCATTACTCCGTGGAATACTTCCATGAAGCGCTTCCCTGTCTCCCGGCAGATCGCGCGCACGCTCTCATACTCCGGATAGCACGTATCCACGCCGCCGCGCTTGCAGATTTTTACCTTTGCTGCCCCGTAACGGGTCTGGATCTCCTTTACTTCCCGTGGCAGTATCGTCCTCTCTACTGGATAACGGCGCACACCAATCGTGGTCGTACAGGAGAATACAAGCTGTTCTAATTCTTCTCGTTTTTCTGCCGTTGTCAGTACATGAAGCACATACGCCGGACGGTTTTTCTTCATATATGCCGGTGTGTACCACACATCTCTGGCGCCCGCTTCCAGAAGCACCTCCATCGCATATCCCAGCGCCTCGCCGGTGCAGTCGTCCAGGTTTGCCTCCATGACCCACATGGAGCTCTCGTCGTGACCGTCTTTTCCGGTTTCTACTTCCACCGTTTTATCCGTCAGAAGCATCGCCCGCAGGATATTCGCGTGCGCGAAATCCTTATTTCCGGCGCCGATACCGATCTTTTCGATCTGGTACTTCTTCGGAAGCGCCGCTTCTGTCCGGAATGCCGCCGCGATCGCCGCGCCGGTCGGCGTTACCATCTCTCCTTCGACATCCCGAAGCGTCAGTTCCAAGCCCTGTGCCGCTGCGATATTTGCCGTCGCCGGAACCGGAACCGGCATTAAACCGTGCTGGCAGCGTGCGAATCCATGACCTTCGGAAAGCGGCGATACCACCACGCGGTGGATTCCCAGATCCTCCAGGCAGAATGCCGCACTGATAACATCCACAATCGAGTCAATTGCACCGACTTCATGGAAATGAACCTCGCTGACCGGGATTCCGTGTGCTTTCGACTCTGCCCCCGCCACAATCTCAAACATCCGGCGCGCCAAGTTTTTAACACGGTCAGATGCATCCAGACGATCGATGATCTCGAAAATGTCATGGATGTTGCGGTGGACGTGAGGATGCATATGATCGTGGGTGTGAGCGTGATCATGGCTGTGCTCATGGTCGTGGGTGTGAGCGTGATCATGGCTGTGCTCATGATCGTGAGTGTGTTCATGATCGTGATGATGCTCATGGTCGTGCTCATCATGGCTATGTTCGTGCTCATGACCATGTTCGTGGTCATGATGATGCTCTTCTTCCTCTAAATGTACATCGAAATCATACGCATCGATTCCACATTTCTTCGTCCGCCCAAAATGCAGATGATACCCGGATACGCCCAGACTGTCCAGTGCCTGTACCAGTTTTTCCCGGCTTGCTCCAAGATCCAACAGTGCGCCAACCGTCATATCTCCACTGATTCCAGACGCACAATCCAGATATAAGATTTTCTCATCCATTTTTACTTCTCCCTCTACTTTTCTCATTTTATTGATACGTTTCCGTTTTTCGCTTTTATGCAATTATCACAAACCACTATCACTCTGCCGTCTTCTTCGGCTCCCGCACCGCCAGGCGGTTGATCTGCGCCGCCAGATATGCTGCGCCGTAGCCGTTATCTATATTTACAACCGAAATGCCGTTCGCACAGGAATTAATCATCGTGATCAATGCCGACAGTCCATGAAAACTTGCACCATAGCCGACCGAGGTCGGAACCGCAATGACCGGATTTTCCACCAGCCCGGCGACAACTGTGCCAAGCGCGCCTTCCATTCCCGCCACCGCAATCACGCAGTTTGCCCGCGCAATCGCCTCGCGTTTGGATAAAAGGCGATGGATGCCCGCCACCCCTATATCATAGTAGCGCTCCACGCGGCAGCCGAAAAATTCTGCCGTTTTGGCAGCTTCCTCCGCAACCGGGATATCCGCGGTTCCGCCTGTGCAGACTGCCACCAGCCCTTCCAGCTTCCGCGGTGTCTCCGATGATTTTCTCGCCTGCAAAATTTTTGAAACCGGATCGTATTCTATCTCCGGGATGCGCGCCCGCACTAGATTCCACTGCTCCGGCGTCGCCCGCGTTCCAAGTACTTCCCCATTTTCCCGGTACAGCGTCTCGAAAATATCCGCCAGATAGGCATCCGGCTTTCCTTGGCAGAACACCGTCTCTGGGAATCCCGACCGCAATTTCCGGTGCAGATCCAGCTTCGCATACCCTAAATCTTCGTAAGGAAGATTCTTGAACGCGTTCTCCGCTTCCTCAATACTCGTATCCCCCCGTTTTACCTCTTCCAACAGCTTCCGAACATCCATTTCTTCCTCATTTCTCCTTGTCAAATCCCGATTTTCTCTGTCAATATGTGAACTGGCTAAACTGCTGCCATCTTTTCCTGCAATGCCTTTAAATCAATCCGCCGCGTGCAAATCCGCTTCAAAAGAGATTCCGAATGGCTCACAATCACCATTCCCAGCTCCCGCTCCTTTGCCTCATGCAAAAGCGCCTGCCAGATCTGGCTCTGGGTCACTGCGTCAAACATCGCGGTAATCTCATCCGCCAGCAAATACCGCGGATTTGCCGCCAGCGCTCTGGCAATACAAAACCGCTGCAGTTCGCCTCCGGAAAGCTCCGATGGGAACCGATCCAGCCATTCTTCCCGGATGCCAAGCCGTCCCCGGCTCTCCTCATCCACCTGACCGCCCTCACTGAGAACCTGGCGCATCCGCCAGCGTGGGTTGAGCGCCTGCTCCGGGTGCTGCCAGATTAACTGCACCGGCATACAGCCCCGGATATTCTCAATCGGTATGCCGTCAATCTCTACCATTCCCCCTCTCCGGTCTCTCATATCCCGCCAGCAGGCGGCACAGCGTCGTTTTTCCATATCCGCTCGGCGCCACCAGACCCACGCGCTCTCCTGGCTCAATTTTCAGGGAAATACGCGTCAGCACGTGGCGCCCTCCATTTTCATACGAAAAAGATAGGTTTTCCGCCTTTAGTGACATCTCATTCTCCTCCAAAAAATTCATGTTCCGGCAGTGCCCGGTAGAGCGCCTGCGTGTATGGCTCTTTCAGATTCCGTCCCTCCCGGAAGTTCTCCGGCTTTACTTCCTCCAGAATCGTCCCGTCATAAAACACCAGAATCCGGTCCGCCATCTCAATCGCCAGTTCCAGATCATGAGTAATCAGAAGCACCGCTGCCCCGTCCTGTGCCATCTCTTTTAAATGACGGATCACATGGCGCGCGGTCATCGCCTCCAGCCCCGGTGTCGGTTCATCCGCCACAATCAGCCTCGGCTCCTGCATCAGTGCCGCTGCCATCAGGACGCGCCGCGCCATGCCGCCCGACAGCTCAAATGGATAACATTTTTCCACTGATTCATCCAGCCCGTACCGCTTCAAAAGCTGGCGGCATTTTGCCCGCGTCGCTTCATCTTTTCTGCCGCCGCAGATCTGATCCCCGACCCGCATCAACGGATCGAGGTAGGAAACCCCCTGCGGAATCAGGGAAATTCCATTGCCCCGCAGCCCGGCAAGCCGCGTCTCATCCAGAACCTCTCCCTGATAGGAAATTTTTCCTTCCATCCGGCAGTTGTACGGCAAGATCCCCAGAATCGCGTGCGCCAGCAGGCTTTTTCCCGAACCACTCGCCCCGACCACCGCCGTCAGCTCCCCACTGAAAAGTTTGCAGGAAAGGTCGCGGAGCGGATGGAGTTCGCGCCGTCTAAGCCCACGCGCGTACTGCGTAAAATATAAGTTTAGATTTTGAATTTTCAATATCGGCTTTTCCATGGAATCACAATTTTCACGCAATCTCCGTTCTTTGATAACGTCTGTCTGTTCCAAATCTGATAGCCGCATCGTTTTTGATTGTTTTTGTCTTAATCGCATCATTTTATCAAAATATATGTTTTTCTGCCTCATTCCCAGCATCCTCTACTCATGCACGCTCCCCGGATCCATCAGCCGCCCCAGGCTCTGCCCGATCGCCTGAAATCCCAGCGTTACCAGCACCAGTGCCGCGCCCGGAAAGAGCGCCAGCCACCATTTTCCGGTAATCAGGTACGACATACTCTCGGATAAAATAACACCGATCGCCGGTTGCTCGGAGGAAAGACCGAAGCCCAGAAAGGTCACGCCCGCCTCATGAAGAATCGCATGGGGAAAGAGAAGAATTAACCCGGTTACAAATTGCCGCGATACCTGCGGGACGATGTGGTTCCAGGCAATCCACCAGGGCTTTTTCCCCAGTTTTTCGGAGATCTGCACATACGGACTTTCCCGGATCTGTAAGATTTCCGCCCGCAAAAGCCTCGCCAGGGACGCCCAGTGCGTCAGGGCAATCCCGGCTGCTACACCCCGGAATCCCTTTCCCAGACTGTAGGAAATCAGGATCAGGAGAAGCATGTGCGGGATTCCCATTACCAGATTAATCAGCCCGCATACCAATGAATCCATCAGGCCCCCGCCAAGCGACGCCAGCAATGCAAGCGCCAATGCCACCGCGGCGCTGATCGCCGCGGTCAGAAGCCCCAGCCGGATGCTTAAAGAAAGCCCTGCAACCGTCCGTTTCAGCATATTCCGCCCCATCCAGTCGGTTCCAAACAGCCCGCCGGTTCCCGGAGGCAGGTTTTTTCTCGCAAAATCGACCTGCTGTGCGGCATCCTCCCAGACGATTCCAAGCACTGTCACCAGAATCAGGAAAAGGAGGGAAATTCCCAGCAGCCAGAGTGTTTTCTTTCTCATGCCCTGCCTCCTTTCCTAAGTCTCGGATCGACCAGCCGGTACAGCCCATCCGCCGCTGCATTTCCTGCAAATACAAGCACGGCACTGATGAGTGTAATTCCCATCAGAAGCGGGATATCGCTTCCCAGCCCCGCCGTGACCGCCGCCTGTCCGAGTCCCGGATAGGAAAAGACCTGTTCCACCAGCACCGAACCGCCGAAAATCTCGCTGATCGAGCCAAATTGCAGCGTAATTACCGGGAGAAGCAGGTTGCGGAGTCCATGCCGAAAAATCAGCCGCCAGCCGCTCTCGCCCCGCGCCCGCGCATAGAGTACGTAATCACTTTCCAGAATCTCAATCACTTTTTCGCGCGTGTGCATCGCAATCGAAGAAATCCCTGTCAGTCCCAGCGTACACGCCGGCAGAAATGCGTGATACAGGCGATCCGCCAGGCTGACCTCGTCCGCCGCCATTCCCACCGGGACACTGAACCCGATTGGGAAGACGGGAAGCTGCACTGTAAAGAGAAGCAGCAGCACCAGCGCCAGCCAGAAGGACGGCGTTCCCGCGATCACGATGCAATAGCCCGTAATCAGGCGATCCACCCACTTGCCCCGTTTTGCCGCCGCTGCAATTCCTAAAAATATCCCCACGATTCCCGAAAACAGCCACGCAGACAGAAGGAGCCACACTGACGCAGACGCCTTTTCCGCGATCACCTCCAGCACCGGTCTGCGGTACAGAAGGGAAATGCCAAAATCACCATGACAGATGCCCGAAATCCAGCTAAAGAAGCGCTTCCAGACCGGCACACCAACGCCCCAGTACGCCTGCAGCTTCTCGATCTGCTCCGGCGCCATCGAGCCGAGCGCCGTCTGCCCGACATTCGTCTGCAGCGGATCGACCGGAGACATCGACACCAGCAGAAACGATACCAGACTGACTGCCAAAAGCAGCAGAATCAGGTGCAGCAGACTGCGCCCAAACCATTTCATCCTACTCATAGTACCACCGATCGACATTGTTGACGATGGACCAGCCGTGACCGTGCGGATGCACCTTCTGCTCTGCGACATGAAGCCCGTCTCTCACCCAGTACAGATGATCGACATTCACCAGCCAGATCCACGGAAGATCACCCTCGGCTGAAACGCCCGTCTCGCCGTCCCACTGCGCCTTTTTCCACAATTCATACGAACTTTCCAGATCCGGTGCTGCCAGGGCCTCATCCATATAAGCGTCCACGGTCTCATTCGCATACGGCGAATATTCTGCCAGCCCCGTATCTGCCTTTGTATGGTAAATATTATAAAATTCCATCGGCGTGTGCGCGCCCCAGCCCCAGAGAAGCGGCTGCGACTGTGCCTCGTCATACGCAGTATCCCAGCCGGTGCCGCGGATCGATGTGTCAATTCCAATCTCTTTTAACTGCTGCGCCGTATCGGCTGCCAGCGCCTGACGCACCGAATCCCCGGTCGGATAGAGAAATTCCAGAATGGCTTTCACTCCATCCTTTTCGCGGATGCCGTCAGCATTTTTCTTCCATCCCGCCGCATCCAGCATCTCTTCCGCCTTCTCCACATCATAGGAAATTTTCTCCATTTCATCGTTGTACCACGGCATCTTGTCACAGACACTATATGCCGGGCTGCCGTAACCATTTAACACATGATCGATCATTTCCTGCCGGTCAATCGCCAGGTTGATCGCCCGGCGCACCTGCACATCCGCGGTAAAATCATTGCCGATTTTTACGCCATCCCCCCGTACCGTCTCCGGCACTGCCGGGAGGTTAAATCCACGGTTGTCCACCGTCTCACAATCCAAAAGACTGAATTCTGGAACCGACTGGTCTGCATAGGACGCCGCCGTGTACGCCACATCCACCTGCCCGGCGCGCACCGCCGCAAATGCCGCATCCTCTTCCATAAAGAGAATCGTGACCTGCCGCATCTTCGGCGCATCCCCATAATAATCCGGGTTGGCTTCCAGAATCACCTGCTGCCCCTTGTCCCACTGTTTCAGGATATATCGCCCGGAACCGATCGGATGTGTGCCGTAATCCGTTCCATATGCATGCTCCGGCACAATTCCCGTCACCGCCATCGTGTATGACCAGATAGCAAACGGGCGTTCCATCTCAAACACAACCGTCACATCATCGATCGCCTCCGCCTGTTTCAGCATTGAAAAATCGTTGACGGAACTCGTCTTTTTCAATGTGTTATAAGTGAATGCCACATCCTCCGCGGTCAGCGCCTCGCCATCCGTGAATTTCGCATCGTCGCGGATCGTCACCGTCCATGTCATTCCATCCTCGGAGGTCTCCACATCCGTCGCCAGATCATACCCGATACTCAAATCTGCTTCTGTCACCGTCAGGGTGCTCTGGATCAGCGGTTCATGCATATGCTCGCCCGCGCCCCAGCCATATGCCGGATCAAAGCCCGCCTCCGGCTCTGAAGTCGGCGGCATCGCGATAATAACGCTTATTTGGGTATTTTCCGCTGCATTTTCGCCGTTTTCAACATTTTCCGTCTGTTCTGCGCCGGAACCGCCTTTCTGCGCCTGATTTCCAGCGTTTCCGCATCCGGAAAGCATGACTGCCGCCGCTAAGGCAGTAACGCCAAGTTCCCTGGCTTCTCCGAACACCTTTCCAATGATTTTGCCTGTATTTTCTCGTTTTTTCATATTTTCTGTTGTACCCCTATATTTTTCCTTATGAAACAAAAGGATATCAGAAAAGTGCGGTCCCTGCTGAACCGCTGTACCTTCCTGGTATCCTTCTCCATTTTTCTTATTTATCTCAGTTAAAAAAGAATGTGCCTTGGCACATTCTCGCGCCGAGCGCGG